>Ga0316206_1001073_pt1 | contig 27637 bp, 22 predicted proteins | sample 6monthpyrite_MG_FD_204942 | JGI IMG/M metagenome (GOLD analysis project Ga0316206, IMG submission 204942) | Microbial mat bacterial communities from mineral coupon in-situ incubated in ocean water Damariscotta River, Maine, United States -... | ecosystem: Environmental > Aquatic > Marine >... | reverse complement strand
TCATGCAAACACCGGATTAATATCTGATATAAGTCCTGCATTGAAGAGCGGGGCAGAAGGAGTAGGGCTGTACCGAACCGAGTTTCCCTTTATGATCCGTGATCAGTTTCCGGGGGAACAAGAACAATACACCATCTATCGCCAGGTACTGGATTCCTTTGCTCCACGGCCTGTGACGATGCGAACTCTGGATATTGGGGGCGACAAGGAGCTGCCATACTTCCCAATCAAGGAAGATAATCCCTTCCTTGGCTGGCGTGGTATACGTATTACACTTGATCACCCCGAGATCTTTATGGTTCAGATAAAAGCAATGTTACGTGCCAATGTCGGGCTGAATAACTTACGTTTAATGTTACCTATGGTCAGCACACTGCACGAAATAGATGAGGCTCATGAGCTTATACAACGAGCGCATAAGGAATTACTGGAAGAGGGTATAGATAACCCCCTGCCACCAATAGGTACCATGATAGAAGTACCATCATTAATTTACCAAATGGATGCATTGACCAAACGCGTCGATTTTATTTCCATTGGCAGCAACGATCTTACTCAATACCTGCTAGCGGTTGACCGTAACAATGCCAGTGTTGCTGAGCTGTATGATTTCCTCGATCCTTCAGTTATCCATGCATTGCAATTTATTGCTATAGGCGCACGAAAAAACAAGGTACCTGTCAGTGTTTGTGGTGAAATGGCAGGTGATCCAATGGCAGCAATTATACTGCTAGGTCTTGGCATCAGCACATTTAGCATGAGCGCTTCCAGCTTACTTCGCATTAAATGGGTGATTCGTAGTTTCAGTCGCCGCCGCGCCAGGAGTATTCTGAAAAAAGTTCTTGAAATGGAGTCAGCAAAAAGCATTCGGGATTACTTAGAGAAGATACTGGACAAGGCTGGCCTCGGTGGTCTGGTGCGAGCTGGAAGATAAACAAGCGAATAGATTATTCCAGACGAATACTACTAACATCATATTTATTATTATAATGTTATCAACTAACGAGTCGGTGCATGCGATGAGAAGAACAAAACCACATAGACGATTAAAAAGTTTTATTAAAGATATCACCACGTACACACCATTTACAAAAATGGTATTTCTACTAGTAGTACTTTGGCTGGTCTTTTCTACAGCGATTTATATGGCAGAGAGAAACATGGAAGGGGCTGCAATAAAATCATTTGGTAATGCGCTGTATTGGGGAGTAGCTGCATTTTCCACAGCAGGAATTGCAGATACACCAATATCAGCTATAGCCCAGTTTATTGGTGCTTTATGGATAATAATTGGATCAGTATTGTTCTTTGGTGCCATTGTGGCGACGGTTACAACATACTTCATGAGGCCATTTCAGCGGCCACATAAAAAAATAATTGATACAATAGAATATAATCTTGAGCAACTAAACGATCTATCTCTCGAAGAACTCGATTTGTTAAATGAAACAGTTGATACTCTGATTGCTCATGTAGAGCAATTAAAACTTAACCAAACAAAAAAGTAACACACACTACCATTTATTCCTTCATGTGGATATAAATGTATACAGTTACTTTTTAGATAAATGAACCAATTCTTTGCGGATACCTGGCTTTAGAACATCAGCAAGACTAATGCCATCAAGCTCTTTTAGAAAGTTGTTCACTGCATGATTAAGAAAATCCTTTAACTTACATGACTTATCTAATACACAACTCTCTGCTATTTGATCAAGACATTCAACAATATCAAAGTGATTTTCCATATGACGTATTACATTACCAATAGAAATATTATCGACATCACTGGCTAGTTTCATGCCGCCATTTTTCCCCCGAACTGTGGTTACAAAACCATGTTCTGAGAGTCCTTGCACTACTTTCACGAGATGATTGCGTGATATTGAGTAAAATGACGCGACCTCAGAAACACTTATCATATTTTTGTTCTGCGCACCCAGATACATAAGCACACGTAAAGCATAGTCAGTGTGACGTGTTAATTGCATAAATACTCCGTGTCAGGTTGCAAAATGCTTATGATTATTTATAATAATGCAACTAAATATGTATTTCAAATACCTATTTAAAGTTAATATGCTAAAACGAGGTTAAATTGATGAGTGCATTGTTTGAGAAGATAGGTGGTGAAGCGGCCGTAAACGCAGCCGTTGATATTTTTTACCGCAAGGTATTGGCTGATGACAGTATTAGTCACTTTTTTGATAATACAGACATGGCGGCACAACATGCCAAACAAAAATCTTTTTTGACAATGGCATTTGGTGGTCCGAATAATTACACCGGCGAAGATATGCGAGCAGCTCATGCACCATTGGTAAAAAAAGGACTGAATGAAGATCATTTTAATGCCGTAGCCGGCCACCTGCAATCAACTCTGAAAGAACTTAATGTATCTGCTGATCTTATTGATGAGGTTATGACTATTGCAGCCAGCACCAAAGATGATGTCCTGAATCACTAAGCGCATAACTGTATGTCAGAAGTATCTTTTAATGATCATCGATACCTGTGTAAAGATGGTGAGTCGGTGCTGGATACTTTAATCAGGCATGAAATAGACGTTCCATATTCATGCAAAACAGGAGTATGTCAGACTTGCATAATGCGTTGTAGGCAGGGAAGTGTACCTCCTTCAGCACAAAGCGAACTAAAACCCAACCTCCGTACGCAAGGCTATTTTTTGTCTTGCCAGTGCATTCCTGAGGAAAATATAGAAATAGAGTTGCCTGATAGTAAACAACTTTATGTCACTGCAATATTAATTAAAAAACAACAACTCTCACCTATGGTTTATCGCTTACGTTTGCAAACGGCTGTACCTTTGTCTTATCACCCGGGTCAATTCATCAACGTAAAACGAAATGATGGTTTAATACGTAATTATTCACTGGCAAGCCTGCCTGGTGAAGATAACTGGCTGGAGTTGCATGTAAAACGTATGCAAAATGGCATAATGAGCAACTGGCTCATTGATAAATTGTCAGTAGGGGACTCTGTAGATATAGAAGGCCCTAGTGGTAGTTGTTTTTATTCACGTGAAATGAATGGAAATCCACTGTTGCTGGTTGGTTCGGGGACTGGACTGGCACCATTAACAGGGATAATCCGTGATGCCATACATAATAATCATACCGGTCCAATCCATATCTATCATGGTGCATATTCAAGTGAAGAATTATACCTTGATAAAAAACTAAAGAGATTGATGGAAACATCAGCAAATATTAATTACAAAGCATGCATTACCGGTGATATGCCTGAAAAAACAGTACAGCAAGGACGAGCCTGTGATATTGCACTTGCAGATAATCCAGTATTAAATGGTTGGCAGGTATTTATCTGCGGAGCACCTTCATTGATAAAGTCATTGCAACAGCGAGCCTATCTTGCCGGTGCATCATTACAGGATATCCATACTGACTCGTTCGAAACAAAAGAATTACGAAAAGAGGTTCGTGTTAACAACACCTGAATTGGAGTATAAAAATGCTGTCGGAATATTTTAACAAAATGCGTGGGGGAAAACGTAATCCACACCGAGCACCCAATCATGAAATAGCCTGGTCAGCACTGGGAAGCTTTCTGGGTATACTGACAATTTATTTTGTTGGGCATCTTCAAGGTCTTCATCTTGAAGATAGTCTGTTTTTAGTTGGTTCTTTTGGTGCAAGTGCTGTATTGCTATATGCCACACCAACCAGCCCTTATGCACAACCCCGTAATCTGGTTCTTGGACATATTTTATCAGCAACTACTGGTGTAAGTTGTGTAATACTTTTGGGCAATAATATTGCAATTGCGGCAGCTATTGCTGTGTCACTTTCCATCGTGCTAATGCACTTTACACGAACTATTCATCCACCAGGAGGCGCGACGGCACTTATTGCTGTTATTGGAGGTAGTGATATTCATGCACTAGGCTATTGGTATGTAATTCTGCCTATTGGCCTGGGTGCCATGTTAATGCTGGTAATAGCGTTGCTGATAAATAATTTATCTCCACATCGGCGTTACCCACAGTATTGGTATTAAAGACTTTATCAATGAATTGCCTATTTATAAAAAATAGTAACTATCATACGCATGTCTAACACTTAAGTAGTTAATAAATATTATCATTTTTAGTGATTTTTTCTATGTAATTGCGAGAAATTATTATAATAAAATATTGCTTGCGAGATAAAGTCATATTTAATTCATAGTTTGTAACGTGCAATTAATATTCTAATATGTAACAATATTAAAAAATATTAATTGTACTCCACTATTTTTCGTTACTTTGGTCATAATATTATTTACTTTGTATAGTGGAGATGACGGTACTTTGTGTTTAAATGAATTTGTATGTAAAAAACAGGGTTGTTCGTTGGAACAAGCTTCTGTTCCTTCTTCATTTTGGGTACAGCCAAGTTCACCTGCCCGATAAAAATAATCTGAAAGCCAGCCTTATAGGCGTTATTGTGTTGTTTGTATCTGTTATTCAGAATGCAAATGCACTTCAATTAAATAGTGATTCCACTCTTGCAACAGCAGGCTATTTTCAGTTGCAATGGTCTGGTAATTCAAAAATATTCATATTACAGGAATCAGGTAAGCCTGATTTTGATTCATACAACACTATTTATACTGGCACAGATCTCGCCCGTGTGATGAGTGGCAAACCAAATGGCGATTATTTTTATCGTATAGTGGACAACTCCAGTCAAAGTAATATTGTCAAAGTAACTGTAAAACACCACTCTATTGGGTATGCCAGCTTGTTTTTTATTGCGGGAGCGATTGTATTTATTCTGACGCTGATATTCATAATCAAGGGAAATAAACAGCAATTTAATTGAGCCTCATATGGAAAATCTAAGCATAAACCGGAAACGGTTACAAAATGACATTGAAGCATTAGCAGAAATAGGTCGGGATAAAGACTATGGCATCTACCGCATGGCATTTAACGATGGTGATATGCAAGGACGTAAATGGTTCAAGGAGATGGTCGAAAAAGCCGGACTGGAGTTCTATCAGGATGGTGCAGCAAATCTTCATGCACGATACCAGTGGGATGAACATCAACCTTCCGTAATGATGGGCTCTCATCTTGATACAGTTCCTGCCGCCGGTCATCTCGATGGCGCACTTGGCGTTGTGGTGGCCCTTGAATGTTTGCGTTGTATAAAAGAAAAAAATCTTAACGTTAACTATCCACTTGAAGCAATCGCTTTTAGTGATGAAGAAGGTCGTTTTGGCGGCATGTTAGGATCACAAGCTATTGCTGGCATGTTAACGCCGGAAAAAATTATAAATGCGATGGATCTTAACGGAATCAAATTAATCGATGCGATGAAAAATGTTGGGCTTGATGCGATGAATGCCTTACATGCAAAACGTAATCCTGACTCAATACATGCTTGCCTGGAGTTACATATTGAACAAGGTCCGCTACTGGATGGAATGGATATCAGCGTAGGTAATGTTGATGCCATTGCTGGTTTATTCAAATGGGATGTAACCCTGATTGGAGCTGCGAATCATGCAGGAACTACCCCCATGGACATGCGTAAAGATGCATTTATGGGCTTAAGTGAGTTTGCATCGCAGCTACAACGTATTCTTGACGAAAATGGAAGCCCAGGAAGTGTTGCAACGATTGGACGCGTAGAAATAAGTCCGGGGGCAGCCAATGTTATACCTGGAAAGGTCGAATTTTCACTGGAAGCACGTGATACAAACCCGGATATATTGAATGACCTCGCAAATGCCTTTAGAAAATCATTGTCGGCAATTGCACGTAAACATGAACTGATGTTTGAGTTTCGTGTGCTTAGTGAAATTACACCGGTTAAAAGTGACCCCGGTATTGTTGAAACGATAGAAAAAGTATGTAAATCACTCAAAATTCCATTCCTGCAAATGGCAAGTGGCGCCGCACATGATACCCAGATAATGGCAAATATTACACGGGCAGGTATGATCTTTGTACCAAGTAAAGATGGACGCAGTCATTCAATCGCCGAGTGGACTGATATGGATGATATTGAAAAAGGCGCCAATGTTGCTTTGAATGCAATGTATCGAATTGCCGGAGGCAAATTATGAGCGATTTCGAAAAAACTGATCTTGAGATCGAGAATGAAGAATTCCTGAATATAGACCCTCTTGAAGATAGTTATCGTGAATTGCTTACAGAAGCACCGGAAATTGTTGAGTCTATTGAGAAACATAAAACAGCGCTACTGGTAATTGATCTTCAATATCTTGATGCTGCACCTGGTTTTGGTGTGTTCGCTGACGCCGAAAAGTCAGGCGTACCCATCGAAGCTCAGGAGTATTACTTCAAACGTCTTCATCACGTTGTTCTGCCCAATGTTCGAAGACTTCAGGATAATTTTAGAGCGCAAAAACTGGAGATCATACATACGCGCATCATGTCCATGACCCAGGATGGCAGAGAACGAAGCCCCGGACATAAACGACTTCACTTGCATGCACCACCAGGTTCTAAAGAGTCAGAGTTTCTTGTTGAGGTTGCGCCGAAAAATGACGAGTTAATTATTAATAAAACAGCCAGTGGAGTTTTTAACGCAACAAACATTGAATATATATTGCGTAATATGGGCATCACAGGTTTATTTGTTTGTGGTGTGTACACCAATGAATGCGTCTCTACCACAGTTCGTGATGCATGTGATCGTGGCTTTTACACCACTATGATTAATGACGCTTGTGCAACAGTAACACCACAGTTACATAACGCTACTATAGAAACGCTACGTGATCGCTATGCGCGTGTAATGACAACGCAGGAAGCCGTCACAGAAATCAAACAAGTTGTTGAGTAATGAATGTAGTTAACTCTCATGTTCTTGATACAAACACAGGCTGGTTAATCCTTGCAGTGTTCAGTGCTGTCTGGGTTTTCCTTGGCTGGTTCTGGGGACGTAAAGCCAAACAGCTCGATGATTTCATGTTGGCAGGGCGTAATGTTGGTATGGCTCTGGGTATTGCCACTGCAATGGCAACCTGGGTAACTAGCAATACGACGATGGCAGCACCACAACTTGCATTGCAACTGGGTATATGGGGCATGCTGGGTTATTCACTTGGTTCTGTAGGATTGATGTTGTTTGCACCATTAGCAAAACGCATTCGATCATTAATGCCTGCGGGTTATACCAGTGGAGATTTCATTCGTTTGCGCTATGGTAAATTCGCATGGCGAGTCTTCCTTTTAATTTCTCTTTTCTATGGTATAGGCTGGTTAATCAGCCTGGGTATGGCTGGCGGTGTGTTGATCCATGCATTAACGGGCATTGATTATCGCATCGGCATGAGTGTGATACTTGCTATTTGTGTGATCTATACCTTATTAGGTGGTTTACGCGCAGTTATTGGTACAGACTTTCTGCAAACCATCATCATCCTGATAGGTATTGTAATCCTTGCCTGGCTTGTTATTGACAAGGTGGGCTTTGAAACCATGCATAAAGCTGTACAGGAAGAACGGCCTGAATTACTTAACCTGCTTATGCCTGCGGCAATAATGTTTCTGTTTAATAACCTGTTATTCGGTGTAGGTGAGATCTTTCATTCTAATGTCTGGTGGAGTCGTGCTTTTGCATTTCGACAAGGCGTAGGATTTAAAGCATTTTTGTTGGCCGGTGTTTTCTGGATACCGATTCCTGTCGTGGCAGGTTTTATTGCTCTTGCAACACCTGCTTTAGGATTAAATATTCCTGCAGCTGATATGGTCGGCCCGATGGTTGCCGCTAAATTGCTTGGTTTTGGCGGAGCAGTACTGGTATTTATTATTGTGTTCTCAGCTTTAGCATCAAGTCTTGATTCATTACTAGCGGCAACCAGTGACTTGATATTACATGATATATATCGAGGACACATCAGACCCCAGGCAAGTAAGGAAGAATTACGAAAGGCAGCGCGTTGGGTTATTTTATTGCTTGGAGTCATTACCTGGCTCCTGTGTTTACCGCGGCTAACAACACTTGCATCATTACTCTATTTCACCGGCGCATTTGTCGCAAGCACTATATGGCCAATCATAGCGGGTCTTTATTTAAAAAGAGCCTCTTCAACCGGAGCGAGTATCGCAATGTTAACTGGAACAGTAATTGGTTTGTGGTCTTATTTTGCAATTGGTTTTTACGTGGCCGCATTAGTATCAGCTGTGACATCCATGGTAATCGTTTTGATCAGCATGTGGTACAAACCGGATAATTTCGAATGGAGCACATTAAACGAACAAGCAAAGGAGAAAGTTTTATGATTGTTTCATCAGGTTTTCTCAGCATTCTGGTTAGTATTGCACTAACTGTGACAGTTATTACGCCTGTCGTTTTAATTATTTTATGGATTAAAGACTGGGTAAGGGGTCAATTATGGTAACAAAAGTACATCCGAAACTGAAAGAACCGGTAGAAGCTGAAAACTGGACAGATGGTATTGAACAGCCTTTAGCTTTAATGGATCAGATTGAAGAGGATATTGCTTCTACCGCAGAGCTTGCTAATCATTCTGTTGTCTCCGCACGACAATTCAGTCGGGTACAATTAATTCAACTGTGCCGGCTTGCTGCCAAGTTTGAAACGCAACAAAGCTTTGGACAATTCCCGTTAACCGGAAAGATTCTAATCAGCGCATTTTACGAACCAAGTACGCGTACCAGACTATCATTCGAAAGTGTCTGGCAACGCTTGGGAGGGGACATTATCTCAATTACTGATCCATCAACAACAGGAATAGCAAAAGGTGAATCACTAAAAGACATAGCGGAAATGATGAACCATTATGGAGATGTAGTCGTATTACGTGATTCCAATGAAGCAGCAATTTATGAAATGCTCGAAGCAACGCGTATTCCTATCATAAATGCCGGCAATGGTACCGATGAACATCCAACCCAGGCACTGGCCGATATGTACGCTATTTTAAAATGGCGGCCAGAATTAGTAATGGATAAAGTCAATGATGAACATAAAATTACTATCGGTATCATCGGTAACCCGGGTCGTATGCGTACTGTACGAAGTCTATTATTATTTCTGGCACAAATCAGTCCGGCAATCACAGAAGTTGTCATAATTAGTAACTCTACAGATTCTTTCGATGAAGGACAGCGTGAGGAACTCGAAGCTGAAGGCTTAACAATACGTACAAGTAGTGAGCTTGAACCTGAATTACCCAACTTTGATGTTGTCTACATTAATGCCATTGCCTGGGTAGGAAATTCGTATGAAGAGCATGGTGCTGAATACAAACTTAGCAAAGCATCTCCTTTAAAAAAAGGCGCTATTATCCTTCACCCGTTAGCACGCGGTGAAGAATTGTCCAGCGACCTGGATGATACCGAACATAACTGGTATTTTGCCCAGGCACGTGGTGCCGTTTTTGCTCGCATGGCTCTTATGTCGAGCCTTGTCCGTTTCTGATTTTATACATAACCCTGAGGTTTTTATTTTTATATGTGTGGCATAGCAGGTATTTTTTACAATAAACCAGGTAATAGAATTGATCCGCAACTCCTGGTCAATATGGCGGCCATTCAGTATCATCGAGGCCCCGATGGTTTTGGTTATAAAATATTAGAAGAGCAGGGCGTGGGCTTCAGTCATGCGCGCCTTTCGATTATAGATCTGGATGAAGACCGTGCACGTCAACCCTTTATGTCCAGCGACAATAATTTATTACTGGCTCATAACGGTGAGTTTTACGATTATAAAAGGCTGCGAGCAAACTTAACACTTGATGGCGCACGATTTACAACCAAAAGCGACTCAGAACTGCTTCTACATTTATATCCTCGATATGGACTGGAAGATACACTGAAATGTTTACGCGGTGAATTTGCTTTTGCCTTATTTGACAAAAAGCATGATCGCCTGATGCTTGTGCGGGATCGCTTTGGTGTCAAACCCTTATACTGGACTGAAACAAATGGAAAAATTGTTTTTGGTTCAGAGTTGAAAGTGATTTTTGCTGATCCTGACGTCGAAAGAAAATTTAATGCTCAAGGTGTTTTTCATCAGTTAATGCAAACCATGGTTCCTGGAACCACTGCATTTGAAAACATTAATCAGGTTAAACCTGGCTATGCCGTTATTATCGAAAGAAAACACGGTAAATTTAATATAAGTGAACAACGTTATTGGGATATGGATTTTCCACTATTGGAAGAACGTAATGCAAATATTTCCAATGATGATAACTATTATATAAATGGTGTAAAAGAAAAACTACTTGAAGCAGTGCAGCTTCGCCTTGAAGCCGATGTTCCGGTTGCCTGTTATTTATCGGGTGGTATTGACTCCTGCTCAATACTGGGTATGTCCGCTGCGAGTCAACAATCTTCGGTTAAAGCATTTACGATAGGCTTTGATGATAGCGACTATGATGAAACGCCTATTGCCAGAGAGATGGCAGAATCGGTTGGAGCTGATCAGGATGTAATGTTACTCAAGGCTGAGCATCTTTATGATAATTTTGTAGAGACACTCTGGCATACCGAACGTACTATTTATAATACGCTTGGTGTTGCCAAACTTTTAATGAGCCGTCATGTGAATAACGCCAAATATAAAGTTGTCGTAACTGGCGAAGGTTCTGATGAATTATTTGCGGGCTACCCTGCATTCAGACGCGACATGTTTTTACATGGCATGGATACGTTATCTGCAGCAGAACGTGCAGAATGGGAAGGAATGCTGGCTGAAGCCAATAAGCTTTTCAAAGGCGCCATGCTGGCAGAAGATGAAATTCATGACCCTGATCTGGATAAACTGGTAGGATTTACCCCTTCATGTTTGCAACCCTGGTTGGCTTCAGCACAACACGTTCCAGAACTATTAAATTCAGAATTACGTGCAGAATTAAAAAATTATCAACCGGGTAAAGCCATTGCTGATGCACTGGATGGTGACATGCTAAAAGGACGTCATCCATTAGACAAAGCACAATATGTATGGATTAAAACCATGCTTGAAGGCCAGATTCTTACATGGGGTGGCGATAGGGTGGACATGGCAAATTCAATGGAAGCAAGGCCACCGTTCCTGGATCACCATCTGGCAGAATTTGCCGCCAAAGTCCCTCCATCCCTTCGTATTAAAGGTAAGACCGAAAAGTATGTATTACGTGAGGCTATGAAGGGCGTTTTACCAAAAACACTCTATGAACGCGAAAAGTTTGCCTTTATGGCACCACCTGCACACACCGATCCGGAAAAGTGGAATGCCATGAAAGCGTTGGCAGATGAGTATCTATCTGACGAAGCCATTGAAAATGCAGGCCTGCTTGATAAAGCCGGGGTAAACGATTTATTCCGTTTACATGAAGCTGAAGAAACCCCTGTTTCAACGCAAGTACAACTTGATGCTGTTATTAACCATATGATAGGAATACAGGTGTTACACAAACACTTTGTTGAAAATAACGTTCCTGCCCAGGCCAGAGCCAAGGCTAATGAACTAAACTGGCAGCCATAATATCTTAGCTATGCATATATACATGTTTATTAAAACTCCAGTACCACATGTAAATGTTGATAATTTTAATCATTACTATCGTAGCGCAGCCTTGTAGTAACAATGCTGTTACTAATGTTGCTAAAATAGTAAAAAACTATTTATGTTATATCTACTCTCAATATTTTAGATATTATTTATGAGTTGACCGAATATATACCAGTCTATATAACACCGGTAACACCAGTAATGTCAGCAATGTTGAAGAAATGATTCCTCCTATAACGACGGTGGCTAATGGACGCTGGACTTCTGCACCTGTACCGACATTCAGTGCCATTGGCACAAAGCCGAGGCTGGCAACCAACGCTGTCATCAAAACCGGTCGCAGACGTGTCAGGGCACCTTCAACAATGGCCTGCTCAAGCACCATTCCTTTAGCCAGAAGTGTCTTGATAAACGACAGCATGACGACACCATTCAATACGGCAACGCCAGATAGCGCGATAAATCCTACTGCTGCTGAAATGGACAATGGCAAATCACGAATTGCCAATGCAGCAACTCCACCAGTTAATGCAAGAGGTACGCCCGTGAAGACTATTGCAGCATCCTTTACTGAATTAAATACCATAAATAGCAGCCCAAAAATAATTACTAATGTCAGAGGAACGACAATTGAAAGACGTTTTGATGCAGAGATAAGTTGCTCGAATGTACCGCCATAGCTCAACCAGTAGCCAGATGGTACATCAACACTTTCAGTTACTGCTGTCTGGACATCAGTAACAAAACTGCCCAGATCTCGACCACGGACATTGGCAGTTACAACGACACGACGTTTGCCATTTTCGCGACTGATCTGGTTGGGTCCCATAGTAAACTCAATTTTCGCAACTTCCCCTAGTGGAATAGTTTGAGGCGGGTTCCGTACGATACCCAGATTATCTGCATCGCCAACAACTTCTCGTTGTTGGGTTGGTGGTAGTTGAATAGGTAATTGTCGTAATGCATCAATATTTGTACGCATATTTTCTGGTAAACGCACGACAAGATCAAAGCGACGATCACCTACGAAGATTTGACCTGCTGTCTCACCACCGATAGCCATACGCAGTGTTTTCTGTATGCTGTTGACATTCATCCCATAATAGGCCAATCGATCACGATCCGGGATAACCGATAATACAGGCAGGCCGGTCACTTGTTCAGTTCGTACATCTGCAGCACCTGGTACTTTAGCGATAACGCCTTCTATTTTTTTAGCCACCCTGACCAGGGTATCCATATCATCACCATATACTTTGACTGCCAGATCAGATCGAACTCCTGAGATAAGCTCATTAAAACGCATCTGAATTGGCTGGGTAAATTCATAACGATTGCCAGGAATGGATTTTGCGACTTTCTCCATTTCTGCTATCAGAACTGCTTTAGACTTACCTGGATCAGGCCATTCCTTACGCGGTTTAATCATGATAAAGGTGTCTGCCACACTGGGAGGCATGGGGTCGGTAGCTACTTCTGCAGTCCCTATTTTTGTAAAGACATGAGATACCTCGGGGAATTTACTTAGACGCGCCTCCAAAGTAGATTGCATTTTTACGGCCTGGGTCAGGCTGGTACCTGGTATTCTCAATGCATGCAAAGCAATATCCCCTTCATCCAGGCTAGGAATAAATTCCGTTCCCATTCGCGTTCCCTGAATTCCCGCAAGTAAAACCAATGCAATGGCAGTTGTTACAACCGGCCACTGATGTGCCATAACCCAATGCAAGGCAGGCTCATAGATTTTACGTAACCAGCGCATCAAAACATTTTCCTTTTCCGACACTTTACCACTCACGAATATGGCCACTGCGGCAGGTACGGCGGTTACTGATAGAATTAATGCAGCAAGCAGGGCAGTCACTACGGTAAATGCCATAGGGTGAAACATTTTTCCTTCTACACCACTGAGAGAAAATATTGGTACATAAACAATCATAATAATGAAGACACCAAACACACTGGGTCGTATCACTTCAATCGTAGCCTCACGTACCAGCCTTAAACGTTCTGAAAGGATTGGCACGTTACCATGCATGCGCTGATAGCCTGCCAGGTGGCGAAGACAGTTTTCTACTATGATAACCGCACCATCGACAATCAATCCGAAATCCAGTGCCCCCAGGCTCATCAGATTGCCAGATACTCGTGACTGGACCATACCTGAAATTGTCATCAACATGGCAACAGGAATCACAGCTGCTGTGACCAGTGCAGCACGCCAGTTACCCAGTAATAACAACAAAACGACAATGACCAGTAAAGCCCCTTCAATCAGGTTTTTTTGCACCGTTGCAATCGCCTTGTCTACCAGAGAGGTTCTGTCATAGAGGGGGTTTAGCTCCACTCCGTCTGGAAGCGAAGGTTTAATGCTTTCGAGCCGTTTGGCTGCCGCGCGTGCAACATGACGGCTGTTTTCTCCCATCAACATGAAGACCGTCCCAAGCACAACTTCTTTACCATTTTGGGTTGCAGCACCAGTTCGTAATTCACTTCCCAGAGTTACTTCGGCAATAGACCCCAGCTGTATCGGCACGCCTTCACGTTTGGCAACTGTAATGGATCTAATGTCTGCAAGGGTTGCCAATTGACCTGGTGAACGTATTAGATACTGCCCACCAAATCGCTCTATGTAACCCGCACCCGTATTAGTATTATTCCGTGCCAATGCGACCATAATGTCTTGCATACTAAGGTGATAAGCCAGTAACTTGCTCGGGTCTGGCAGCACATGAAATTGCTTGGTATATCCACCAATGGTATTGACTTCAACAACGCCTGGCGTTTGCCGAAGTTGTGGACGCACAATCCAGTCCTGTACCGTACGCAGAGCCATCGGATCATAGTTCGAACCTTCTTTTCCTGTAACTGTGTACATGAAGATTTCACCCAGTCCGGTTGCAATCGGACCCATGGCAGGTTCTATACCATCAGGTAGTCGCGCCTTGACTTCCGAAAGTCGCTCATTCACCAATTGCCTTGCCAGATAAATATTGGTTCCATCCTTGAATACAACAGTAACCTGGGATAACCCATAGCGCGAGATAGAACGTGTATATTCCAGATGGGGAATGCCAGCCATCGCAGTTTCCACTGGAAAGGTAATACGTTGCTCCGATTCAAGAGGTGAGTAGCCGGGCGCCTCAGTATTGATCTGCACCTGAACATTGGTAATATCAGGCACAGCATCAATAGGTAGTTGTTGATAATGATATAACCCCATTGCCGACAGACAAATGACAGCTATCATCACCAACCAACGATGTGCAAGGGAATGGCTAATTAGTCGATTTAACATAGGTTAATCCCTCAATGGTCGTGACTGGCACCAGATTTTTCAATGTCTGCCTTGATTAGATAACTGTTCTGGCTGACGTACTCGGTGTCAGGCTTTAATCCACCCAGTACTTCAACCCACTTCTGGTCACGGCGACCCAATTCCAGCATGCGGACTTCATACGTATCGTCAAAACGAGCAAATACAACCTGGAAATCGCGAAAACGCTGGATAGCGGACTGTCGAACTGCCAGAGGTACCTCATGTCTGGCAATCGTTACCTGGCCACGTACAAATTGGCCAGGTCGAAACCGTCTCTCCGGGTTTCGTAAAACCACACGTGCACGTACACTTTGACTGGCATGAGCTGTCAGTGGTGAAATCCAGTCAATTTTTCCTACGATCTGTTTCTTGTCCAGAGTATCTATTAAGATAGTTTGTCCTGACTTGATACGCCCCAGATTGCGGTCAAAGACATCAAATTCTGCCCATACCTGTGACAGGTCAGTGATGATGTATAGAGGTGTATCACCTGTCGCCTCACCAATTTGAATATCTCGACGTACGATCATGCCGCTTATTGGTGCCTTGATTGAATATGTCTGCAGGCTTTCATTACTTTGAACAGTCGCAAGAATTTCGCCTGCTCGCACCGTATCACCCAGGTTACGTTTTATACTTTTAACGATACCTGGATAGCGTGCGCGGACATGTGATAGACGGTTGGGATCAGTTTGCACACGGCCTGATAACATTAATGTTTCCTTTATTGTTTGCGCACCTGCCTTTTCAGTTTTGATGCCCGATTCTTTGGCCATTGAACCGGCAATTTGTGTACGACCTTCGTAGTTATCATATTTCCATTGATGCTTTTTACCTTGATAGGTGGCGGTTATCGTGACATCAAATGAATGAGGTTCAGTCACCACACCGTTACCACGAAGATAATCGGCTTGTGGTTTGAAATCGAACCGGTCAACTTGTCCGTCTATACGTGCAAGCTCAATATTTATCTTTACATCCTCAAGTGGGGCAGGTTGGTTATTGATATATGGGTACACATGGAATTCAGGCGGTACACCCATCTCGAAAATTGTGATTTCTATCATAAAATCGCCACTGACTAACAGGCGACCACCATGAGAGCCTTTTTTTATTTCTTTTTGTGATTCATGACCATGACCGTCATTACCAGTGGCCTGATTATGCGACGGTTTATTTAATAACCACCAGGCTGACAAACTCATTGCCAGTATGACAACAAGGACCATAAATAGTGAATGTTGATTTTTAGTGCCGCTCATTGTCTTATTCCTGTTTTCATTTGAATACCCGTTAATCGTTCTATTTCAATTCGGCCACGATGGTACCTGGCAGCTGCATCAATAATCTCGAGCTGTGCATCCAGAAGAGACTGTTGGGCTGTGGTAAGTTCAAGTAACGAATATCTACCTGCTCGGTAACCTTTTTCATAATCACGTAGTGCACGCTCTGCTTCAGGAATAATCTTTTTTCTCAGCATTGATACGGAAGTTTGCGCATGTTTCAGTTCCTGATAGGCCTCAAATAAACTGGTATATAATTCGAGTCGGCGTTGTTCGTATAAAAAAGGTACACTGTTATTCATGAATTGCGATTCTTGTATAGCAGGTAAGGCACGACCTTGTGTGCCTATGGGTATTCTGGCCGATATTATAAAAGCACCATCATTAGAAGCACTAAAGTGACGTATTCCGCCAGAAAATTCTATATTCGGCTTACTTTTGGCACGAGCAAGATTTAGGCGGGCTTCAGTCAGACGTTTTTTTGTAGCAAACCTGACCAGATCAGGATTAGTTTCAAGCAACATTTCTAAATGTTTAAACGAATCAATTTTTCCAATATCAAAGAGTGAGGCCTGTACAGATAAACCCGCAAGCTTTGTTTCTCCCCACATCATCGCCAATTTTAAACGGGACGTCAGCAATTCATGTTCAGCATGTTCCAGTTCTATCTCTGATCGTGCAACTGCAATCGCAAGCCGACGTCTTTCTACGAGTGGGCTTCTACCAGCCTTAATCCTTTGTTCAACAATGACTGCAGTACGATTTATCAATACCAATTTATTTTTAGCTATATTCAACCGCTCCTGATCAACGACTACATGAATAAATCGTCTGGCCGCCTCAGATAACAGATCAAGTCGTTTTGCATCCAGTTTATTTTGTAAAAGACTGGCTTCTTGTTGTGAAACCTGCCCACGTAAAACAGGCTTATTACCAAATTCAAGAATTTTTGCCAGGCTAAGCGTGGTTTCTAGCGTGTCAAAACCCTGATATCTTCCAGAGCCTGCAAAATTACCCAGTTCCACATAGACACTTAAAGGTGTTGATAATTTTGCCTGTCTTATTCTTGCTGCTGCTGCATGCGCTTGAGAGTCATTAGCTTTAAGCACAAGGTTATTTTCCAGCACTTTTACAATAATCAAGCTCATCGTAAGCGGATTATTGTGCAGTGGTTCAGAAATAGCAGCCATAGGTATGCATAGAAACAATAGGACTAATTTTAACCAAATACGCATTATCTTTATCTCCAGACAAAGTTAATCATCTAAATAAATTTATTTGAATACAGTGCGTGTCAATGTAATTGACACAAAGATGCTGTGAAAATACATTAATTACAGATAAGTTGAATGTTAAAGAGTAGGGGGTGCGCGAAGTGGGGGTGCTATATAGTAATTATAATCAAAGAAATAAATGCGCTTAAATCGGCGTTGTCTGACTAGCTGCCTGGCAAGAGCCAATAGTAATATAAACGTGAGCAAGATTAAGGGTGTAAATGGGTTATCTTTTAGCTGCTTTATTATCACGCTTGTAGCAGTATCAATAACAGTCACATTCTCATGATGGTTCTGATCAATCTGGTTAATACTTGCGTGAACATCAACCATATGCTCATGTGGAATAGAGGTATATGTTGCCTCTTGATCATGATGCAAATGAAGATGAGTGGGAATTAGAGTGAGTATAAGTAGTGAAAAAACCAGTAACCAACTGATTTTACGGTGATTGAGTATCATTTTCCGCCAAATGTACATAAACTACATTCTATCAATAAAACTCATTGTTATTCAATATTTCTGCTAATTTAATTTGCATCCATTACTAATTAACAATAATCGCGTAGTGTATGTCAGGTCAGGCACCTATGATTTAAATTATGGTAGTCGCGATCTGATCTGGCAGTTACCGGTTTATCAGAAGCCTGTATTGTCGTCAGGTTAAATTCAATTCAATAATTCTCCTGCTAAATCTGTCTCACCATGTTGCAAGATTTCCTGTGGTGTTCTAGCACGATAAAACACATGTAAGATGATCTTGTGAAAACGCTAAAATATCCCATTGGCCTGCGGTGACCGTACAATGGTTTTGTTGTGTTCGCACGTCTATCTAAACTGGCAACCCTGAAACCGCATAGATCAGTTTATTATCACAAGTGATTTGATGAGTGTATGGGTCATTTAGTTGTACTGTTTTTCATAGAATTATTTAAGCTTTAAATATAATCAAATTCATAATAAACGTATACCCAAAAAGGCTATTAAAATAAGGTACAAACTCTATTTAATTTTCACATTCATTATCCAAATCCTTGCGACCTTTTATCTTATAGATTCTGGCTACATTGTATTTCTTTATTCGTATCACTGATGATAGAAAGTCCACCCTTGATTACTATGATTGAAACAATGAGTCCGATACTTAAATCGGGGATACGTGACCCTGTCCAGGCAACAAGCCCGCCCGCAATAATCACACCGAGATTCGCAATGACATCATTTTTAGAAAAAATCCAGCTTGCTCGCATGTGCACTTCGCCATTACGGTGTTTACTTATAAGTACAAGGCAAAGGGTATTTGCAATTAACGCAATCAATCCCATAACCATCATGATCATGGATACCGGTTCACTACCGACAATAAATCGACGCAGGATATCGGCAAGTACCACAAGCCCCAGTAATATTTGCAGATAACCACTCAAGTGGGCTACCTTGACTTTAATGATCGCAGTTTTACCTACGGCATATAACCCTACACCATAAACCATTGCATCTGCGAGCATGTCTAACGCATCGGCAATCAATGCAGTAGACTGTGCCCACCAACCAACACCCAGTTCCAAAAAAAACATAACACCATTGATCAATAACAGTGTTATTAGTATCTTGCTTTCAGATTTATCTTTTATTTCTATACTACAATCGCAGTTAGCCATAATTAATGTTCAATAGTTTTCCTGACTGCCATTACTGTAAATCTGGAATATAGCATTTATTCTGATATTTTACGACGTGAAGAAAACTTGTATAACACGGGTATAACAAATAACGTCAATAGGGTAGAAGTGAATGATCCATCAATGACGACCGTTGCCAGTGGCCGCTGTACTTCTGATCCAACTCCAGTCGCCAGTAACCACCAGGTGACTGCATGTTGGCTGTGTTTTACTCAGGATCTAGGTGAACCTTAATGATGACAAACAGGTGAGCTTGTTGATTAACTGTGAAACACGTGCCTGGCCAAATTAGGTTATAAAAAGACCTCGAAATAGGGTGTAATTATTAATCCGTAATAATGTTATTTTCACGGATTTATACGCTGGTTGACCGCTTTAGAGCTTTACGTGGCAATTTAGTACTTTTCGTGGATATCTTTAGTACTATGCGTGGTCGACCAATATTCATAATCATGATTTCTATTCTGAACACTCTATTTAACATAATATGTATTATACGCAATATTACAATGTATCAGTGTTTTTGAAATAACATACAGTCTGCCAGTGTTTTTTAGCTATATACATCGCACTGTCAGCATTTTTGAGTAAAGTAACAGCATCTCTTCCATCTTTCGGGTAGATGGAGATACCTATACTCATTTTGATTGTGATATTTAAATCATCAACCAGACAAGGATCGTCAAACGTATCCATAATACGCTGAATTACTAGATCAATACCATTTTCAGCGATATTAGGGATAATAATCGCAAATTCATCACCTCCGATTCTTGAAACTGTACCTGTGGTTCGTAAGACAGATTGCAAACGTCTGCTTGTTTCTTTTAATATGTGATCACCCACATAATGACCAAAATTATCATTAATCTCTTTAAACTTATTCAAATCAATTAGCATAATAGCGGATACATTATTACTTCGATCCGAAATGCTCAGTGCCTGATCTAAACGGTCCTCCATCAGAACCCTGTTTGGAAGTCCTGTCAGCGGATCATGTAAAGCTTTTAGTTGAAGTTCTGTTTGTCTCTCATGTACTTTTGTCTTCATCAGGCTGAATGCCTGGTGCAGTTCTTTCATTTCTCCTAAAGTTGCATCTTCTTCGATCTTGTTATTATCAGACCCATGCGCTTGGTTAAACAATGCTGTAGAGAGTTTTTTAATAGGTGAAATAATAGATGATTGAAAAAACATATAACCAGCTATAGTAAAAATAAAGGCAATGATAAAAAATACCCATAAAATGTTACTGATATTCCCTGCTATATTGCTCATTGCTGAAATACTTTTATTACTGGCAATATCTATAATCCGATCAATTTCATTCAGATCCATCCAGATGTTGAGTAAAGTTGGCTGAATTCTTTTATGTAAGTAAGGTACATCTGTACGCCATAGCTTACTGAGATAGGATTTTCTTACTGACTGATAAGCGTTGAACCATTCTTTTGATTTTACAATCATAATATCAAGAGATTCCTGCCCCTGCATATCAAATTCTACTTTAGTACTCATCGTTTTAAGAAGCTGAAGATCTTTTGAGATAGCATTATAGAGTAGCTCAACATTATACCCCTGTTGTTTTAGCCCCTCTTCTGTAGAACTAAAAGCACCAAAACGATTGGCGACAAAGACCCTGAATGCACCAATCATTTTATTCCAGTTTGAGCTGATCTTTTCAAAAAGTTTGTATATTTGGTTATTAATTACAAGATTCTCAAACTCAATTTCTTCAATAGCCAATGTGGCTGCAGTCGAGAATTCATTACTTGCGGGTAACATAATGTCATTCATAGTAGACATGGCAGGATGTAACGTTTTCGGTGTTACCCTGATAGTCATTAACTCATTAAGCATATTCTGTAATTTAGTAACTTTTATATTTAATACATTGATAGAATTATCCCATTTGTGCTCTTCAGCGATATTAATATTTTTCAGATAATTAATTTGTTTGAGTGTATTCTCGATTGTCTTGTTAATTTTTTTACGTAATACGTGGTCAGGGTCAATCATATATGACTGGAGTGAATGATTTATTGTCCACAATAGAAAACGGAGTTTTTTCGTAATTTTTTGGGATTGGTTTTTTAACAGGATACTACTTATAGATTTATTCTGGACATTATGTGTCTGGTAACTGGTCCACCAGGTACCTGCCATGATTACCATGATAAATAATATAGCTGCGAGTATATATCTACCTTGTAATGTATCTGGAGTATAACTTTTAATAGTGTTGCCCTATTTTACATCTTATACTGAGCGTACAGCAATTGAACTATATAACCTTATAGCGGCCATTTATTTGAAAAATTAAGGAATAATAGATTGAACCATATTAACAAACATCCCCAATTTCCTCTCGATAACGATATTCTCTATTTAAATCATGCAGCGGTCTCGCCCTGGCCTTTAGCAACTGCAGATGCCATTCATGCGTTTACGATGCAAAACCTGCATGCAGGTTCTGTAAATTATTTAAAATGGATGGAAACCGAGCAATCTTTACGTGAGTTGATGTCAAAACTGATTAATGCAAGCAGTCCTGATGATATTTCATTATTAAAAAATACCTCTGAAGGTTTATCCATCATTGCTCATGGGCTTGACTGGTTGCCAGGCGACAATATAGTCATCCCTGCAAATGAATTCCCATCGAACCGCATCGTTTGGGAGTCTTTAATACCCTGTGGTGTTGAGATACGCCAGATAAGCAGCCTTGATTCAAATTCAATTGAATCCTCCCTGATTAAGGCCACGGATAACAAAACAAGACTGATCTCAGTGAGTGCTGTGCAGTACCACAATGGCTTCAGGATGAATTTACCGATCATTGGTGAATTCTGCCGCAATAACGATATTCTGTTTGTTGTTGATGCTATCCAGCAACTGGGTGCACTTGCATTTGATCTTGAGCAAATCAAGGCTGATTTTGTCGTTGCAGATGGGCATAAATGGATGATGGGACCTGAAGGCCTTGCCTTGTTCTACAGTCATCCAGACGCTCGTCAGAAATTGAAGCTACATCAGTACGGCTGGCGAATGATCGAAAACCCGACTGATTTTAATCAGAAAGACTGGAAAGTCGCAGCAGATGGCAGGCGTTTTGAGTGTGGAAGCCCGAATATGCTGGGTATACATGCCTTACATGCAAGCCTGACACTCATTCTTGAAACCGGACAGGCAACTATCGAGGAAAGCATTCTGTCAAATACACGCTACCTCATTGATTTTATTGATAATCACAATAACCTTACACTGGTTTCAAGTAATGATTCGTCACGTCTTTCTGGTATATGCAGTTTTAGACATAAACAAGTAAATAGTAACCAACTATTTGATTATTTGACTAAAAAAGGTGTCCAATGTGCCGTCAGAGGAGATGCAATACGTCTTTCGCCCCACTTTTATCAGCATAAACAGGAAATTCAGCAACTTTTCGAGATTATTGAATCTATCTAAAAACTTGTTTTACATAGAATAATTTTGCATATTTTGTAAATATGCGATTGGTTACAACTGTTTACAGCTATACTGGTCTAAACTATATAAAGATAGAGTTACAAATAAATGCCATCTTACAAGGAGCAATGTTATGGCAGGGCTCAAAAAGTGGATAGAAAAAAAAATAACCGCATGGCTTATCAGAGACCGCGCTCCTGTAAGTAGTATCCCCCTGTCTGACTTTGAACAACTCATTTATGAAATCAAGCCTTGTGATGTCTTGCTTGTGGAAGGCAGAAGTCGTGTCAGCAATGTCATCAAGGCCATTACCCAAAGCCCCTGGACACATGCCGCACTTTACATAGGGCGTCTGAATGATATAGAAGACGAATACATCAGAAAAAATATTGAAAAGCATTATAAAGGTGACAGTAATGTTCCTTTAATACTTGAGGCATTAATGGGTGAAGGTACAATTATTGTTCCACTGGAAAAATACCATCATGATCATATACGCCTTTGTCGACCAAAAACATTATCGCGTCAGGATGCTGTCAAGGTAATTGCTTACACTACTCGTCACCTGGGTTGTGAATATGATGTACGTCAGTTACTTGACCTGGCCCGCTTTGTTTTTCCTTATGGAATTATCCCTCGCCGCTGGCGCTCTTCATTGTTTCAACATAATGCAGGCGCACCTACACGCACAGTTTGCTCTTCATTAATTGCAGCTGCATTTGCGTCTGTTCACTTTCCAATTTTACCCGTGATTCAAAAAAGTGAACACGGAGATTTGAAGTTTTATAAACGAAATTTCCGTTTATACACGCCTCCGGATTTCGATTACTCACCCTACTTTGAAATTATAAAATATCCTTATCTTGGACTGGAAGAACTTGCAATCTACCGAAAACTTCCCTGGGACAAAAATGGAATTGTCTGCAATGGTGATGGTGATGGTGACTGTTATATTCCGGATGATTTTTTCAAGAATGATAAAACAGAAAAAAAAAGAACCCCTATAATGGATGACAACAAACCAACAAGTCTTCCGATACATGCAATAAATTTACTGGGTTCGCGCACTAAGACGTAAAGACTAACTAAATGAGGTATGTATTATGATACTCACATACATAATGTTAACCATCGCTGCCATATGGACACTCTTATATTTCAAAGCCACGGGTATCGCATGGGCAGGGTCCGCCGCTGTCGCGCTGTCTGTCTGGACAATTACATCACCTGAAAATCTGATTTTGCAAAGTATTAGCTGGTTTTTACTGGTGGTGGTCTCCACTCCGCTTCTATATCGTCCACTACGTCGTAAACTGTTTACAGAAAAATTATTTCAAATATTTTGTAAAATAATCCCCAAAATGTCTGACTCTGAAAAAGAAGCACTGGATGCAGGAACTGTTTGGTGGGATGCAGAATTGTTTAACGGCCGGCCCAACTGGAAAATACTGCAGGAATATCCAAAACCCGAATTAACAGATGAAGAACATGCTTTTATTGATGGCCCGGTTGAAGAACTCTGCGACATGATTGACGACTGGTCCATTACACAGGAACATTATGATCTGCCAGAACCTGTTTGGGACTACATCAAACAACAAGGCTTTTTCGGAATGATTATCCCGAAATCATTTGGTGGCCTTGGGTTTTCCGCATTGGCTCATTCTGCTGTTGTGATGAAATTAGCCAGTCGAAGTGTTACTGCTGCCGTAACTGTGATGGTACCGAATTCATTGGGGCCTGCAGAACTGTTACTTCAATACGGAACCAAAGAACAACAAGATCATTTTTTACCCCTGTTAGCCAAAGGAACAGAAATTCCCTGCTTTGCATTAACAGGCCCGAACGCCGGTAGTGATGCCAGCTCTATGCCTGATACGGGTATTGTATGTCGTGAAGATTATAATGGCGAAAAGAATGTCTTGGGTATTCGCCTGAACTGGGAAAAACGCTATATCACCCTCGGACCTGTAGCCACCCTGCTCGGCCTTGCATTTCATTTATTTGATCCTGAAAAGTTATTAGGTGAAAAGGAAGATCTTGGCATAACACTGGCACTGATACCAACGGATATGGAAGGCGTAGAAATTGGCCATCGTCACTTCACACTTAATATTCCTTTCCAGAATGGTCCGAACCGTGGCAAGGATGTTTTTATACCTATGAACATGCTAATAGGTGGCCAGGAACGTGCGGGAGAAGGATGGAAGATGCTAATGGAATGCCTCGCAACTGGCAGATCAATATCACTCCCTGCCTTGAGTACCGGGGCGGGTAAACTGGCCAGTCGTGCAACAGGCGCATATGCAAGAATCAGAAAACAGTTCCATATGCCAATCGGTCGCTTTGAAGGTGTTGAAGAAGCACTTACCCGCATTGCGGGAATGACTTATCAAATGGATGCGGTTAGACAAGTAACCGCCGGTGCGATTGATGAAGGTGAACGACCTTCTGTTGTTTCAGCAATAGCGAAATATAATCTCACGGAAAAAATGCGCAAGGTGATAGATGATGCAATGGATATACAGGCAGGGTCTGCGATATGTATGGGGCCACGCAATCTGATTGGCCGGGTTTACCAGTCTGTTCCTATCAGCATTACTGTTGAAGGTGCAAATATTCTGACTCGCAGTATGATTATTTTTGGTCAGGGTGCTATTCGTTGCCATCCATATATTCTGGAAATAATGAATACAACCAAAACCGAAAACCCGGAAGAAGGCCTGAAACGATTTGATCGCTTGTTATTCAGACAAATACGATTTGTTGCTGCCAATGTTTCACGCACATTGTTTACCGGACTCACACTGGGTAAATTTATACGTGCGCCAGCATCGGGAAAGGAACGCAGGTTTTACCAGCAGTTATCACGCATGAGCTCTGCCTTTGCAATGCTTGCAGATGTATTTATGATGACACTGGGTGCAAGCCTTAAACGTAAAGAAAAAGTTTCTGGCAGACTCGCTGATATATTAAGTGAATTATATATTGCATCCTGCGTACTGAAACACTATCGTAATCAGGGATCACACCCTCAGGACATGCCTTATGTAGAATGGGCTGTTTCACAATCATTACTCAATATTCAAACCAGTATTAATGGTTTATTGCAGAATTATCCGATACGCCCGATCGCCTGGTTATTGAAAATGATTATATTCCCACTCGGATCTTCCTCTTTCCGGAATGTAAACGACAAACAGGGTTCGACAATGGCAGAAACAATACTGGAACCCTGTCCAACCCGTTTCAGACTGACTGATGGCATTTTTATTCCACATAATACAAATGATGCGCTGGGCAGAATAGAATCGGCGCTGTCACGGGTACTGGCATCTGAACCTATAGAAACAATAATCCAGGTCAGTATAAAAAAAGGTCAGCTACTGAAACATCCGATTAGTACTCAGGTGGAACGTGCAATTGAACAACGCCTGATCACACCGGAACAGGCAGAGATTATTCGTGCTGCTGAACTGGCAAGACAGGATGTCATTATGGTAGATGAGTTCAGCCCGGACTATAAAACTCATATAGACCCCTATGCACATCAGGTACAAAAACATAGCAATAATATAAAACCATTTAACCCACAAGGAAAGGTCTCCTGAGGTCACTATGAAAACATCAAAACGTGCCTATGCTGGTAAACCGGTTTATATTATTGATGGCGCAAGAACACCCTTTCTAAGAGCTGATGGCTCAGGTGGACAATTTAGCGCATCTGATCTGGCATTGACCGCCAGCCGAAATCTGCTTATTCGACAGCCATTTGAAAAAGAAGAACTGGATGAAATTATATTTGGTTGTGTTATGCCTGGACCCGATGAAGCAAACATTGCACGCATGATTACATTACGCCTGGGATGTGATGACCGAACTACAGCCTGGACTGTTCAACGTAACTGCGCTTCCGGATTACAGGCTCTCGATTGCGCAGCCCAGAATATCAGTCAGGGGCGTTCTGATTTGATATTAGCGGGTGGTACAGAAGCAATGAGTCTTGCCCCGGTATTATTTAATCACGCTATGGTACGCTGGCTGACGCTCTGGCAGAAATCAAGAAACTTCCGTGCCCGCTTAAAAGCCATTACTAAATTTCGTCCCGCAATGCTTGCACCCGTCATTGGACTCTTGAGGGGGCTATCCGATCCTATTGCAGGTCTTTCTATGGGGCAAACTGCCGAAAACCTTGCATGGCGCTTTGGCATCAGTCGAGAAGATATGGATAATTACTCGGTTCAAAGCCATCAACGTCTTTCAGCGGCACAAGATGCGGAGAGACTTCAGGAGATTACTGCACTCTACGACAGAGATGGTAAGCAATACAATGAAGATAATGGCCTGAGACGCGATAGTAACTTAAAAAGCCTTTCTCGCTTACGACCTGTATTTGACCGACATTTTGGCAATGTTACCGCAGGCAATAGCGCACAGATAACGGACGGCGCAGCATGCTTGATATTGGCCAGCGAGGCTGCCGTTAAAAAGCATCAGTTAACACCTCTGGGTAGAATTATTGACGCACAGTGGGCTGGACTGGATCCGGCACAAATGGGACTGGGACCAGTACATGCAATGGCCCCCATCATGAAACGTCATAAACTGGATAGTGGTGATATTGACTACTGGGAAATAAATGAAGCCTTTTCAGCTCAAGTTCTGGCGTGCCTCAAGGCCTGGTCAGATACTGATTATTGTACAAATGAACTTGGACTACAGCAGGCATTCGCAGAGATTCCTCATGAACGTCTTAATATTGATGGTGGCGGCATCAGTCTTGGTCACCCTGTAGGTGCCAGCGGTGCACGGGTAGTCCTGCACCTGTTACGGACTTTACAGCAAAAACAAGCAACACGAGGTATGGCAAGCTTATGTATTGGTGGTGGTCAGGGTGGCGCAATGATGATAGAAAACATGGATGATGGAGCAGATCATGACTGACAGCAAACATTGGCAGCTGATCATTGATGAGCAAGGTATCGCATGGTTACACCTTGATCGTCAGGATAGCAAGATAAACACCCTGTCATCAGAAGTTATGCATGAGCTGGAAGGCGTACTTCATCAAATTGAGCAAAAGGGTCCGGTC
>Ga0316206_1001072_pt1 | contig 27639 bp, 22 predicted proteins | sample 6monthpyrite_MG_FD_204942 | JGI IMG/M metagenome (GOLD analysis project Ga0316206, IMG submission 204942) | Microbial mat bacterial communities from mineral coupon in-situ incubated in ocean water Damariscotta River, Maine, United States -... | ecosystem: Environmental > Aquatic > Marine >... | reverse complement strand
ATTGTTCCGGTATTGTTTGTTCTGGTGCTGAGTCCTGATAATAGACAACAATTGTATCCGCAGCCAGATCACCCAGCCTTTGAAATCGTTCATTCATTAACATACTTAGAAAACCGAGCCCATAAAAGAAAGGTAAAAAATCAACCGTCCTTAAAATATTTCGCAATAATGATGGTGACCAACCAATCGGGGTACCGTCACTATTTAACACCTGTAATTTTAAATATTTTTTCCCCGGCGTCATTCCTTTATTAAGCACTTCAAAAAAGACTGGGTAAAACCATTCCATAAAAAACAAACCAATGAGCATTAAGCCTGTACCAAACTCACCTAACTTAGATAAAAAAAAGGCTAAAACTGCATAAATTAAACCTCGAATTAATAAATCAATTACCCAGGCAACACTACGCGGCCACACCCCTGCAACCTTCAGGTATATATCTATACCTTCTGGTGTTTGCACCGTGCTCACTGAATCGAGTAATTGATTATTTATCATTCGAGGGAATACTTACAACTTATACCTGATTTATGGCATAACCGTATTCAATATTTTTAGAAAATCATCGGGTTTTAAAACCCCGTCGCCCCACTTTTTATCAAAATCAGCTGTGGGTTTTAAAGCGATTATTTGATCCATTGACTTACCATCATCCATTAGCTTCTGCATTCGGTTTTTTAGGGTTACCAGCATATCCCGGTATTCTAGCAACGCTTTTTTATCACCTAAAGGCCCATGGCCTGGTATTATTTTTGTTTTATCATCAGCAATACCGAGCACAAAATTTGCAGTATTAATGATACCATCAATACTGCCCTCACTAGAGGCATCTATAAACGGGTACATGGTATTAAAAAAAGTGTCACCCATGTGAATTATATTCGCTGATTTAAAAAACACCATACTATCTCCGTCTGTATGCGCATTTTTACGATGAACCACTTCTATTTCCAGATTATTTAAGTGGAATGTCACCTCGTCATTAAATGTAATAACCGGTAAAGCCACTTTTGGAGCTGCGGGCACTTTTTTATTAAAGGCCTTTATAAAACCATCTTTGCTCATGCGTTTATAAACATTATCATGAGCAACAATAACAACCCCCTCTTTCCCTAGATTTTCATTACCACCGGTATGGTCGTAATGCCAGTGCGTATTTATCATAAAACGAATGGGCTTAGCTGATATATCTTTAATCGCTTTCTTAATTTTTGGTGTTAGTGGTGCAAATTGATCATCAACCATAAACACACCATCTTCACCTACAGAAATGGCAATGTTACCACCCTGCCCCATTAACATATAAATCCCATGCCCGAGTTTAATGGTTTTAATTTCTACTTTGCTAAAGCCATCATCAGCAGTTTTGGCGAACACGCTACTAAAACCGCAAACAATTAATAGTAGAGTAAACAATAACAACTTACTTATATGCTTCATTTCAATCATCCTTTTTATTAAATATTCTACGGTTATTATCCGTATTGATAAGAAGATCAGCATACACTACTTGCTAGCCATGAAACAACACTACCGAGCCTGTTCGAACAAATAATATTCAAACAGATTAAACTATTTACGCTAAAATGAATCTCATCAACTCAACCAGTTAAAGCATGATAATGAAACCTCAGTACAGAATATATTTATTTGTTATATTACTGGCGACTTTAGCCATACAATCCGCCTATGGTTCTGATAAATTCAATCGAGTTGATAACACCCCACCCGGCGCAGAAAAATTTAATGCTCAAATTCTCGCCAAAATAAAAAAAATGCAGTTAAAACGTGGCCAACAATACAAACCTAGAACAAAACATTTGACGCCTGCTGGTAAGGCGAAATACACCAATCGACTCTTTTTACAATCCAGCCCTTACCTCCTGCAACATGCCCATAACCCGGTTAACTGGTACCCATGGGGTGATGAAGCCTTTTCTGCAGCCGCCAGACTTAATCGACCGGTTTTACTGAGTGTCGGTTATTCCACCTGCCACTGGTGCCACGTTATGGAAGAAGAGTCCTTTGAAGACCTTGAAATCGCCACCTTTATTAATGAAAATTATATTGCAATAAAAGTTGATCGAGAGGAGCGTCCAGATATCGACGCAATCTACATGGCTGCTCTGCATGCCCTCGGGCTTAACGGTGGCTGGCCAATGAATGTCTGGTTAACCCCGCAAAAAAACCCCTTTTATGGCGGCACTTATTTCCCCGCCAGAGATGGAGATCGGGGTACAAATATGGGTTTGCTGACCCTGCTCACCAAATTAAAACTTATTTATGACGTTCAACCGCAAGAAATAGCATCTGCCAGCCAGAGCCTTGTCGACTCAATTAAAGCCAGTTTAATACCCTTAGCAGGTACAAAAATTCCTGATCCGCAGATACTGCAACTGGCGGCAGCTTACTATAAAAGTAATTTTGATATTTTCAATGGCGGGATTGGTGAAGCACCCAAATTCCCAAATACCACGCCTTTTCAGTTTTTACTACGCCACTATCAACGCAGTGGCGATAAAGCACTTTTAAACATTGTAAATACCACCCTTACAAAAATGGCTGGCGGCGGAATATATGATCAAATTGGCGGCGGATTTCACCGTTACGCCATTGACAACGAATGGCTGGTGCCACATTTTGAAAAAATGCTGTATGACAACGCACTGTTGAGCATTGATTATCTTGAGGCCTATCAGCTGACCAAAAATGAAAACTTTAAACGCATAACTAATGAGATTCTGCAATATATTATGCGTGAGATGACAGCGCAACAGGCTGGCTTTTATTCTGCCACCGATGCAGATAGCCGGACTCTCGACGGAGAAACCGAAGAAGGTTATTATTTCACCTGGGATACAACAGAATTACTTAACGTGCTAGGCAAGAAAAACTACGATATTTTTAGTCAGTACTATGGGGTAAGCCAGCATGGAAATTTTGAAGGTCGCAATATTCTTAACACACCTTTATCTTTAGATGATTTCTGTAAATCCAGACAACTCAATAAAAACACAGTACAGAACATAATCTCTGAATCCAGAAGTCTGCTCTACAAACAGCGTAAACAACGCCCCGCACCATTAAGAGATGAAAAAATATTAACCGCCTGGAATGGGCTGATGATATCCGCCTTCGCAAAGGCCGGCCTGATTTTAGATAATAAGCAATACATTAATCAGGCAGTCGAAAGCGCGCATTTTATTTTAAATAACCTCTACAAAAATGGCCAACTGTACAGAAGTTTTAAAGATAACACGGCATGGCATAATGCATATCTTGATGACTATGCATTTTTAATTGCAGGTTTGCTGGATATTTATGAAGCGACCTATGATATTCAATGGATAAAAAAGGCTATCGAACTGGATAAAATTTTGGAAAAACAGTTCGAAGATAAAAAATCTGGCGGGTTTTATTTAACCGGTAATGATCATGAAAAATTACTATCACGGGAAAAGCCAAGTTTTGATGGCGCTGAACCTACTGGAAATTCTGTACAAGTGCTAAATTTACTTCGTCTCAGCGAATTCACTTCAAACCCGGCATATAGAACCCGTGCCGAAAAAACGCTTAAATCATTCTCGGTTGTATTACATGAAACACCCATGGCGCTTTCTAAAATGTTACTTGCTGTAGATTTTTATTATGGCAACGCAAGGGAAATTGTCATTATCACCGCTGAAAATAATAAGGCCACAGCCACTCCATTTATAAATGTACTTCGTGATCAATATTTACCCAATCGTATTTTGTCAGTTATGGCAGAAGGCAAAGATCTTGTCATTCAGTCTAATACCATCAAAATTGCTGAGGGCAAGCGTGCCATAAAGGGTAAAGCGACAGCTTATGTTTGCGAACTTGGTGCCTGCAAATTACCCACCACTGATATTGAAGTTTTTAGGCGACAGATTAGTGCTCAAAATGAGCTTTAATTTATATAAATAGCATGCATCTTATAGTTTGTATCAGGCTCCCCCCCAACACCACTCAGGTTAAATTTCGAACAGTAAATACAATTCATAATAATCACATACGCTGCTACCCCATTTGCAATATTTGAGCTACACTTTACGACATAAAAAAAAGCAGGTAAAAAAGTGATAGCACCCTTTATTAAAAAATCACCCAGCGTACCTAAATGTATCGCTATTTACCGTGAAACGGTTTTAATTTTAAGCACCTCAGAAAAATTATATATTCCCCATGATTCACAATAAGCTATTTAAATTTTTTAATTCTGTTTACCGCTTTAAATCTTCATTTCTACTGGTCTTTTTGCTCGGTATCTCCCAGATTGTATTTGCTAAGAATAATACCGACGATAGATTTGAACACTTTATTTCACTCAGCCTGGAAGATCTGGTCAGCCTAGAAACCACTATTGCCACAGCCTCTAAGCAAACTAACACCAAGGCCCCCGCAGTCGTTACTCTGATTACAGGCGAAGATATTAAAGCAACCGGGGCTACGAACCTGGTTGAAGTACTGGAAGGCGTACCCGGTTTACATATACGGATCAGCCAGTTTGGTAATCGCCCTATCGTCCAGTTTCGTGGAGCCAAGGGCACCCAGACCCTGATAATGATAAATGGTAATTCCATGAGGGATTTAGTGTGGAATTTTGGCATTTTCTGGAAAGGACTTCCCGCTAGCGCGATTGAACGAGTGGAAATTATCCGTGGCCCTGGTTCAGCGCTATTTGGTGCAGATGCCTCCGCCGGGGTAATTAACGTCATCACTAAAACTGCAGCCAGTGTTGAACACTCAGAGCTAGGCGTACGTGCAGGCAGTTTCAACAACAAATCTGCCTGGCTTGAACATGGTGATAGTTACTCGGGTTACAGCATTAACCTGACGGCCAATATTTTTGAGAGCGATGGTTATAATCCACTTATCGAAGTAGACGGTCAGACTGCAAGTGATAATTCAACCGGTAGCAATGTATCCTATGCGCCTGGTCATGCCCAATATGGCTGGCGAAATGAGGATATCCGCTTCTCAGTGGCCAAAAACAACTGGCGATTGAATACAGCCTATATGCGTAGCAGTGACCTTGAAATCGGTCTCACTGGCTCTGGTGTCCTTGATCCGACAACCCAGGCTAATGATAGCCGTTTAAATGTAGACTTACTCTATAACAACAGTGACCTGAGTGAAAACTGGGAACTGGACATGGAACTACGCTTTCAACATTATGGTTACGCATCCGGTAACGGCTTTCAGGAAAGCCCTCCTGGATTTGATGATGGCAGTGGCGGTATATATCCAGATGGTCAGATTAGCCGCCAAAAATCGGATGAGCGTCGAATTGTTTTTGGAGCCAGCACACTCTACTCCGGCTATAAAAATCACTCCCTACGCCTGGGTGCCGGTTACACCGTGCAAGACCTGTATTCTATAACACACATGATTAATTTTGGTCCTGGACCTGATGGCAACCTCATTGTCCCCGGCTCCCCACTGGTCGATATTTCAAACACCCCCTACGCATTTGCTCCGCAAAATGAACGTAAAATAACTCATATTTATTTGCAGGATATCTGGACTATTTCCAGCACCATAGAACTAACCGCAGGGGCTCGCTATGACGATTACTCAGATTTTGGCAGCACATTAAATCCTCGGCTAGCGTTAGTCTGGCAAAGTACGGAAAAGCTAACCACTAAGCTAATGTATGGCCAGGCATTTCGTCCGCCCTCCTACCGTGAATTATTTGATGAAACCTCTTTCACAACACCTAACCCTGACCTTGATCCGGAGCGTTCGGAAACACTGGATTTGGCTTTTTCCTATGCCGCACATAAAAATTTACAGCTGGATATAAATTTTTACTATTTCCAGCTCTCAGAGATAATTACCAGTAACCTTTTAACGAGGCAATTCGAAAATGGCGGCGATCACAGCATTCGGGGCATTGAGCTAGAAGCTCGCTGGCATGTTTCAAACAACATCAGCCTGTATGCAAATTATACCGCACGAGACCAGGATGAAAATAATTTCCGCTCAATTCAGGAGCCGGACCAGGATGCCTACTTGCGTTTTGACTGGGGCTTTCTACCAAAATGGAACTGGAATATTCAAAGCAGCTGGATTAGTGAACGCCCTCGCAATACCAGTGGCAGTGACCCGGATTTACGCCCACCGGTTGATGAATATTTCATGACGGATACCACCCTGCGATATGCCGCAAATGATAATTGGGAATTTGCGGCATCCATCCGCAATTTACTAGATGCAGATGCACGCGAATTTACCGGCCAGGCTATACCTGAAGATTTACCTCTGCCAGAGCGTAGTGCTTATGCAGAAATACGTTATAAATTTTAATAAAGATCAGGAAGATTGTTAAAAGTGAAACGCAAACGCTTAGCCATATTTTTTAATGTGTATTAAACTTTCACACATAACTCAACAGGACGACTAAAACAGTCAGGAATGCTAACAGGCAGACTAATAATAATTAAAATGAACACAATACAACTTACAATGACATTTAAATTTAAAGCATTTTCAATATACGCTAGCAGAATAGTTTTACTTAAAATTAATCGGCCAGATGAGCATCCGCGAGGATCGCATTGAGTTATTTAGTCACACACCCTCTGGTTAAAATTATTATCTGCACCTTAATGCTGATAGCATGCCCGAGCCTGCATGCGACATTGAATCATTCAAAAGATACTGACGAAGCGCTATTCAAAGCCGCCTTCATTTATAATTTTGCAAAATTTACACGTTGGCCAGCATCAGCTTTAGCCGAAAACAGTCCATTAATACTATGCACAATAGGCAAACTTGAAGCTGGTTTTGATCTTAAAAGGCTCAGTGGAAAAATTATAAAAAACCGACAGGTTGAAATTAAATCACTAAATAAAAACCAGTCTGCGAAGCACTGCCATATGTTATACATTGCAAAATCAGAGAAAAACCGATTTAAAAAAATCATTAAAAAAATAAAAGGAAAATCAGTACTTACCGTTAGTGATTTACCAGAATTTGTCAATAATGGCGGCATCATTCAATTTTACCGCAAAAAAGGCCAGACCCATTTAATTATTAACCTGGATCATGCACGTGAAGCCAAACTTGAATTAAGCTCCAGATTATTAATACTTGCCGAAGTCATAGGCAAGCAGGCAAAACCATGATATTGCGCAATTCATCAATAAAGAAAAAACTCGAAGCAATAATACTGGTAACTTCTGCTGCTGTATTATTATTAAGTTTCGTGCTGTTTATGGCAATTGAAATGATCTCGGCTCGTGATGAAACAGCAACGCGATTAGGCACATTAGCAACAATACTAGGCGCAAATAGCAGTGCTGCTATTACCTATCATGACAAAAAAGCGACAACTGAAATACTTGCTACCCTGTCTTCGCAAAAAAATGTAATCTGGGCCGGTATTCTTTTAGGTAGCGATGTCCTGGCTGAATATCAGTCTCCTCAGTATTTAGCCCTTAGCAAAACAGAACAGGACAAAATACTTCAATATCAATCCACATCATCTCTAATATTCGGTCAGGTAAAAATCAATGAACCCATCAAATTTGATGATGAAATAATTGGTTATTTTTATATCGTGGGCGATATGAGTATGGCGTATACCATACTCAAAAAACAAGCCTATCTGGGAACGGGAATTTTCACAATCTCAATGATGCTTGCACTAATGCTGTCTAGTCGTTTGCAACGTATTGTTTCTGTACCGGTGGAACGACTGCTTAAAACAATGGAAGTCGTAGCCCAAAGACGTGACTTTAGTGTTCGTGCAAAAAACCTCAGCAATGATGAGCTCGGCACACTGGTTGATGGTTTTAATACCATGCTCGATCAGATTCAAGACTATGATAAAAAACTAAATAATTACCAGCAGGACTTAGAATGCCTGGTTATAGATAGAACCCGTGAGCTTGAAACGGCAAAGGATCAAGCAGAAACCGCCAACCAGGCAAAAAGTGAATTCATTGCCATAATGAGTCATGAAATAAGAACTCCCATGAATGGTGTTATCGGTTTTACCAGTCTGTTAGAAAAAACCACACTGAATGAAGCGCAAGAAGATTATGTAAGGAACATTACCAAGTCCACTGACAGTCTGCTCACCATCATCAATGATATACTTGATTTTTCTAAAATCGAAGCGGGTAAACTAAATCTCGATTGCACCGATATTTTTTTACAAACAGAAGTTGAAGATATAAAAGCGCTTTACTCAACTAGCATCGAAAACAAAGGTCTTAAATTTAATACCTATATAGACAAAGAAATACCCACATTACTACTTGGAGATCCGATACGCTTACGCCAGATATTTACAAATTTAATAGGTAACGCTATTAAGTTCACCGATAAAGGCCAGATAACATTTAGCATAAGAAAATGCGCCGATGCTGAACCTGTCGACAATGATACCCAGCAGGATAATCACCCTGTAAATTTAAAATTAACCCGCCTTTGTATAAGCATTCAGGATACCGGTATCGGCATTCACCCTGGTCAACAGACGCGTTTATTCCAACCATTTCAGCAGGGTGATAGTTCAATTACCCGACGTTATGGCGGCACCGGCTTAGGCCTGGTAATTACACAACGACTGGTTAATATGATGGGTGGGGAGATAAAACTCTCAAGCCATGTTGGCGAAGGCTCTACTTTTTCAGTTAACATTCAATTAGAAACACCCGTACAAAAAGACATATCTAATAACTATCCAGATGATTTTAATAAATTACAAAACACCAGCCAACAGGACTCACTCACTGAAGACACCAAAAACACGATTAAAAGCCTGTTAAATAAAATGAATGTACTGGTAGTAGACGACAATAATATCAACCTGAAAGTTGCCACCACGCTTTTATCCAATGAAGGCGCAAATGTTTGCACAGCTAAAAGCGGTCCAGAAGCCATTCTTGCCATCAGCTCTAATACATTTGATCTCATTTTAATGGATCTGGAAATGCCCGAAATGAGTGGCATGGAAGCAACAAGAAGAATACGTCAATCTAAAACATACGCTAAGGATATTCCTATTATCGCATTAACCGCTCATGCTTTTTCTGATGTAAGAAGAGAAGCCATTGAGGCAGGCATGAATGACTTGCTAGCTAAACCATACAAACCGGAACAACTCTTTGAGATTATTAATAAATGGTGTGGCTCTGTTTCTAACATGCAAATAAAACCTGACATTAATAAACAGAACCATGCCGAAAAAACCCTGCCGATTTATGATTATGAATCAGCTATACAGACAGTTAGTGGTGATAAAGATATCGCAAAAGAGTTACTCGAAGACTTCATAAACTCACTACCCGATTGTGAATCCACAATAAAAGATTATAAATCGACTGATAACTACGCTAAACTTTATGATATTATTCATAAACTTTCTGGCTCCGCCAGTGCCGTAGGTGCAACTGCACTTCATTCAGAAACTTTAATTTTACAAAACACTTTAAAATCTAAGCCAGTGCCTGCTCAGAAACTTGCAACACAAACAGAATCTGTACTGGAAAAATGCAATCAGTTTATATCTTATATTAATACCATCCAACAATCTAAAGAGTAAATTAAGATAGCCTTTTTTAAATCTGCTTATAAAACCATCGCAGATATAAAGCCGATTACACCTCCAAACACACCACCCCAAACTACCAGCCAGCCAAGATGCTTCTTAATCATTTCCTGAATTATGTCTTTTACAAGTTGCGGTGTTAATTCATTTAAACGTGACTCAACAATACTTTCAATTTGTTGCTTTATATCTGAAAGAACATCCGGCTTTTCAATCTCATTTCTCAAAAGGTCCTGAAAGCTTTCCTGTTGCGTCATATTAAGTAATGATTTTTTCATGCTTTCAATAAACGGTTCTTTTAAAGGTGTAAGCGCTTCGACACCACCAAACATACCCAGCATGCCTCCGAATGAAGATTGCATTATGACCTCAACGAGAGAATCAAAGGAAGGAGACAAATCAACTTTTTCAATAACCGGTGCCAGATGTAAATCATGACTTCCCTCTCCCCCTTTTAGAAAGCGGTCAATATTTTCATCACTGAAAAACTGCTTCATCATTAAATCTTTTATGGCGAGCTTAAATTCTTCGAATCGAGCGGGGATAACTCCGGAACCATACAGCCCAGGAACCTTTTCAAATAACATATGTATCGCCAGCCAATTTGTTATCGCACCTGACACTGCAAAAAGACCGACACTTAAAACAATCGGTTGCTGAAAAACATAACCAGCGACAACCGTAGCAGCCGCTATCACATTTGTAATCAAACTTTTATTCATAAATAACACTCATTATTAACGGGTCTATAGTCATAATATATTCTATAAATTTAACAAATATGCAGCAAAATTTCCATCACCGTTACATATTCTTTTTTGTTTTACTGGTTGCTTTTGCTGTAAATGGATCGTCTGGCCAATAATGTCTTTTATATTGTCCTCGCAATTCTTTTTTTACATCGTGATAGGTAGTCTTCCAGAAGCTGTTTAAATCTCGGGTAACCTGCATCGGACGATTTGCAGGAGACAGCAAATGCATCATTAACTTACACTGCCCATCTAATATAGTTGGGGTTTCATATAATCCAAAGACCTCCTGCAACCTGACAGCCAGTACCGGCTGCAGCGTATCAGTATAGTCAATTTTAATCGATGAACCACTAGGTACTTTTATTTTTTCCGGTGCAAGTCGGTCAACTAACTGTTTTTGCTCCCAACTCAAGCGAGCCTCCAGCAATGTACATAAATTTATTTTCTGACACTGCTTAAAACTATTTTCATTGCTTAAATACGGTAACAACCAGTCTGACAAATTCTCCAATAAATAGTTATCTGAAAAATCAGGTAAGTCTATCTGTAATTTATTTTCAACTAAATCACTCGATACGAGTTGCCGTCGAATAAACACAACACGCTTTTGAAGAGCCATTGTCTGTGGTGACCAGTTCAAACACTGTAAGCCTGTTTTATAAATTTCTTCAATAAGGCATTGTTGTATTTTTTCCTTATTGGCAGTGACTGACAGTTTTTGATTGATAATTACCTTACCGATTGACTCTGTAACCTTAGCTTCAACCCTCTGCACATTTTCATTCCAGACGATTTCTTCTTCAACTTTAACTAATTCTGAAAAGTATTCGCTCAGTTGTAGCAGTGTAATTTCAGCTGATAAATAGATACGTGCATCAGCATTGGTCAATTTTCCATCAAGATTTGCGATAACTAAAAATTCATAAAGATGATGCTGAAGATATTCGGGAATACTCGCGCCCTTTCCACTACTCAACAAATAGCGAGCATCATCTACTTTGCGCTGTTTTGCAATTCTGTCCGGATAGGCATATGCAAGTAAAACTCCGCTATATTCAGTGATAACCTCATTTTCAAAATCATCCTTAGACCATCTTTGCAAGCGCTTTAAAAAGTCACTTGCAGTTTGAATAATGCGTTTGCATTGCAAATAATCTATACCCTGTTGCTTTGTATTCGACTTGCCGAATTCAAGTAGAACTTTAATACGATCGGAAATGTCTGCACTCTTATCTGCTGTATGTGCAAATATATCTTTTTCAGTTAGTAGGCTGGAAATAAGGCATGCATGATAAGGCTGGTTTAAAGTGATGGACTTTAACATCATATGCGCCAGCCGCGGATGCACACCCAGCTTTAACATATCCACACCATGGGGGGTAATCTTTTCATTTACATCAAGTGCACCCAGTTGTTTTAATAAACTCTTAGCCTGGGCAACTGCACTTTCCGGCGGTATATCCATCCACTGTAACTCATCTGCTTCCTGTACACCCCAGTTTGCCAGCTCCAGCACCAAACTCGATAAATCACTGTGTAAAATTTCAGCCAATGAATGCTTCTGTAAACGCTGCTGCTGTTGCGCAGTCCATAAACGAAAACAAACACCAGCTGCTAACCTGCCTCCTCGACCACTACGCTGAGTCGCTGAATCTTCAGAAATAAACTGTGTGTTTAAGGCATTCATTGCAGTCGATGGACTGTATTTAAGAATTCGTTGCAAACCTGAATCAACCACACAATTTATACCTTCAATGGTTAAACTTGTTTCTGCAATATTAGTCGCTAATACTATTTTTCTTGAATCATTTAGTGGCGCAGAAATTGCCTGATCCTGCTGTTGCTTACTTAAACTTCCATGTAACGGAGCGATTAAAATATTATTAATTTTATCATTATTAATATATTGTTTAAGTTTACCAGCTAACTGATTAATTTCTTTAACTCCAGGCAAAAAAACTAGACAACTTCCCTGCTGTTCGGAGATTACTTTTTTTATAACCCGAAATAATTCCGTAATCAGCTGTTGATTATTACTATAGTCATTAGCGGTTTTTTTTAAAGGTTTTTCAAGATAAACATTATCAACTGGAAAACTTCTCCCCTTACTTTCTATAACAGGCGCATTATCAAGCAACTGTGCAACCCCTTGCGTATTGAGCGTTGCTGACATCACCAGTATTTTTAACGTTTCATTCAATACCTGTTGGCTTTGTAGGCACAGAGCTAATGACAAATCTCCGTGCAGGCTTCTTTCGTGAAACTCGTCAAATATAACTAATGCAGTGTTAGCTAATTCCGGATCTGCCTGTAACTTGCGAGTAAGAATTCCTTCTGTAACCACCAGTATTCTGGTTTTTTTACTAAAACAGTTATCCTGTCTAATTTGGTAACCAACTGTTTCACCGACTTTTTCATTTATCAGATAGGCCATCCGTGAAGCAGCATTACGTGCAGCCAGACGCCTGGGTTCAAGCATGATGATTTGTTTGCCTACAAGCCAGGTTTCATTAAGCAAAGCAAGGGGGATCGCCGTTGTTTTTCCCGCACCGGGTGGGGCCTGTAGAACCACACGACCGTGTATATTTAATGTGCTTTTAATTTCATTTAAGACATCATTTATGGGAAGATTTTGCATCTAAAAATTAATCTGTTAATGAGATTCATTCATCGGGTTTTCGATGAGCTTTAATACAAAACAGTATAAAAAATGAATTCCAGTTATCATATCCACTCAAATCATCCAGGCATTTTAAATCATTCTGATTTTTTAGATACTCAACCGATTGTTTAATTTGCTCATCGTTAACACTATTTAATTTAATTAAATCAATTGCTGCTTTTGAGGGCGACCAGTCTTTTAATAAAAAACACATAAATTAAATTCACTAGTATTTAAATTCATTTCAATTTAACCCGGTAACAATTATTTAGTATTAAATGGATATTATTTGTTTTTTTTATGCCGTTTAACCTGGGTGCTACTGACTTTATTAGTCCGTGATGGACGGGCCGTTTTATTTATATTATCAAGTAACGTGTCACGACTTCCCACTTCATAACCCGGCATTTTTAATCGTTTAATTTTACAACCAATTAATCGTTCAATATTATTAAGTGTACGCTCCTCTTCACGACTCACAAATGAAATCGCCTGACCTTTCGCACCTGCCCTTCCCGTGCGACCAATCCGATGTACATAATCTTCCGCAAGATAGGGCAAATTTAAATTTACTACGTGATCTAGCCCCTGTATATCCAGTCCCCTGGCAGCAACTTCCGTCGCAATTAACACCTGCACCTTATCGGATTTAAAATCAGCAATTGCTCGACGTCGAGTACCCTGACTTTTATCACTGTGACAAACAGCGGCAGAAATTTTTGCCTGCTTTAAATAATGCTTTAGTTCATCCGCCTGTGCTTTTGTACTGGTAAACACCAGCACCTTAAACCAGTTTTCCTGGTCAATTAAATCAATAAACAGATCAACTTTGCGTCGTTCTTCAACTTCATAAACGACATGCTCGACTGTATCTGCCGTCGCATTTTGCCTGGCTGCACTTACCACCTCATGTTTATTGAGTAATTTTTTGGCTAAATTACTCACCTGCTGATTCATGGTTGCTGAGAACATTAAAGTCTGATGCACATCTGGTATCTTCTGTAATAAAGAAGATACATCCGCAATAAATCCCATATCCAGCATTCTGTCTGCTTCATCGAGCACGACAAATTCAACCTGCGATAAATGAACATTACACTGCACTAAATGCTCAATTAATCGACCCGGTGTTGAAATTAAAACATCAACGCCCGCCTTTAACTTTTTTTGCTGAGAAGATAGTTTAACCCCGCCATAAATCGCCAGTACAGTTAGCGAAGTAAACTGCGCGTAATCTTTTATCGTGTGTGCCAGTTGCTCCGCCAGCTCTCGAGTTGGGGTTAAAATAATTGCACGTGGATTTTCAGCAACGGTGGGTTTTTCACTATTCAGCATTTGCTGTAATACTGGAATCGCAAATGCAGCGGTTTTCCCCGTTCCGGTTTGCGCATTGGCGAGAAGATCTTTGCCACGGCGAGCGGGAATAATTGCCTTTTGCTGTATCTCGGTCATATCCGTATAACCGCAGGCATTAATTCCCCGCTGAAGTTCAGGTGCAAGATCTAGTGATGAAAAAAGCATGAAAAATCCTATGATATATATTAAGGGCACCTCTAAAAATAGATTGTGACCTCTGGCTTTGCTCCCTGTTCAGGATCAAGGCATGTTTTTGAAAGCATGCCCGAATTAATAAACTTGGGCCTGGTGAAAAAACATAACGCAGAGCCTGGCCAGGAAAGTATGGGCAGGGAGCAAAGCCCCGGAGGGCGATCCCTGAAGCATGCATCTACGTTGTTGCAACCCTTGACAATGGAATAACCATTGTACTGCGGGCTGCGCCTAATAGCTGCATGCTTCAGGGCTCGCAGAGGCCGCAAGCTATTTTTAGAGGTGCCCTTAAAGCTTAAGCTGGTAATGAATTATAAAGGATTTCAACATCCAGCGTGGAATTGTTTACCACACTTGATCGGCGTATCCCTGTAAGATTTCTTTGAAGATATGTAGACTATTTAATTATGGGAAATAAAACGGGTGATTTGCGATGCAGAGTCTGCTGTTCATATGCATAAGCGTAGGCAAATAACTTGGCATCATCATAAGGGCGCCCTAAAAACTGCAGCCCAGCAGGTAAATTGCCCTGCGTAAAACCCATGGGAACCGTTATCGCCGGCTGCCCTGTATGTGGAGCAATGATTGGACTATTATTTCCGTGGGGGCTAGTGCTATCAGCGATTTTTCTCGGCGGGTTACTCCAGCTGGGATAAATTAACGCATCGATTTTCTGAGCATCCATTGCATCAACCACCGCATCTAAAAACTGCCTGCGCCGCGGATCACCCTGCACATCAATGCAGGGGGGCTGCATTTTTTGTGGTGCGATAGTTACCGATGCTGCCCATTGCATATTTTCCAAATTTCGCTCACTAAATAGCTTTTTATCTACAATGTCCTGAAAATGTTTTATCGGTGTTGATTCAGTTGCACTGTTTTTTAAATAATTATTTAAATCAAATCTAAACCGACTACAAAAACCCGTTGCCTGGCTGAGTTTTTTAAAATCTTTAATACGCACCGGATCAACAATAATTGCACCTGCAGCTTTAAGATCCCGTATCGCCAGCTCCATTAAATCCAGCACTTCAAAATCCGCCAGTTCAGATTCATACATTTCTCTTATTACACCGAGCCTGACACCCTTCAATGCATTTTTATTTAAAAATTTAGTATAATCTATTTTTTGATTCGCATAAGTATTATGAGTGATCGGGTCGGCCTCATCATAACCCGCAATAATATTAAATGTTTTTGCTGCATCTTCAATCGTCCGAGTGAGAGGGCCGGCAATGTCACGATTTAGCACCAATGGCACAACTCCATCGCGACTAGTTAACCCCATGGTTGAACGAATACCCACCAGGGCCAGGTGCGATGCCGGGCCACGTATTGAATTACCGGTATCCGTCCCCATTCCAATCACGCCAAAATTTGCAGCAATTGCGGATGCGGTTCCACCACTGGAACCCGCTGGCACATAAGCAGGATTATAAGCATTACGGGTTTCACCGTGGGTTGAACTAATTGTGTTATAGGGGCTAAATGCCCATTCCCCCATATTGGATTTTGCAATAATGACGGCACCTGCTTCACGCAGACGCTTTACCATAAAGGCATCATCCTTAGGCAACGAACCTTTTAGGGCGATTGATCCGGCTTCTGTAGGCATATCAGCCGTATCAAAATTATCTTTTAAAACAACCGGTATACAATGCAAAGCTCTTAGCTGCTTTGTCTTTTGATATTCCTTATCTAAAGTTTTTGATTTTTTAATAGCATTGCTGTTAATTAATATTATGGCATTTAAATTTGTGCTTTTGTCATACACCTCAATACGCTGAATAAACTGACGGGTAATGGCTTCGCAGGTTATTGATTTATTTTCAATAGCAGAGTGTATTGTTGAAATACGGCTTTCTAGCGGGATAAATGTATTTTGTTGTTTTAGAGTGGGTGTGTTAGTGCAGTTTTGTAATACAAATAAAAACAACAGCACAGATAACTTGTAAAACCCGGGTTTAATTAAAGTATTTTGACTCATGAGTTAATAAATAATGCGCCACAGATAATGTTATATTTTATTTTTGTACTTCAATTCTTATGGACATTTTTCAGGTCGTTTTTCACTTCATTTTTTAGGCCATTAAGAAATTCAAGATAGACATCTTTATTCCACGGCCGGCCACCTAAGGCCAGATAGCGAATTTTTCCCTCTGGATCTACAAAATAGGTAGCGGGCAACCCCCTGGGCTGCCATTTTTCTGTCACCAAACCATCCGTATCCATTAACGGATTAATATCCGGTGCGAGTAAACCTAAAAAATTAAATACCGTATCTTCAGATTCTGCGGTATTTATAATAACAATTTCCAGATTTGAATTTTCGAATTTTTTAACAATATCCTGAATGGTTGGAATTTCTTTTCTGCAAGGCCCGCACCAGGTTGCCCAAAAATGCACGAACACCCATTTACCTTTGGAATCAGCAAAATTAAAAGTTTCACCATCAATATCATTTAAAATGAATGCAGGGGCACTTCTGCCATCCTGATTAATAATCCCATGTGGCAAATCATTGTTTGCCAGCACCTGATTCATAAGGATTAATAAACCTATAAAAACGCGAGATACTATTTTCATTGTTTTACATATTCTTTAAGTGAGTTAAAGGGCCCGCAACTAATTTATTTCATGTCATCCAGTTTGCAGATAACATTATCCATTGTTACCGTTTTTATTTTACCCTGTTTACTTTCACCGGTCGGAAAATTAAGCACTACAGTAAAAGGTTTGTTTTGCATCGGAATGGGAATGCGTCCCCCCACCTCTTCCTGCGGATATAAATTACGTTCAGCGGGCATCAACGTCCAGTTAAATGTGGAACGATGCGCCTGTTTTAAATTAATTTCGTCCCATTGTTTTTCCCAATAAGCCCTGTCCTGCTGGATTATTTTGCGTCCATTCTGGCTGAATTCCCACTTAGCAATATCGACCCATAAAAAATCTTTCGATCTGTTTTTGATAATGACTGTGACATAACAGGAAGCGGTTAACTTATCCACTGCGGCTTTTTTAAATTCGCGTCCTTCATAAAACGAACCAATTTGCTGCGGGGTAAGTTGAATGAAACGCAAATAAATATCATCATCTGTGTAAGTGAGTTTTTGTTTCGTTAGCGCATTCGCCTGAAAAACAATCGCAATTAAACACAGACTACCGGTAAACGCACGAAATGTAATTTTTTTCATAATGTTAGAGCTTACCTGGTCTGACTTTTGTGGTCCGAATATTGTGGCCCGAAAGTTGTGGCCCAAAGTTGTAGATTGGTAGTTTATATTTAATGTTTACATTATACAAATATGAAGATTTTCACATAAAATCATCACCGCGCCGTTATAACGCCTAAACCGCTCATTGAATAAAATATTTTATTTACAACGCACTTTTAAATTATTATTCCTGTCTCGACTTTTACGAACTAGCTGGTTGTCCGCAACTGACTGTGAAGATTTAGCTAGACGGTCATAGAGCAGCACATTAACCGTAGCGGCTAAATTCATGCAACCATGGGTGGGGATATAAACCACCGCATCTGCCTTGTCGATTATTGCCTGGGAAATATTGCCATCCTCCGGACCAAAAATATACAGTGCATTTTCCGGGTGCTGGTATTCGGGAAGTGAAATCGCACCTTCTGCCAATTCAACACAAATAATCTGTGTGTTCTCTGACGCCTGTTCTATAAGTGAATTAACCGATGACAGCGGAATATTTATGCTAATGCTACGACGGGTGTTTGCTACACCCGGGTTGGATGCCAATGCCCTCGGGTAACGTGAGCCGGTGTAATAGACTGCATCCACCGCATAATTGCCCGCCGCTCGCATCACTGAGCCCACATTATCCGGGCTTTTCGGATTAAGTAACCCAACACTCAGCATTGCAACATCGTCTGTTTAATTGTTTGTGCGCTAAACCGGCGCTTCATCACTGCTAATGCGTAATAACCGCGCCTGCTCTTCTTCCCACGCGGCTTTTATTTCCTGTAGCACCGTATCCACATCTGCCGTATGATTTTCTTCTTCAAATAAACCACTTAACTCAATATCCGGGTGCAAATCACCATTTTCGTACAGTGCCCAGATTTCTTTTGCATATTGGCTAGATTTTAATGCGGGTGCATACAGACCGTAGTACTGGCTAATATTATTTACATCGCGCGCGAGCATTCGCTCTGCATGGTTATTACCCGCGGCATCAACGGCCTGGGGCAGATCGATTATGACCGGGCCATTGTCATCCACCAGTACATTAAATTCAGATAAGTCCCCGTGCACTAAACCCGCGCACAACATGAGAACAATATACCGCATCACTATGGCATGATCCTGCATTGCCAGCTCGGCGCTCATTTCTACATCACCCAACCGTGGTGCCACATCACCTTCGCCATCGGTGATTAATTCCATAAGCAGCACACCATCGATACAACCATAAGGCTCCGGCACACGCACACCGGCACCGGCCAGGCGATACAGGGCATCCACTTCTGCGGTTTGCCAGGTTTGCTCCTGCTCACTACGGCCATATTTGCTGCCTTTTCCCATGGCACGGGCACGACGACTGTTGCGCACTTTACGCCCCTCCTGATACTGGGAGGCCTTTTTAAAACTACGCTGATTAGCTTGCTTGTATACCTTGGCACAGCGTATCTCAGAACCGCAGCGTACAATGTACACGGTAGCTTCTTTGCCGCTCATTAGCTGACGCAGTACTTCATCTATTAGGCCATCTTCAACTAATGGCTGGAGTCGTTTAGGGGTTTTCATGGCGCTTTTATACCCTATGCGGGCGCAGGATGAAATGGTATTTTACTGAGATTGCTGTTTTTTTGAACAATTTAACTGATTTATACCGGATATATCTAAAATACATGTAAATTCAGGCGCTCTTTTTATGGGTAAACAATAGATTCATCACCATAGATGCCTGCTGATCCACTTCATTTTTGATTGAAGCCATATTATCTATATCCAGCCCGGTTAATTGCCAGCAGAGTGGGTTTATATTCAAAGTCTCCGCTGTGATCGGAATTTCTGCAATAGCATTTCTGGTAATTGCCGACGCTATATGAATGATTGCGGTTTCCTGCCTGTAATCCGGTGCCTTTGCAGGCTCAACATGATACCGGGTAATATGCTGCAGGCTTACCGGCAAATTCCATTCGCGCATCAGTTCAGCCCCTACCTGGGCATAATCAAAGCCCAGCACTTCACGTTCTGCTAGATATAACTGGATGTTTTTCTTATCTGCCAGCTCTGCACTGGCCAGCGTATCTGCAGGTATTTTCTGATAACAGATCATATGACCTATATTATGCAGCAAGCCGGCAATAAAAGGACGTTCAGTATCAATATCATCGCAATGATAGGCCAGCAAGCGAGCGGTAACCGCACAAAAAACACCATTATACCAGAAATCATAAATATTTAATGCGTCGTTGCTAAATCCAGAAAAGCTATCCACCACCACCGTAGCCAGTACCAGATCGTGCACCTGCTGGGTGCCGAGCATATTGATAGCATGGGTGACGGTATCGACCTCGCCAACCAGCCCGAAATACGAGCTGTTAACCAGCTTTAATAAACGCGCAGTGATAGCCGGGTCGTGGACGATGATATGCGCTACGTCTGACAGGGATGTATTAGGAGAATTGAGAACGCTTCTGAGCCGTATATACACATCTGGCAGGGATATTAATTCAATGGAGCCTTTAACCAGACTTTGAGCTGTGTGCATATTACCTTCTTTAATTAGTATAAAGTCCACTGAACATCTGGGGGAAACGCTTTTTATTCATCTGGAACATAAAATTCAGTTTGTGTACCAATACCCGATTTAGGGTCATAAATTTTAAACTCGTGGGTACCTATGCGTATCTGGTCACTGTGGTTTAGGCGCTGGCGGGTTATTTTTTCCCCATTGACATAAACCCCATTGGTACTGCCTAAATCTTCTAATGTTATATCATAAATAGAGTCCATATATGGGCTACGCTCAACTATAAACTTAGCGTGATTAGTGCTAACCACCCCGTCATCTAACTGCAGGGTGTTCCCCTGCCCTCTACCAATCGTAAACTCGCCCTCATTTATCTCAATATCTGATACAACAACGCCATTGACGATATGCTTTAATTTAATCACGCTTTAAAACCTTTAAGAAACAGTGGGATTTTTGAATGATAAATTATAGCGTCAATTATAGAATATTTATAATAAATTAATCATATACTGCTACTTAATTCAAATATTAAAAATAAATGCAATCTGTTAGAATAAATGCCGCTTAAAAAAAGCCTTAGTACTGATGAATAAATTTACCACGCCACTGGGCGAGTTCAAACTAAACCGATATCCTGAAGCCAAAGACAGGCAACTACGTGCTTGGGATGCTGCTGACGAATACATCCTTTCACACCTGGAAACATTACGCCAACAAGAATCATTAACACTAACTGACTCATCAAGACTGCTGATTCTAAATGATGCATTTGGAGCATTAAGTATAGCCCTCTCTGACTTCATGCCCTGCTCATATACAGACTCGTATTTGTCTGAGCAGGCCATTAATAAAAACATAAAAATCAACGCTGTTAATCCTCAGAATATAAACCTGCAGAATAATTTTGAATGCCTGTCAGGGATTTATAATCTGGTGATTATTAAAATTCCAAAAAATCTTGCCATGCTTGAAGAAGAGCTACATCAAATTCGCGAACATTGTGATGAAAAAACTATCATTATTGGCGCAGCTATGAGCAAGCATATTCATACTTCTACACTAAAATTATTTGAGCGTATAACAGGCACCACAACAACCTCTTTAGCCCACAAAAAAGCCCGGCTGGTTTTTAGCCAGTTGGACTCATCGCTTCAACCGGGCAAGTCTCCCTACCCGAGCCAGTACACACTGGATATAACAGAAGAAAAATACAGTAATCACGCCAATGTATTTTCCCGCGAAAAACTTGATATTGGCAGTCGATTTTTGTTGCAATATCTTCCCCAGGAAAAAAATTACAGTCACATACTCGATTTGGCCTGTGGTAATGGTGTCCTCGGAATAGCCATAGCAAAATTAAACCCAATGGCAAAAATCAGTTTTGTTGATGAATCTTACATGGCGGTGGAATCGGCTAAAATAAATGCAAAGAATTTGCTAGCAGATGATAGTCACTGTGAATTTAAAGTAACCGATTGTTTACAGGGCATAGAAGACGACTCATTAGATTTAATTTTAAACAATCCTCCATTTCATCAGAATCACGTGATTGGCGATTTCATTGCCTGGCAAATGTTTAATGAGGCCAAACAGAAATTAAAATCCGGTGGTGAGATTATAATAGTTGGTAATCGCCACCTGGGTTACCACATAAAATTAAAGAAACTATTTGGCCGCTGCGAGATGATTGCCAGTAATGAAAAGTTTGTTATTCTCAAAGCCATTAAGCAATAACATCCTCACTTATTACGATTTTTTCGCTTTGGTTTTTTTGATGCCCTTGGCCTGTTAATTTTTTCAAGGAAGCGTTGATGATCCTCATTATCCACGTCCCACAAATCACAAACCAGGGAAACCCTGGGAAGACAAATCCTGGGAAGAGAAATCCCGGGAAGAGAAATCCCGGGAAGAGAGGTCATTGGAAGAGAACCCCTTGAAAGTGAATTCCTGGGAAAAGAAAGATGTGAAAAAGCATCATTTCCAAGCTTCCCCCTCACATAAATAACTTCATAATAACGATTATTTTCACAGACAAGGTCTTCTGCGAGCAAGCCGAATCTGTTTACTGATAAATATTCACGCAGGGATTTTTTGATAGTGCTTGTACAAATAATATAATCTAACTGCGCATTCGAATGATTATCTTCAATCGAATTAATTATCTGAATAGTCGTTTCAACGCCAACACCCGCAAGAATCACTAAATTATTCTGCAGATGATTAAAGTCTAGTGCTCCAGCATCAGCCGTAATTAATTCATAATTTCCTGTATTGTAAGGCGCTAACTTTTCTGATAACTGCTCGATAATATGCGCCAACTGATCGACAAACACCAGCTTGTCACACAAATTATTCTGTAAAATATTAATGCCCAGATAGCCGTGATCACAACAACAGTCCCAGATTACAGAATACATTTTTTGTTGCTGTGTCTGCACCACTAAATCAAGTATAGAATTTAATCGAGGCCCAAGATTGGAAGATGGATTCATAAGTTAGACTATTGCAATTTAATTAAAAAGATATCTATGCAGAAAAAAACTTATGTTATTTCGGACAAAGGCACCACCGACTCATTAAACCTATTTTTGATTGTCCGCCAGCTCTGCCAGTTCACGATCACGTATGCCAAGCAAATATAAAATCGCATCCAGACCCAGATTAGCAATTGAGTGTTTCGCCTGTTCCTTAACCAATGGCTTTGCATGAAAAGCCACACCCAATCCAGCGATGGCCAGCATAGGTAAATCATTGGCGCCATCCCCCACAGCGATTACCTGCTCGGTACTTATTCCTTCCTGCTCAGCAATCTGTGTTAGTAGTCTGGCTTTCATCTTACCATCAATAATTTCACCTTTTACTTTACCGGTTAGTTTGCCGTTTTCAAAATCTAGCTGATTTGCATAAACATAATCCACGCCGAGTTTATCTTTTAGAAAGTTGGCAAAATAGGTAAAACCACCTGAGAGAATAGCGATTTTATATCCGAAGTGACGCAGATGACTTATCAGTCGATCTGCACCCTCCGTAATCGGTAAACTTTCAGCGATACCTTTTAGTACAGATTCATCCAGGCCTTTTAGCAAAGCCATGCGTTGACGAAAACTTTCAGAAAAATCGATTTCTCCACGCATCGCCAATTCAGTAATTGCAGCAACCTGTTCCCCGACACCAGCCGCTTTAGCTAACTCATCAATCACTTCAACCTGAATTAAGGTTGAATCCATATCAAAGCAGACTAAACGACGACTACGCCGATAAAGGTTATCCTCCTGCACCGCCACATCCAGGTCCAGCTCCTGTGAAATATGTAAAAACTTTGCATGCATGGCGGGAATATCCTTCACATCCCCACTCAATGACAATTGCACAGATGCTCCCCTGGGTAATTCATACAGGGGTAATTCATACAGGGGTGATTCGGTCAGGGGTGATTCGTTAAGCGGTGATTCGTTCAGGGGCAATTCTGTCCGATCCGGTTGACTAAGGGATAAACGCCCGGATAAACGGCTAATCTGGTCAATATTAAAGCCATGTTCGGTGACCACTTCGGTTACCCGGCTCAAATGTTTTGCGCTAATCTGATGTCCCAGTAAAGTAACAATATGCTTGGCACGGCCCTGGGCACTCACCCAGTGTTCGTACTCATCGTTGCTAACCGGGATAAAACGTACATTAAGATTAAGCTCATGAGCTTTAAACAAAATATCTTTAAATACCGAACAACTTTGATTTTCGTGGGGTGATTCGATTAATATCCCCAGAGATAAACTTTCATGGATGACTGACTGGCCAATGTCCAGCACGTTGATATCATATCCGGCCAAAATACCGGTTAAAGCCGATGTTAAACCTGATTTATCCTGTCCTGAGATAGTAATTAACACAACCTCTGACATTTACCACCTCACTCGATTGACCTGTGCAATCTGTTGCATTTGTTGTCACAAACATGGGTGCATAAAGCACCGCTATTAAAAAGGCGTATATTAACAGGTTATGGTTTGAATTTGTGATCAAATGTATCGAGTAAGATTTTTTGGCCGACTGGCAATATAATAAATATGAAATACAAATTTAGAGTAGATATCTTGTCTAAAGAAAAAAACCAAACCTGACAAGAAACGGGGTTGTTAATATGCGCACAAAAAATCATCAACAGCTTAAATTAACAGTATGCAAAAAATCGTAGACTTTAAATTCAAACTTAATGGATTAATTAAAAATCAGACAAAATAACCTGAATATATAATTAGATCAGGTCAGTCAACTCTAAGAAAACAGTTGCAAAGCACTATTGATTAAAATCACCAACTCAGTTTATAGGCACTTAGGTATATGATTAACTAATTAAAAAATTAACAATCTAAAAATCAAAGAACACTCTGATCAATGAGACTGGTCACCTTCATTTCTTCGACCAGTGAAACATTGGTAACTACATTGTTCACACCCGGTGAATATCGGTTCCAGTACGTCGATGAACGCTGAATTGCAATAACACTTAATTCACTACCCTCTGGCGTCATTTTTTTCTGATATGATTTTAATGATTCACAATAATAGCCATTACAAATATCAGATCGCATATGCCTTGGTAAAACACATCCGGTTAGTGTCTGATTAATGCAGGATTGCTCTATGGATTCTGATGTGATCTTACTCATATACAGATGTAGAATCTCATCCGTTGCTAAATGCAGATTTTCATCCATAAAGCGTCTGACACTAAACACGGAAAGATAAGCATGATCTTTACCTGAAGCACAACAACCGCCTTTACACATGCAGCAAAGATTATCGCTAATCATACGTAACCCAGGCATATTATTTAAACGCTTATCTACATCCATTTTTTTATAATAAGCATCATGGTGCTCATCATTTTTAACATCAGCGGCACTTTTATATTCTATAGCCTGTGCAATAATATCGGTTAAATGTTCAATATAATTATTTTTTCGTTCATCACTAATATTAATCGAACTTGTATTGCCTTTTGGAATCACCAGCACATGCGTGTTTTCCTGCAATTTCTCTGGGTGTTTTTTATAAATCAACGTTACGATTTGAGAATTCTGCAGCGCTTCTTTTTTATCAATATCATCAATATGTTTTTTCCTGGCTACTTCTCTTTCGTGACGCTGCCGAATTAGTTTTTTATGAAATTTCAGATGTGCCTGAAAAAACAAGGGCGACATGCTGGATTTTTGAGACATAATTCGTCGACAATCGAACGACTGACAAACTGAATAGTCCAGATCTTTTGTTTTTAAATAATCAGGATATGAAATTGCACAATCACAAATTTCACAGACAGGATGACGGGTATGGGGTACAGCACTAATCGAATTAATCATATAAACATCCTTTTAGTTTATGAAATCATTATGTACAGCACAATAAGACTGGCTTAACTAGCGTTTACATTAATACATACTTCATATTAAATCCACTTATTCTGTATCTTTCCAGCTTTGTCCCCAGGGGGCAGTTAACCAGTTTGCCAGGTGCCTGAAAAAACCCGACTTTTTCTTCTCAGTCTGAACCTGCTCGTCAATTACTGACTCTTCTTTGTGAGGGGTGATAATTTCCTCTATTTCTTCAACCACCTGAGGCGAGCCAGAAAGTTCAATGCTCTCATAAATAATTGGCATGCCATCAATCGACTTTCCTGAATTAAAATAATCGGCATTATCTTTTAATTCTGTTTTTATTTCCTCAAGCACCCGCTTTACTTCATCTGAGCAATTCACATTTGTTAACATTAGATTAACATCGGTTTGCAAACTATTCATATCCTGTTTAATTAACTCCCGACATCTTTCTTCTTTAACATTCAGCGAGATAATCTGATTTTTAATAAAGGCTTCAGGTACCGGAAGGTTAAATGCATTAACAAGTGCTTTTCGGGTTTTCAATGCAATACGCAGTGTAATAGAAGCCTGGGATTTCTTTTTGAACCCATTCACAAAATCATGATAATCATCTTTTATAGCGTCTGCGAGTTTGCTACCCGTTGCGCCCATTTCCTGTTCAAGCAGTTCATTGCTTTTCTGTGATATTTCCAGCACACGTTTAATGTCACTCTGGATTTTTACATCGGTAGATGCCAGGGTATTCTGAATAATCTCGATGGGTTTTTCTTTCAGGCTTTCGGTGAGTGTTATAAACTTATCAACTACTTTTTGAGGAATTTGTGCGACGGATTTCCCCATTAAAATAACCGATTGCAACCCCTGATGCAGTTGATTTAACATACTGGTCAGCTTGACCAGTTTCTGCAAAGCCGCACGTTTTTGCCTGATGATTTCCAGATCGGTGGTGGCACTCTTACGATTGATCCCCCCCTGTAATTGTGACATTCATTAAGCTCTTATATTCATAGATACTAGTAAGTGTAGAGCACTGAAGAGGGCTTAGCCATTAAGATCAATATACTGCATTACAGCTGTCCGGCGAACGATCTATTCAACAGGCCCGATACGGCATAACTAAATTGCAGAACCACAGGATGACTATCCCCAGCTATTAAGTCGTAACGGGAGTTGTCTGGACAATTAATATTAATCCTTATCGGGCAAGGTCACATTCAATTCAAGAATTGAGCAGTGATCATTATTATCCAGGGTTACCTTTACCTGATCATTATCAATCGCAATATATTTTTTAATCACTTCGATAATTTCCTGCTGCATTTTCGGCAGGTAGTCTGGTTGTTGTCGCATTCCCCGCTCATGGGCCACAATTACCTGTAGGCGCTCTTTCGCTAATGAAGCTGAACGGGGTTTTTTAGTGCGAAAATAATCAAAAATACTCATTACTTTGATCCCAACAGTCGTTTCAGAAGCCCTTTCTTTCCGACTTCAACAAAGCGTAACGCCACACTTTCTCCAAGCAGACGAGCCACCGCATCACTGTAGGCTTTGCCCGCATCTGCGGACTCATCAAATATAACCGGTTCACCCTGATTTGAAGCTTTGAGTACCGCCTGAGATTCAGGGATCACCCCTAGCAACGGAATGGCAAGAATATCTTCCACATCCGCAATGCTCAGCATTTCACCCTCTTCTACTCTTTGTGGATTATAACGCGTAAGTAACAAATGCTCTTTAACCGGTTCGGCTGCTGTTTCTGCACGTAATGATTTGCTTTGTAATATGCCTAAAATTCGATCAGAGTCACGCACAGAAGAAACTTCCGGGTTAGTCACCACAATTGCCTGGTCCGCATAATACAGTGCCATTTGAGCTCCCTTTTCGATGCCGGCAGGTGAATCACAAATAATATAGTCAAAGGTTTCTGCCAACTCATTTAATATTTCCTGGACGCCCTCCTGGGTAAGCGCATCTTTATCCCGCGT
>Ga0316206_1001071_pt1 | contig 27696 bp, 23 predicted proteins | sample 6monthpyrite_MG_FD_204942 | JGI IMG/M metagenome (GOLD analysis project Ga0316206, IMG submission 204942) | Microbial mat bacterial communities from mineral coupon in-situ incubated in ocean water Damariscotta River, Maine, United States -... | ecosystem: Environmental > Aquatic > Marine >... | reverse complement strand
GGAATCATTCCTGGAGGAGCAAGCAGTAAAGTATTGGTGTTTACGTTAAAGCTCGGCCGTTAGCTCTTATATAATAAGCTGGCCATCTGGGAGACTGGTTCCGACCCATTGTGCATGGATGCACAGGTGTCGCGAAGGCCATGGAGGGCCGAGAGCGACCAAGGCGGACCTTCAAGTATATGGATTATTCGTCAGAAAGCAGGTAGAAGCGCAAGTTTAAATTTTATTGCGAAATAGTTTAAATCTACATGAGGAAAAAGGGATGAAAAATAATTATATAAATATCTACTTTCGTAACGTAGTGTTTGTTTTAACAGGGGTACTATTTCTATCTGTGTCTGCAGTTGCACAAGAAAATGATGCCACTGATCAACACTCTCAGATACAACATCAACATAACCAGCAAAAAAACGTAGACATGCCTCAGAAAAAGCATGAGAAGATGCAACATAAGGGCAGTAATATGCACCATGGAGGTGGGCATGGAAAACATGGAATGGTTGCCAAAGGCTCCGAAAAATTTCCAACTACGGGCTACGACGAAACAAAAACACCTCGTCCAATTGAACGTCCTTCACCACCAAAAATGATGGGGGATCCCTTAAAAGGGAAAGAACTTGCCTACGCAAAGAGCAAGGGGCATTGTCTGGCTTGCCACATAATGGGATCTGATGGTGATCAAGCAGGCAATGTGGGACCGAACTTAAGCACATATGGCAAATTGGGGCGAGACAATGCCTATACCTTCCAACAGATCTGGGATGCAAGAGCTCATAATCCTAAAACCATCATGCCACCATTAGGTACTAATGAGATTCTCACAAAACATGAAGTACTACATATCGTAGCGTTTATGAACACGCTTAAGAGTGCTGTTACTGCACCTAAAAGAGCGCAACTTCAAGAGCGTAATTATGATGTCGCCGGTGAGGATTTCACGTTAGCTGATATCTATATTGAGAAAGGTGAAGCACTGTTCCGCAAGCCGGGCAAAAATGGCAAATCGTGCGCATCCTGTCACTCAACAACTAAGAGCAAAGGTCCTAACTTGAAGGGAATCGCCACGACTTATCCAAAATATAATTCAGGACTCAAGCGGATCACCGGTCTGGAACAGCGGATCAATATATGCCAGAAAAAATACAAGCACAGTGAGCCTTATCGTTTGGGTAGTAAGGAATCTAATGTGGTGACGAGTTACGTCAAGTTCCTGAGCCGAAGGATGCCGGTTAACGTTTCCACCGATGGGCCAGCAGCAGTCGCGTTGGAAAAAGGTAAAGCGTCATTTTTCAAAAAAGCGGGTCAACTTAATTTTTCATGTGCTGACTGCCATACCTCATCGGCTGGCAAATGGTTGCGTGGACAACCTCTCAGCGGTATTAAGCCAGAAGGTAAATTTAGTTACACCGCTTCTACATGGCCCAAACATTTTATTGCTGGGCATGATCTTGGTTTAATCAGCCTCCGTCAACGTATTAGACACTGCCAAGTGGTGACTCGAACCTATCCGTTGAAATTACACGCGCAAGAATATACCGATTTGGAATTGTATCTAACGACGTTGGCGAATGGAAAACCGATGTTGGCACCAACTAAAAGCAAGTTTCGAGGTAGCGATTAGATAAATCATGTATCACCTGCATTACAGGTGGTACATCATTCAAATAAAAATACGCATATGACTGCTTATGGCCGAACTGGGACGTAAGGTAGAAATTTAGGGGAGTGAGCGGGGTGTAAGGCCGGAGTCGACCCAAAGCAGCCTGTTAGAGAAAGCTAATATAGAATTGAAATCGATCCAAAGCCGTCATTCAATATTATCGTTTCTTATGGCACAATCTAGACGTGGACGAAAAATAAACAGAAGTGGTCGCAATATCAGCTAAATCGGGTGTTAGGCGACCGGTCGCCTAATAAGGTAAATTGCGACATGTCATCTATATAACTGTTATGTGTTTATAAATGACTGCAACCCTAAGCTAACACTTAATATATAGAGTTATTATTATGAGTTTTAAAGATTTAAATAAACGGAAAGGTATAAATGACAGAACCACTGCAAAAGATAAATGGAAAGGTATAAATGACAGAACCACTGCAAAGCAACCAACTAAGGAAGATAAGCGATGGAATTCAACAGAGTATCATTCAGATCGAGTATGGCTGTTATGTGAAAATTGTGGTTGTTCATTTGGGGTTAAAAAAGAATATGCTGACCAAAACATTACAGGGAATACAATACGATGTCATTGTGGGCATATGTTTCCCGGATATACTGTATCGACAATTATCCAGTTTGAAGAAACTGCACCTAATCCTTGCCCACCAAACTCACCTGGTGGGTATGAAATTTTAATAAAGCAGTGATGAATGTGCGAGCTAATTTTCTTTTCACCATATATTTAGGTGTCCAATTTCGCAAGATAATCAGACACTCAAAACAGTTGCGCCAGCGTCTTATTAGGGTGACAAAAGGTATTTGTTTGAGATTGTCGAGTGATCGTTGTTGACGTGAAGCTGGCATAGGGGAATGCAACAAAGCACATAACAAGCAAGTCAAGATCGTTCGCTAATCGCTCACTGGGACTTTTAAAAAGCGGCGCTTCGCTTCTCTTTTTAAAAGCCCCTTACTTAAGTCGTTACCTGAAAAAGGAGATGGAGAGAAATAAATGAACATATTTATATCAGGCAGTATGTTAACTTCTATCTCATTTATTATTCTAGGTTTTATTACTGGAAGAATGGTGGGCTGGTCTCCAGAATACATTATAGCAATATCTCTCATCATATCTTACTCATTAGGAAGCCTAATTTTATTTTTTATTGCAAAAAGCAATATGAACAAGATGGCTGCTATAACACTTTTATATGTGTCAGCATTTTTGTCTTTTTTACCAATTATTGTGATTTTTAATAATCTAATATTTGGGTTTGTGCTTTTTGGGAATATGTTCATTATTGTAAATAGGACATTCAGGAAAACTATACTCGAACGAGTAAATATAGTTATGTTGATTAGTTCGGCGATATTTATCGCATATATAGTCGTGGCTTCTGAGGTCTTAGGTAATTATTTAGCTTTACCATGGAAATATTTCTATCCTTTAGGGGTTCTTGCATTAATAAATGCTAGTGCAATGTTGAAATTAAATAAAACTTTGGGGGAAAAGGTAGAACAAGTCGACCCATATTGACTCCGCAAGCGTTGCTTGCTCCGCCCATGGCCTCAAACGTTGATCGTCTGCTTTAAACGCTACAGCTAGGTATTTTGAAATGTATGCAATGATCGCTTTTGGCCGTTCTGAGACATAGGGACAAATTTAGACGCTTCATGAGGTTGGATGACGGCAGTCGACCCTTTGCAGCCTGTTAGAGAAAGCTAATATAGAACTGAGATCGCTCCAAAGCTGTCATTCAATATTATCGTTTCTTATGGCACAATCTAGACGTGGACGAAAAATAAACAGAAGTGGTCGCAATATCAGCTAAATCGGATGTTAGGCGAACGTTCGCCTAATAAGGTAAATTACGACCGTTCGTCTATATAACTGTTATGTGTAAAAAATAATGAGCACCGATTTTATTCATCTTAATAAAAACTGGAATGCCGAGCCCAATGCACCTGCTGAAAAGATAGAAATTACGGACGAATATTTATCGTTATCATTTCTTTTGAATCCCTGGGAATTCGAAGGTTTCAAAGAAGGTCATAGGGCTGAATTAAGGTTTTATGGTTGCTCTAAATGGCGCCTTGGCCCAACAAATGACGAAGGCTGGTATTCTGGTCAGTGTCGTTTTAGTAAGTTGGCTCCATCATGGGGGGAGTTCTATGAGGTCAAAGGAAACCTACCACCTGAACAAGCCTCTAATGAGTGGCATGACATAAACCAAGGCAAAGGAAATAGGCATTTCCTGTTTTATCTTAGAGATTCAACATTTGAGTGTGATGCAGAATCATATGAGTTCATCAACTAGAATTACACATAACAAGTTAACCAAGTTCGCGCTTACGCGCCGGACCGCCAACCCGCTCCGCGGTTTGTCGTCCGCTTGTTTCAAACGTTATGTGTTTTAGGAATGGCAGGTCTGGATCATAGCGGTGATTCAGCTTGTATACGCATCATATAAGCTTGAATGTGATATATATTGACTATGAGAATAAATGATTTCTTAAACAAACTTTGGCCAGATATGTCGCTTCACGTAGACAGTCTTTGGCCAAAAAATGATGCTGAACGGAATGGTTTATTCTTTTTTGCCTATGTCTTTTTTTACAGGAATAGAGTAATTGGTTTTATTCGTTTTTTAACTCGATGGTCCTTTATTAGAATTATCGGTAGCCAAAAAATAGTACAGTTCACCATCTTGGTGCCATTGATAGGTTATTACATCATCTTTAGTCAACAATTCTGTGAATTTACCAACACCATTGGTGACATTGATTTGGGGTTAAAGTGTAGTGAATACCCATCAACAAAAACTTTCATTATTTATTTTGGCTTTACATTTATCGCTGTTGCGCAACTGCTTTACGCAATTTTTTGTCCTGCGTTGATAAAAACATATGGCGACAAGTACGATTACATAAATAAAGAATCTCAGCACATCCAAGAAGGTAAATTCGTATCCCTTGCAACCAAAATAAGCCAGAAGGTTTCACGCTACGCTTTAGATGAGCTGCTTCTAAAAATGCATCTAGTAAAACTTGCAGAACGCCAAGTACGTGACTTAGTAAGAGATTTGAGCAGTTACGAAGTCAAGTCGGAAAATCATATAAAAATGGATGAGCTAGCTGATAAAATAGATGAGCTAAAAAAAGAAAACCGCAATGTTTTGATTCAAATATATAATGAGTCCAAAAATGAAGTGTTAGAGGTCAATTATCTCCAAAACGAAAGACGACTTCTTATCATTCGAGTCTCGGCATTACTACTGTATCTAATTGGCTTTTCGTTGCTGCTTTGGCAATCAGGTGACACATTTTACAAAATCTGGATGATTTTTTATCACAACTTACCCTGAGTGCATAAGCTTATTTTGGTATGAGGATGCGGGAACTTAGAAAAGGCATTCTAAACTATAATGATAAAAGTGGTACATGACCGAAGGAAGTCAAAAATGAAAAGAAATAAAACACATAACAAGGCACCCAAGTGGACGGGTAAACCCGCCACTTGGTTTAAACGTTATGTTTTAAAAGGCACGCAAAATGGATAAAGAAATATGGGGGATTATAGGAATTGTCTTAGGCTTTCTAGGAAAAGCTTTAATGGATCTTATCCTTTCTAGACGCTCGCACGAGTCTAAAGAAAAAATGCATCGCCTTGAAAATATAGATAAAGAAAATGCCAAAGAAATACTGTTAGCCATGCTAAACCACCGTAAATTTTCTAGCCGAAAATTTGAAACATTAAAGAAAAGAATCGGTGGGTTTACTGATGATGAAATAAGAAGAATGTTAATGGCAATAGAAGCGCAAAAATTAAGTAATCCTAAAGATAATAAAGAAAAATGGATTCTTAAAGACAGGATAAATGAGCTCGATACGCGTGCAAATAGAAATAGAAATAAAAATAAAACATAACAAGGCACTCCAGTTGATTCGCAAAAGCGGCGCTCCTATCGTTGCTCTGCTTTTGGAGTCAGCTGAGCTTAATCGTTGAATGACCGCTTTCCGTAATATTTAAAGCAAAAATTAGCTACCTCGAACGGCAGCTTTTGGCCGGATGCAGCCATCTGATGGTTCCACACATGTCTGATCCCCCCATTATCAAAATAAATTATATTACTCCTTGACATAATTAGACGTATGTCCTAATTTTGTATCAGAATTAGGACGCTTGTCCTAATAGGTCTACTAATAATAATGGAGATTCTCATGTCGAATGAACACGCAAATCTGTTTTCACCCCTGCAACTGGGCAAGGTCCAACTGGCTAATCGAATGGTGATGGCGCCGTTAACGCGTAATCGTGCGGGTGAGGGAAACGTTCCGCAGGATTTGAATGTTGAGTATTACCGCCAGCGTGCGACTGCTGGGTTGATTATCACAGAGGCATCACAGATTTCTCCCGAGGGTGTGGGTTATCCCGCTACACCGGGAATACATAGCGCAGAACAAATTGCGGGTTGGCGTAAAGTGACGGACGCGGTGCATGCACAGGGCGGAAAAATATTTATCCAGCTTTGGTTTTGTGGACGTATCTCACATCCGAGCCTGTTACCGGATAATGCAATTCCAGTTTCCGCCTCTGCACTTCAACCACAAGGCGAGGCGGCTACTTATGAGGGTCCACAGGCTTTTGTTGAACCTCGTGCTTTAACACTTGAAGAGATACCCGCTATTGTCGACCAGTTTCGAAATGCTGCCAATAATGCCAGGGCCGCTGGTTTTGATGGTGTAGAAGTGCATGCGGCTAACGGTTATTTGCTTGATCAGTTTTTACGAGATGGTACTAACCATCGTGATGATAACTATGGTGGTTCGCTGGAAAACCGCAGCCGCTTATTAATGGAAGTTCTTGATGCAGTATTAGAGGCGTGGGAACCTGGTCATGTTGGTGTTCGTATCTCACCTGAGAATTCATTTAACGATATAAAAGATTCCGATCCACAGACAACATTTAATTTTGTGGCTAAGAGTTTGAGTCAGTTGGGCCTTGCCTACTTACATGCCGTTGAAGGTGACATGGTGGATGGTTCTCGCAATGTCGATTACCGAGCTATCAAAGATATATTTAACGGACCCTATATTGCCAATTGTGGTTACACCCAGGAAAAAGCTGAAACAGCTATCAATAACGGTGATGCTGATCTGATTGCTTTTGGTACTTTGTATCTTGCTAATCCTGATTTGCTGGAACGTTTCAAACAACATGCACCACTGAACACTCCCGATCAGTCAACTTTCTATGGTGGCGATGAGCACGGTTATACCGATTATCCAAGTTTTGAAGCTGAAGAACTAACCGCCTGATGGTCATGGAGCAAGATTAAAATGATAAAAGTCTTAGTGACAGGTGCAACCGGTTTTGTGGGTTCTCATGCAGTAGAGTCATTGATGCAACAAACGGATATTCAGCTTATTGCCGCTGCGAGGGATAAACAGCGCGTAATAGCTGGATTTAAAGGTGAAATCCGTTGTGGTGATATTCGCGATGCTGATTATATAGCGGAGTCGGTTAAAGACGTCGATGTTATTGTGCATGCTGCCACATGGTCATCGTTGTTTGGTCACAAACAGCAATCGCACGAACTGTTTTATCAACCGACTATCAAACTCATTGACGCGGCTAAACAGGCGGGCGTAAAACGATTTATCAATATCAGCACTACATCGGCGGCGGCACCAGAGCATTCAGCCGATGCTGATAGTCGTGGTATTAAACGTGCCTTCTGGCCGCACCTGTGTAACCTCATCGAAGTAGAAGATTATTTACGTAAACAGGCGGCTGCTGATCAAGGATTCTCTGTCATCAATCTACGTTTGGGAATCTTTACTGGACAACGCTACGGACTCGGGGTTTTACCTATTCTCTTGCCGCGCCTGAAAACGCATTTAGTACCCTGGATTGCAGCTGGCAAGACGACGCTACCTTTAATCGATGGTCGGGACATCGGTCAGGCGATTACAAAAGCCGTGAACGTTGATGGAATAAAGGGTTATGAGGTGGTTAATATAGTGGGACCGTTGAAACCAACGGTGCGCGATGTTATTGAGTTTCTCAACATAGAGTTTGGCTACCCAACGCCACATTTCTCGGTGCCTTTTTGGCTTGCCTATCCTTTTGCCGGACTCATGGAAAAGCTGAACCCTTTATTCCCGTTTGATCCCCTGGTTACGCGCAGCATTGTGCATTTGCTTGAAGAGACCAATGCTAGCAATGACAAGGCGAGCCGTGTTTTGGGCTACCAGCCACAGTACTACTGGCAAGATGCTATTCGCCTACAGGTTAATGAGATGCAACAGCGCCAGATAAAACCCATGTCAATGGCATGCCCAATGAGTTAAATTTGAAGGTATACTTATAACTTGTATAAAAGATGTAGAAACAAATGGCGTAGACGTTATGGGCACGAAAGCAGATCAATGTCGAAAACAGATTTTAGAAACGGCAGATAATCTTTTTTATCAGCAAGGCTTCGATCACACTTCGTTCAGCGACATAGCGGATGCAGTGGGTATTGCACGTGGTAATTTTTATTATTACTTCAAGACCAAAGATGACATCCTATCAGCGGTTATTAGTAAGCGTGGTGACGATATTCTCCAGATGTTGCAGGAGTGGGACGAATCAATCCCCGATCCCCGTGATCGCCTAAAGCGCTATGTGCACATCCTGATCAAATCGAAAGACGAAATTGAACAGTACGGCTGTCCAATGGGCTCATTGTGTACTGAATTAGCGAAATTGCGTCACAGCGAACAAGACAACGCAAATGACCTATTTGAAATCTTCCGCAACTGGTTGGTTGAACAGTTCAAACTACTGAACCACAAAAAGGATGCCAAGCAACTGGCGCTGCATTTACTGGCGCGGGGGCAGGGTGTTGCGTTGATTACCAATGCCTATCAGGACAAGACCTTTCTCCGGAATGAAGCAAAAGACCTGGAAGACTGGGTCGATAAGCTTTAAGCCCAGCTTAATCTCGGAAACTACCAAATCAGTTAGATTCTGCTAATATACGCAACTTATATATAGTATGTAAGGATTAGCACGGCATGTCGACGCTCGAACAACTTCACAAAATTCTAAAGGAACGCATCCTGATCCTCGATGGGGCGATGGGTAGCATGATCCAGACCTATAAACTTAGCGAGGAAGATTATCGCGGGGAGCGTTTTGCTGATTGGCCTTCAGACCTGAAGGGCAATAATGATTTGTTGAGTTTGACTCAACCCAAGATCATCAAAGACATTCATAGTGCATATTTGAACGCTGGTGCGGATATTATTGAAACCAATACTTTTAATGCCACCTCGATTGCCATGGCCGATTACAACATGGAGGCGTTGGTCTATGAGATGAATGTCGCGTCAGCCAAGTTAGCACGTGAGGCCTGTGATGCCATTGCCACAGATGATAAGCCAAGATTTGTTGCGGGAGTACTTGGTCCGACAAACCGCACGGCAAGTATTTCACCCGATGTCAATGACCCAGCATTTCGTAACGTCAATTTTGATCAGTTAAAAGATGCTTATACGGAAGCATTAAACGGATTGATTGATGGTGGTACTGATATTATTTTGGTTGAAACCATCTTTGATACCTTGAATGCCAAAGCTGCTCTGTTTGCGATAGAAGAATACTTTGATGAGCAAGGTAAAAAATGGCCTGTCATGATCTCAGGCACGATAACTGATGCCAGCGGTCGTACCTTGTCTGGCCAAACGGCTGAGGCATTTTATAATTCTTTGCGTCATATCCAGCCGATCAGCTTTGGATTTAACTGCGCATTGGGTGCAAAAGATTTACGTGAACATGTCGAAGAGATTGCGGGAATAGCAAACTGCCATATTAACAGTCACCCGAATGCAGGTTTACCTAATGAGTTTGGTGAGTATGATGAAACCCCTGAGCAGATGGCGGCCGAGATCGAGCAGTGGGCAGAACAGGGATTATTAAATATTATCGGCGGTTGTTGTGGAACTACACCACCTCACATCAAGGCCATTGCGCAAGCGGTTAGCAAATACCCGCCGCGCAAACCAAAAGAAAATGATCACACGACGCGTTTAAGTGGACTTGAGCCATGCAACATTAAGGATGATTCATTATTTGTAAATGTTGGCGAACGCACTAATGTAACGGGCTCAGCAAAGTTCAAGCGTCTTATTCTTGAAGATAATTACGATGAGGCATTAACTGTAGCTCGCGATCAGGTTGAGAACGGTGCGCAAGTGATAGATATCAATATGGATGAAGGTATGCTCGATGGCGTGGAAGCCATGGGAACTTTTCTGAATCTGATTGCTGGTGAGCCGGATATCTCGCGTGTGCCGGTGATGATTGACTCGAGTAAGTGGGAGATCCTGGAAACGGGTCTTAAACGCATTCAGGGTAAAGGTATTGTTAACTCAATTTCGTTAAAAGAAGGCGAAGAAAAGTTTCTTGAACAGGCGACGCTGTGTCGACGTTACGGTGCGGCGGTGATCGTCATGGCTTTTGATGAAGTCGGACAGGCAGATACGCAACAACGCAAGACTGAAATTTGTGCGCGTGCCTATAAAATTTTAACGGAACAAGTCGGCTTTCCGCCAGAAGATATCATTTTTGATCCCAATATATTTGCCATCGCCACTGGTATTGAAGAACATAATAACTATGGCGTCGATTTTATCGAGGCTACTTGCTGGATCAAAAAGAATTTACCGCACGCGTTGATCAGCGGTGGCGTGAGTAATGTCTCGTTCTCTTTCCGGGGCAACAATCCTGTGCGTGAAGCGATCCACGCAGTATTTTTATACTATGCGATTAAAAATGGTATGGACATGGGTATTGTTAATGCTAGCCAACTAGCGGTTTACGATGACATACCTACAGAATTACGTGATGCCGTCGAGGATGTCGTCTTAAATCGTCGTGATGATGCGACTGAACGCCTGCTCGATCTCGCTGATAAGTACAAAGGCGATGGTAAAGCGGTAGAGAAAAAAGAAGATCTGGAATGGCGTGGCTGGGATGTGGCCAAGCGACTGGAGCATGCGCTGGTCAAAGGTGTTGATGCCTATGTGGAAGAAGATACCGAAGAGGCACGTCGGCACTTTGATCGCCCTATCCAGGTGATTGAAGGGCCATTGATGGATGGCATGAACGTCGTTGGTGATCTGTTCGGCGACGGCAAGATGTTTTTGCCACAGGTCGTCAAGTCAGCGCGTGTCATGAAAAAAGCGGTGGCCTATCTGTTACCGTTTATTGAGGCCGAAAAGGCGGGCGGTGCCAGGAGTAACGGTAAGATCCTGATGGCAACCGTTAAAGGTGATGTGCATGATATTGGTAAAAATATCGTCGGTGTTGTACTGCAGTGTAATAACTTTGAAGTGATCGACATTGGTGTGATGGTTCCTGCGAGCACGATCATTGAAACAGCAAAAAAAGAAAACGTCGATATCATTGGCCTGTCTGGTTTGATTACGCCTTCGCTGGATGAAATGGTACACATGGCCAAGGAGATGGAGCGTTTGGGTTTTGATATTCCATTGTTAATTGGCGGCGCCACGACATCTAAAGCACACACTGCAGTGAAGATTGAGCAGAACTATCATGGCCCCACGGTGTGGGTAAAAGATGCCTCACGTGCGGTGGGTGTCGCACAAAACCTTATTGGTGGCGACGCGAAAGAAAAATTTGTTGCTGGTATACGTGCTGATTACGTCAAAGTGCGTGAGGCACATGCCGGTCGTCGTGCGCAGATAAAGTGGTTATCACTCGAAGATGCACGTGCGAATAAACTAGAGCTGGACTGGAACAATTATACGCCACCCGTACCAAAGCAGCTTGGCCTGCAAAGTTTCGATGATATGCCTTTGGAGTTTTTAGTCCCATACATTGACTGGACACCTTTCTTTCACACCTGGGAGATAAAAGGCAGTTATCCCAAAGTCTTAGATGATCCCAAAAAGGGTAAAGTCGCTAAGGAATTATTTTCTGATGCACAGAAAATGTTATCAGACATCATCAATGGTCGCTGGTTAAAAGCGCGTGCTGTGATTGGTTTGTTTCCGGCAAATCAGATTAATGATGATGACATAGAGCTAGACAACAACGGCAAGAAAATAGTTCTTCATCACTTGCGTCAACAAACGGAACGTCCACCGGGTAAACCGAATCGTTGTATCAGTGACTTTGTTGCACCTAAAGATTCAGGCAAACAGGATTATGTTGGTGCGTTCGCGGTAACGATTCATGGTGCGGAAGCTAAGGCCAAAGAATTCGATGCCAAACATGATGTAGACCACTCAATTATGATTAAGGCCCTGGCTGATCGATTTGCGGAGGCCTTTGCCGAGCACATGCATGATCGTGTACGCCATGTGAACTGGGGCTTTGTTGATGGCGACTGGTCACCTGCTCATGGTCTTGACGTAAAAACATTTAACAGTGACGAGCTAATTAAGGAAAGTTATCAGGGGATTCGCCCTGCACCGGGTTATCCCGCTTGTCCTGATCACACCGAGAAACCAATTCTTTGGGAACTGCTTGATGCTGAAAACAACTGCGGAGCGAAACTCACAGAGTCGAACGCAATGTGGCCTGCATCATCGGTAAGTGGCTGGTATTTCAGTCACCCTGATTCCTCTTATTTTGGTCTGGGTAAGATAAATAAAGATCAGGTGGAAGATTATGCCAAACGCAAAGGCATGAGTATCGAAGAGGCCGAACGTTGGTTATCACCTAATCTTGGCTATGATACTTAAGCAACACCCGGATCATTTTTTATAGATTTAAAAAAAGGCCAGCATATTGCTGGCCTTTTATTTGAAACATAACAATTAAAATTATGATTCTGCGGTAGTAACCGCCAGGTCTTTCTCGTATTCACGTCTGGCGACTTCAGCAGCTGTGTCCCTACGGTGTTCCATCATGCCTTTGATTAGTGCAGAAGTGATGACAAGCATTCCCGAAAGTAACGCAATGGCTAGGGTGATAAAGCTAAGCGTGTTTAGTATTTCAATCAGACCTGGATCCAATACAGAGATAAGCTCAAGGTCCGAGAGATAAACCGGTAGTTTAATCAGTCGGCTAAGCAACACAATGAGCATGATCATGCCCATGACAAACTTCACCATGTAATCTTTTACATAGGTAGTACCAATCGCACCTAGCTGAACACCAAATAAAGAACCAGCTAGGATGATCATTGCCAGACGGATGTCGACAAAACCTTCCCAGGCATAGAATGCACTACCACCCATGCCCATCACAAATGCCACAACTAGCTCGGTTGCTGTTGCCCGTAGTGCGGGAACGCCGAGGATATAGATCATGGCCGGCACGCCAATGAAGCCGCCGACGGCAATCGAGGCAGCCAGCATACCTGTAGCAAAACCGATGGGTATGATAAACAGCACAGAGACTTCTTTGTTATCAATAGCAGAGAAACGCATCATGGTGCCAGGGATGCGGATGGACTGAATCCATTTCGCAAACTTCGGTGTTTCAAATTCCTCGTCACCTTTGCCTGAGCGCTTCATGCGAATGCCGTCACGTAATACAAAGGTGCCGACAAGGGCGAGTACGACAATAAAAACAAGGGAGACATAAAGGTCTGTGCCGGCATTACCATGTTGAGCGCGAATGCCGGTCATGACTTCCTTGCCGTAGAACACGCCAGCCTCGGCAAAGATACCCATAATGATGCCAAGCTTTACGTCTACTTGCCCATACTTGTGACGTTTGATCGAACCAACCAGGGCCTTGGGGAATTTATGTGCCATGTTACTGGCCACAGCAACAATACCTGAAGCACCCAGGCTCATCATGGCCGGCGTTAAAACAAACGCACCACCGGAACCGATGAAGCCACTGACCATGCCACCGATGAAACCAACGATGAACAAGATCACGACAGTGAATATGTTCAGGTCTATAAAGTTAATTGCGTCCACTTAAGATATACCCTAACGAAATATTAGTTCTTGGCTTTAACGCCTAACACGTCCCAGAAGTGAGATGTGAAGCTGCCGTGAATGACAGAAAATATCAGTGCAATAACGATAGGCAGGAAGAACCAGGTTTTTTGGCCTGTGTGGCTATCCTGGGCAAGGTGGGTAAGATCCGTGCTGAAAAAATATAAAAGGCTATACAAGGCAACACTTACAACGCCGAAGCTTATTGCGGGACGGTATTTTTTGATTGATGCTTTAATATCTTTAACGGTTGGCAATGGGTCACCTTCACGGGCGGCTTCTTCGATGTAACGCTCTGCTATCTTGCGCATTTGTATGCTCCAGGTTTATATATTCGAATTATTCATGTTTACTAATGGGGGTATTCTTTCAAGGAATGAGCCCATTTGGCGTGCCATCATGTAACTTGTTGTTACATATAGGATATATATTTGTAGGTGGCGTATTATCAGTCAGTGCATTAAACTTTCCTAATGAAACCTTTTGTGAGTATATTACTCTATGGAATATACTAATCTCCCTGATTTAGATGGCTGGGCGACGCTGCGAGCAGTGGTCGAAAAAGGCGGCGTTAATGAAGCTGCTGCGGCCCTCAACGTTAGTCAATCGGCTATCTCCAAGCGTTTGCGTAACCTGGATAAGTGTTACGACATCCCACTGATGGAACGGGTTGGCGGACGTCTGCGTCTGACTGAAGCGGGTGAAAAAGTCTATTTACTGGCAACCTTAACCCTGGACAGACAACTATCCCTTAGGGAAGAAATTAATGCGATGGCAACGGGTAAAACCAGTCTGCGCATGGAAGTGACCTTTGGTATTGGTGAGCATTTGTTGCCTGATCTGTTGCTCAGTTTTAAGGAGCAGCATCCGGATTACAGTATCGATTTTCGTCTTGCCTACAGTCGTCATGTGCAAAAGCAATTGGCCACTGAACGTGTTGATATGGCCCTGCTGGAAATTGCTCCGGATCACCCGGATATTCTCGTTCAGAAATGGATGGAGGATGAGCTCTGGTTAGTTTGCGGTCCTACACATCCCTTATTCGGGAGTGAATTGTTACCGGTTGAAGAATTAACTAATTTGAAATATGTGCTCAGAGAAAAGCGATCATCGATTAGTGAGTCACTGTATGAAGCCTTGCTGCGAATTGGAATCAACAACTTGAATCCAGACTTACAATTGGGATCGAGTGAGGCCATTATCGACATTCTTGCGCGTGGGAAGCATGTTAGTTTTATGCCACGCTTTGCTGTTTACGAGCGCGTTACTCAAGGCGAGCTGTATCATGTAAAGATTACAGGATTCAGAATTTTACGGACGTTATGGATAGCCCGTAACCGAGCGTCACTGGATCATCCTGTGGCGGAGGCATTTATAAAATTGATTAGAGGTGTTTAGCTATCGCTGATAGTTGGTTGAGACTAATGGAATTGAGCGAGTTGAATCAGGGTATTATCGTAGTATCGGAGGAAGAATCTTGTTAAGAATCAGCCGATTTGTCCGTTATATAAAGAGTATTAAATAGCCAAATAATAATAACACCTCATTCAGGAGCAATTTGAGGCATGAGTAATGTTTTCGTTGGACGTCAACCGATTTTTGATACCAAGCTGAATGTCTATGCCTATGAATTGCTATACCGTTCTGCTGAAAAGGTGAATACATCGGAGGGCATGGTAAGTCCCGAGCATGCTACGACCACGACTATTATCAACTCTTTTGTCGAGATAGGCCTGGAACGTCTGGTGCGTGATAAGTTTGCGGCTATTAACTTAACTGAACAATTCATACTTGAAGAAAGTAAAATTCCGTTCTCCCCCACACAAGTAATACTGGAAATTCTGGAAGACATACCGGTTACGCCAGAACTGATAAAGGCAACGCAGCGACTGGTTGATGCGGGCTACATTATTGCCCTGGATGATTATATTTATAATCCAGCACATGCGCCCCTTATTAATCTTGCAAGTATTATAAAAATTGACCTCATGGCGCTGTCGAGAGATGAACTAATAGAACATGTTCAGGAGCTAAAGAAGTTTGATGTAAAATTACTTGCAGAAAAGATCGAAACAGCAGATGAGTTTATTGTTTGTCGCGAGCTGGGCTTCGATTATTTCCAGGGTTACTTTCTAAGTAGGCCACAAATAATCAAAGGCAAGAGTTTGCCGGCTAATAAGTTCACGGTACTGAACTTACTTTCGGTGCTACACAATCCCGATTCAGATCCAGATGATCTGGCCGAGGCTATTAATACGGATGTGACAACGAGTTATAAATTATTAAAACTCATTAATTCAGCTGCCTTTAATTTGCAAAGAGAGATCGAATCGATTGAGCATGGCGTTATGCTGCTGGGCCGACAGAATTTGTGCAGCTGGGCATCTATGCTGGCGATGAGTACGTTAAATGATCGACCCTCGGAGATATTGCGCACTGCGATGACAAGGGCAAAAATGTGCGAGTTGATAGCCGAAAAACTGGGCGAACGATCGGCGGAGCGATACTTTACAGTTGGAATGTTCTCGGCACTCGATTTGTTATTGCAACGTTCCCTGGAAGATCTGCTAGAACCACTGCCACTTGGCGATGATGTTATAACGGCACTTTTGCACCATGAAGGGATACTGGGTGAAACGCTGACATGTGTGATGGCTTATGAAGTTTCTGACTGGGGCAATGCAGTAATGAATCAGCTTAGTGAAAATGATATTTTTGTGGCCAACATCGAGGCGGTGACCTGGGCCAATGGCATTATGGATACACTCTAAGTTACAAATATTACTCGCGAGTACGCGTAGCTTTTGCATCGATGGGAGTGGGTGCAGCTAACGATAATTTTTCAAGTGGTTCTGGTCGAGCAATACCGTATCCCTGAGCATAATCGACACCAATTGCTGCCAGAGCACCCATCGTGGCTTGATCTTCAACAAACTCAGCAATGGTTTTAATCCCCATCGCATGCCCTATCTGATTAACCGCAGTGACCATCGCCCGGTCGATCGGATCATTAACTAGATCCTGCACGTAACTGCCATCAATCTTCAAATAGTCAACGGGAAGGTTCTTCAGGTAAGCGAATGAAGACATACCACTACCAAAATCATCCAGCGCAAAGTTACAGCCCATGCCTTTTAAAACGTGGATAAACTTATTGGCGAACTCCAGGTTGGCAATAGCGGTCGTTTCGGTAATTTCAAAGCAGATCTCTTCCGGGTCCACTCCGGTTTCAGTTATTTGTGAGATAACTCTATCCAGGAAAGTTTTGTTTGAAATAGACTGACCTGAGAGATTTATTGCTATTTGTGAAAATGGATGACAGTGCTTAGTATTTTCAACCATCCATGCGAAGGTGTTACGCAAGACCCAGTCATCGATTTCAGGCATAAGACCATAAAGCTCAGCAGCACCAAGAAAAGTTAATGGTGTGACTAGATTACCGTCATCATCGGTTAAACGTAACAGAATTTCATAATGCGGTTTGGTAGATGAATCATGGACTACTGACACGATTGGTTGCTGGTACAGCTGAAAACTATCATGTTTTAGAGCATGACGTATTTGCGCAACCCACAACATCTCACCATGTTTGCGTATAAGCTCTTTGTCAGTAGGCTCATAAAAGTGAACCTGGTTACGCCCTTTTTCTTTTGCGGCATAACAGGCAACATCGGCATGGCTTAGCACATTATTTACTGATTGTGTCTCGCTGGTTAGAGGTACCACACCAATACTAACACCAATCTGGAAAACCTTCCCTTGCCATGAAAAATGAAATTTACGTACTGCCTTTAGTAATTTTGTCGCTAGTTTTGATGCATCAGTGCTGGTACATCCAGGTAACAATACTCCAAATTCGTCACCACCCAGGCGTGCAATAAAATCACTTTCGCGCAATTCATTTTTGAGGGTCTGTGAAATTTGTCGAAGTAGTTCATCACCAGCCACGTGCCCACAGGTGTCATTTATGATTTTGAATTGATCAAGATCCATATAAAACAGGGTGGCTGTATAATCATTGGATTTCAGGTGGCTCAGAGATTCATGTAAGCGGCGGTCGAATTCAGCACGATTATATAAGCCGGTTAACATGTCATGACTTGCCTGATGGCTTAATTCATCTTGTCGTTGCGTCAATGTTTCCAGCGCACCATTAATAAAACGAGCAAGATAACCAAACTCATCTTTACGGCGCTCATTAAATCTAATCTGTTGATCCTCGCTGAATTCCTGAGCAGTAGACACCATCTGCTGTATAGGCTTGCTTAACATTCGGTTTAGGATCCATTGTAAAGTCATACCAAAGAAGAAAAATATGACGCCCATGATCGCCAGCAGTGTCTTTTTTTGTCCTGATAAAATTGTCGAGCTAGGAGTCTGGTAAATGGTAATTTTAGCCTTGTCAGCTGACAGGCCAAGTTCAGGAGGTGAGTTGATAGAGAAGTATACGGTGCGTTTGCTAAGTTCTCCCTCAGTTTGACCTATAGTCATCGTACCGCGCTTGTCCGTTTTGACAATCATACCGACAGCGCCCGTACTTGCGAGTACTTTTTTAAGTGAGCGTATTATGTTTAGTTTAGATGCGTTTGGTGATTGTTCAAAAACTTCTCTGGTGAGAACAAAGGTTATATTTTCTATGTCATCATGGTGTCGTTGCAGGTCACGCTCAATCCATTCCATTGCGCCGACGATTAATATAAGCCCAATAATGATCAGGCCCCAGAAAACAATACCCGTTATCTTAGCGGATAAGCTAACGGGAACGCCCTGATTCATGGACGTCTTATGCTCAGGCTTTATTTTAGACCGATCCATTTCATCAACAAAAACATTGGGCAGACGCCACTGACACCTGCACCTAATACGGCAAAGCCCATAAACCAGGGAAAAAACCATAAGGTATCTGGAAAGACAAAAACGCTGATGGCCAGCATAGAGGCAACAGTAAGACGCCAGCCACGTTCAGCTTCGAAGGATGTGCGGGTTTTAAACTCGATGCCTATTGAGCCTTCGGCGGCGTCACCATCATTGCCATAGCGAAGACGAGAGATCAGTTTTGGAATGCGTAAATTGGTTACGGCTTCAAAGACCGCCAGGCCAATAAGAACATAGATAAGCACGATGAGCTCAAAATAGAGCGCCACCAGCAATATTGCTCCATATAGCAAGCGATATAGACGATTACTCAATGAGGGCTCCTCTGCGGTGGCTACAAATAATTTGAATACATTTAAGTATAGTTAGTGAACTCCGAAAAAATCACTCAGGGAAAAGTTTATAGGGGTTGTTAACTCCTTGTCTAGCTCGCTTTTTTCGCTTCAGGCAGAAAAAGGGCACGCATATTTTCAAATTCCTGGCGGGCGGCAGTGATAACGGGTTGTATAACCTCGGTGGTTAGGCCAACCGTTTCCCCGCTGCCAGGATGGGTGGGGGGTGCATCGGTTTCTTCAGAACGGGCTATTGGCAACGCGCAGAAACGCACAGTAAGGCCAGGGCCCTGACTCAGCACACCGGAGATTTCCGAGGTGGTGCTTTCCTGCGACTCAATCATTTCGTTAATTCGTATAAAGACTCCTGGTAAGGAGACCAGGTCATCAATGTGATCAACAATTTCTTCAATCGTGACGGTCATGGCAAAGTTCCTTCTTCCTTTTATTCCAGCTACAGCTACACCCGCCATAAAGAGCGTGCATCTACTTTATTTATCGAACAATTGCGCAATAGGTGTTTAGCCAAAATAGGGGGGGTTAGATGATTTCTCATTATTTAAGGATAATCTGATATACTCCGCAGCCTTTGAGTACCAGTCAATTCCTGAGGTTAATGTATGTTTCAGCTTGGGTGCGTGAGCCGCGCATGTTTTAAAAATGAGATTTTGTCCGGACTAACGGTCGCCCTGGCGTTGGTACCTGAGGCTGTAGCGTTTGCGTTTGTCGCGGGCGTTGATCCGTTAGTGGGGTTATATGCCGCCTTTATGGTGGGCCTATTGGCCGCTATTTTCGGTGGCCGTCCCGGCATGATTTCTGGCGCGACAGGCGCAATGGCGGTGGTGATGGTCGCGCTAGTTGCCAGCCACGGTGTTCAGTATTTGTTTGCTGCAGTTGTTTTGACAGGGTTAATCCAGATTGGAGCTGGGCTTTTAAAGCTCGGTAAGTTTATTCGTATCGTACCTCATCCTGTTATGTTGGGTTTTGTAAATGGCCTGGCGATCGTAATCTTCCTGGCACAGATTCAGCACTTCGAAGTTAAAGTGTTGGGTGGTGATACCGAGTGGATGAGTGGTTCTACCCTCTATATATTTGCAGGCCTGATTGTCCTGACGATGTTGATTACCCATTACCTACCGAAATTAACCGGCGCTTTTCCTGCTTCACTGGCGGCTATTTTAGTGGTCAGTGGCCTGGTGATTGGCTTTGGACTGGCCACCCCTACTGTGGGCGATCTGGCGAGCATCAAGGGTGGCTTGCCAGAGTTTAATCTTCCAAATGTGCCGTTCAATTTTGAAACCTTGATGATTATCCTGCCGTATTCGATCATTTTAGCTGCGGTTGGTTTGATTGAGTCATTGCTGACACTCAGCCTTATCGATGAAGTAACCAATACGCGTGGCCGTGGCAATCGCGAGTGTATCGGCCAGGGCATTGCCAATACCACGACCGGATTCTTCGGCGGCATGGGTGGTTGCGCCATGATTGGCCAGAGCATGATCAATGTGAATTCTGGTGGCCGCTATCGTTTGTCGGGCATCGCGGCTGCATTGTTTTTGCTTGCCTTCATCCTGTTTGCTTCACCGCTGATCGAACGTATTCCGATGGCAGCATTAGTCGGTGTCATGTTCATTGTGGTGATGGCTACATTCGAATGGTCCAGCTTGCGTATTATCCGCAAGATTCCACTTACGGATGCCTTTGTATTGGTGCTGGTCTCAGCAGTCACTGTATTTACAGACTTAGCGATGGCGGTAGTGATTGGTGTGATTGTCTCTGCACTGGCCTTTGCCTGGGAGCATGCCAAGCATATTAACGTTAAGGGTTACGACGATGAAAATGGCTCGCGTGTTTATGAACTTAACGGCCCCTTATTTTTTGGTTCGGTAAAAAGTTTTATGGAGTTGTTTCATCCTGAGGACGATCCGGATGATGTCATTATCGAATTCCAAAATTCACGCGTGGCCGATCACTCTGCAATCGAAGCGATTGATAATCTGGCCGAACGCTATATTAAGGCAGGCAAGTCACTACATCTTCGCCACTTGAGCGCGGAGTGTCGCCAGCTGCTCAAAAATGCAGGTGATCTTGTCGAGGTTAATGTAATGGAAGACCCAACCTACCATGTAGCTGACGATGAAGTCGCCTGACGATATTTTGTTCGCACCTTCACACCTTTAAAAACCCCGCTCATACGAACGGGGTTTTTTTACACCTGGGATATTCTAACCCTGCGTGGAAGGTGAGCCAGAGTGGGGGTTTGCGGTGTTGTTAAAAGCCAGGCGGCGAATATAGAGTCCCAGCAGGATATCAATAATTAGCGGATAGCCCCAGACTTTTTGTTCCAGGCGGCTTCACCTTAATTGCCGAATAGTGAGCAAGGCAATAAAAATTCCAATGATCAGGGCAACTATATTCATCGTGGTCAGATTTGAAGCGAGTCGATCAGCAACATGACGTCCCAGAACAACAACTCGAAGAAGACTGTTGCCCGTAAAAAGCAGTTTCATTATGGTGTGTGGTGAACAGCTCCCACTGTGTACCCTGTGGATCACTCAACCAGCTTTTTGTTGAGCGAGCATAACAGCAGCTGGTTTCTTCGGGCATATCCAATTTATCATTTCCCGCTTCATTACTATTATATTGTGCGATCATTTTTTCTAGCTCTATACCATCTTCACTCTGAATACCAAGATGATCGATGCCGGCTTTGCCATGGTTACTGATAGCAAAGTTCAATGGAGGATCGGTTAGTTCCCAACGTACATAGTCTTCCTGAGTGAGTGAGGGTTTAGTTGTAAATAGATCATTATAAAAGCTGGTTGATGTTGTGATGTCATCAACAAATAAATGTATGTGTACACGTTTCATAATCTTGTCCTCTTAGTATTTACAATACATGGTCTTACTTGCATTGTTTAGTTCCAGTGCGTTTACAACAGTTATGTTGCATGAACTGCAATAAATCATTCATCGCAGCATAGTTTGTGCGATAGATAATCGAACGACCTTGCCGTTCAGAATCAAGCAATCCGGCTTGATTGAGATCTTTTAAATGAAAAGACAGTGTGGAGGCTGGTATAGCCAGTTCTTCACTGATTTCGCCGGCCGATAGGCCTTGTGGCCCGGCTTCGACAAGTAGTCGAAACACACTGAGACGTGATTCCTGCGCCAGAGCCCCTAAAAGATTAACTGCTGTTGACATTTCCATATTTCCAAATATATCGAAATATCGAGATTTGTCAAGTCATCCTCTTTACTGGGATCCTGGGTTATCATTCAAAACTGTGGACTGGTTCACCCTGACATCAACAGTTTTGTGACGGATCAATCAATCTGATGCTTATTTGGACAGAGTCGGGTGCCGATATTTATAGTGTTGACCATCTATATATATGTAGGCAAATAAGCATGAATCAGTCAGATAACGTTGTTTCATTTGAAGAAGCAAAGCAGGATTCGATTTCACGTCGGGTACTGTTGCGTAAGTTACAACCTAAAATCAGAGTGCTTACCAACGAGCACATGAAGAATGTGATGCAGGGTATGTTCGATAATGCGGACGATGCCATTTTCAAAATGGCAGAGAGTGCCTCAGATAGCGCAGATAAAAACTTGTACATGGATTCGATGCGCATAGTCCGTTTACAACGCAAGGCTGTTGAAAAAACATTTTTTGAAGAGCTGTCTCAGTGTTTTGATAATTATGAACAGGATGTGAAACCAAAAAAACCGTCTGAAGCTGATCTGGATTATGGTGCACTGGAATTATTGCCTGACTCCGATCTCGAGATTCACCTTGCTGCAGAAAATCTCATTCAAAAAATTATCAGTCTATATGCCGTCGATGTCATTGCAATGGAGAAGCGCCTTGCCTGGTTGCATAGTTGCGATGAAATAGAATCAGAGATAATCCCATTTGGTGCGGAAGCACTTGTTCGTTCTTACGCAAGGGCGACAGAGGCGATTGACCTTACTTTAGAAATACAGTTGATCATGCTGAAACTATTTGATCTTCACTGTATTCATAATCTAGCAGGTTTATATTTATCGATTAACCAGCTGTTTATAAGCGAAAATGTATTGCCGGTGATCCCGCATTCACCGATCAAACATGAGCAATCACCGCAACAACATTCGGGTTTGCCCGGGACCAATATGGCAGGACAAGGTGAATCTGTGCCGTACCCACCAGGTGCACCATCTTCGCAAGCGGGTCTAGCGAGTAATCCAGGTACAAATCCAATGTGGGGACAACTGCAAAACATGCTGAACATGCAACGCCATGAGCTGTATGGCAGCGGCCAGATGCCACCCATTGGAATACCCGGTCAGGGAGGTATCGGTGCTGGAATGGGTGGCACTGGAATAGATGGCATTGGTGGGGGCATTGGCCAGCCGATGGCGCCGGGTGCACAGACACTTACACCCATGACGACCCATGATGTGTTGAGTTCATTATCTGAAATCCAGAGCGGCGCGATAGAGCAATTGCCGCAGGGTGGGGCACATGCGGTGGGTAATTTCCTGCGGGTCCATCTTGAGTCTGCTGCTCAAGAAGGCGAACAGCAAAAGCCGCTCAACCCTGTCGACAACGATTTAATCGACGTCGTTTGTCTCATCTTTGAATATATTCTGGATGATCCTCATCTGCCAATGGCGGCCAAGGCCAGTATCGGTCGTTTGCAAATACCAATGTTAAAAGTCGCAATGCTGGACAAGGATTTCTTTTCGATGAATGGCCATCCCGCCAGGCACTTGCTTAATTTGTTAGCCAGCACCGCAGTCGGTATTGATGACAATGAGGCACATGATCAGCCTGTGCTTAACAAGATTAATGAAATCGTAGAATACATACTTGAGAATTTTACGGAAGATATAAGTCTGTTTGAAGAGCAGACTGAACAGCTCAATAATTTTATTAGTGAGCATAATAAACAGGAACAAAAAGCTTATCATGACCTTGACCAGGCGCAACAGGGAAAAGAAGAGCTAGCGCTAGCCCGTGCATGGGTTAAGGAGACATTGAACCAGCATTTAGTTGGCCGTGAGCTCGCTAAACCGATCGTCGATATTATTCTGGGCCCCTGGAAAGATGTGATGCTTGAGACCTATCTGCAAGAAGGCGAACATAGTCATCTGTGGAAAACACAGATCAGGTTTATTGATGTCTTGTGTTGGTCAGTCGAACCCAAAAAGCATAGTCTCGATAAACAAAAATTGGGCACGATTATCCAGCAGCTAGTCAGTACTCTGCGTGATGGCCTGGAGCGAATCGATTATCCACAAGCTGAGCTGAGTAGAATATTCAGTGTACTTGAACCTTATCATCTTGCCAGTGTGCACGGCCTTGATTTGGCAGACTGTGTGTTGATGAGCCAGGAAAAAGAATCGATCGCCGATGTGCTAAAGGAAAATTCAGAAAAGGAAATACTCAATGAAGAGATAGAACGCATTATTGCGGATGAAAAAGTCATTCTTGAAGACATTGTGCTGGAGGACTGGGAACCCAATAGCGACCTGGACGCAATAAATGACGAGTATTTAATGCTGGCGCGCCATATGGAAATGGGCAAATGGGTAGAGTTTAATAATTCAACCGGTGAGAAAAAACGTGCCAAACTGGCGTGGAAGAGTCAATTATTGGGCGAGTACACATTTCTTAACTGGAAGTTCGATGTAATAGCGGATAAAACGTTGCTAGAACTGGCCGAAGACCTACGACAGGGAACGGCCAAAATTGTTGACGAAGTGCCGCTAATGGATCGTGCCCTTGCGTCCGTTGTGTCTAGTCTCATACCTAAAGAGAATAAAGGCGGCAAATAAGATATCTGCAATCCTTGCTCATTATTAATTTGATCCTAACTCGCATACAATGCGAGTCAGGTATTTTATTGCATAGGAATGGGTAAAATGAGCAATACAATCTTCATTCGTAAAAATGGCCCACTGATTGCGCGTGGTAAAATCAGGCTAGAAGGCCCGGATGGAACAGTATTAGCGGAAGAAGACGAAGTGTTTTTATGCCGTTGTGGAAAATCAAACAAGAAACCTTTTTGCGACGGCGCGCATAAGTCATGCGGGTTTAGTGACGATGCATCGTTTACTGATGACAAGGCAGAAGCATTAGAGGGCGATGGCGGCATTGTGATAACCGTACGTGAAAATGCCATGTTGATTGTCAAAGGACCAATGACGATTCAGAGTGAAGATGGTTCGAGTATCACAACACGAAACAAGGCGGCACTATGTCGTTGTGGTGAGTCTGCTAAAAAACCGTTTTGTGATGTTTCGCATAAGCGTTGTGGATTTATTGCAAACGATTGAAAGGCGGCTAACGGCCCAGGCTGTGTGAAAACTCAAAAAATGAACAGTTACAAAAATTATTTTCCCACCCTACATTAAATATTGCATTATCTAGTTTTAATTATACCCACAAGTAACTTATAAATAAGTTTATCACGCTAAACAGTACCACTTAAAAATATGAATTTTGTTTTCACACAGCCTGGGCCATAAGCAGTCGTACAAACAAATACAAAGATCGTCGCTCTTTCGAAAAAAGCGGTCATTCAACGTCTGAGCCAAGGGGCTGCCAATAAGCGAAGCGGTTTGGTAGTCCCGCCCGCGTTAGCGGGCAAACTTGGGCGTCTTGTTATGTGTATTTTCATTTCAATTGTAAAGACATAACTACCTGTTTTTAAAAACTTTCCCCCAAAAGTAAGCTCCTATTGCGAAAATGATAACACCAATGAGTTTATGATATGGGCCGTAATATATTGTTGCACCATAGGTTGGCCTATAGACAGAATTCTGCATATCACTGATATGTTGACTTCAGCCTATTTCAGTTTAATGGTGCGTAGTATCGAAAGACACAATATGATAGATGCCATAACAATTAGCAATCATGTCGCGTATAAATTCAGTCATGGCCTCAGGGCTGTAGTTTGCTTTACGCACATCGAGGATTTCACGTTTGAATGCCAGAGTTAATGATTCTTCTGGTGACTTATAGAGTGATAATCCACCAAAAACATTCCAATGACGTGATTTATCCGAGCCATCCTCTTTATTCCCCGGTAATAAAAAGTGCTCTAGTGCAACTGACGTGGGACGAAGTTTGCTGGGTATCGTTTTTACCCAGAAAAAAGGGATGCGAATAGCTTCATCAAGCAAGCCAACAGCTGACTTTTTGTCATTATTTGTTATAGTCATGGCGTGTTTGAATAACAACATCATAGGAATATTATGGTTTTCCAGTGTTAAATCTTCGTGTCGAGCTGAAGTATTTGATACTGCCCTGAGATAGCGGCGGTCGGTCTGAGCAAAACTTATTAATCGATGAAAGTCATTCGCGCGTGCTTTGCTCTTGTAAACCTGCCACTCGGCACGATCAATATAATTTTGAATGTTGGTTAAATCGCGAGGTGATTCGACTTTTTTCAGGGATATGTTTAACTCTGATGTTTGGGCATTAATTTTGTCTAGTTCAGATAACACAGTTTGCCATGGAAGCTCACCGGCAGTAAAAGAGGCATACTGAGGTGATCGTAAATATTTCCGAAGGGCGATCGCTAACAAGCGTACATTTTTTACAAATTTTATCTGAGTACTGGTAGAAAGTGTTTCACCAGCTTCTGACAAAAGAATAAGGTGAAGTAAAAGAGCGTAATTGTCATGACGGGCATAAAGCTCATGAATTATTTTCAGTTGTGAATTTACAAATGCTATTTCTTCTTTACTTAAACCACTTTTTCGTTTGTTATAGATAAAGCTGAAATGTAAGGCTTCATCGTAAATTTCACGAGATAACTGTGATAGATAAGGGCTATCTGAATCAGGTGTTCTCAGGCCACGTAAAAAGTTTAAAGGTCCACTATTCAATATGGCATGGCTTAACCCATACACAGGTCTTTGAATGTAGTCATTAACGGATCTATAGCTGAAAAACTCCCTTGCTTTAGGCGTGATAATTTTCTGATTTCCCGCATTAATAAAAAGCTGGTACGGATTACTAACATCATAAAGCTCGTTGAGGATTTTAATGTCCTCAGCATCGATAGCGTGATTTCTGTTGATGTCAATCTTCAGTAATTGAAGATCAGAATATGACCAGGGGTTAGCCAGAATTTTATCAAGTAGTATTTTGTCTGAATTGTTCCAGGTTTTATCATCATTAAGGTCAGCTAACATAATAAGTTCTGAAGTATCACTCACTCTTTCGATGGGAATGACATAATAAGACTTAAAATAGAGCAGGCCAGCAATAAAAAAACAGGCGATGAGAAAATAATAAAAGTATTTATTAATAGTTAAATGAAATATTCTAGAATGAGCGAGTTTTGATTTTTTTATTTTTAACATGTGTGAGTCACGAATTAAGGGCTAAATATTATAGCAAATAACAGTTATATAGATGACATGTCGCAATTTATCTTGTTAGGCAACCGGTCGCCTAACACCCGATTTAGCTGATATTGCGACCACTTCTGTTTGTTTTTCGTCCGCGCCTACATTGTGTCATAAGAAAAGATCATATTGAATGACAGCTTTGGAGTGTGATTTCAGTTCTATATTAGCTTTCTCTAACAGGCTGCAAAGGGTCGGGTTCTGCCCTTTCAGCCATCTAGATCACGTCTACCAAGTCACTCGTCGCTGATCGGCCATTAGCGGACATTCAACGGTTAGTCTAACTTTGTGAAGGTTGCATAAGATGTGCTATTGCACCGGTTGGATCTTCTACAATGCAGATTCGTCCAACATCAGGAACATCATGTGGTGGCACTATAACTTTCCCACCTAAAGTAGATGCTCTTTCGGCACATAAATCTACATCATCAACTTTTATATACGAAT
>Ga0316206_1001070_pt1 | contig 27710 bp, 21 predicted proteins | sample 6monthpyrite_MG_FD_204942 | JGI IMG/M metagenome (GOLD analysis project Ga0316206, IMG submission 204942) | Microbial mat bacterial communities from mineral coupon in-situ incubated in ocean water Damariscotta River, Maine, United States -... | ecosystem: Environmental > Aquatic > Marine >... | reverse complement strand
GTGATAAAGTTGCAGGATTTCCGGTTTGAATTGTAAAACTAGACGAATTAGCGTCATTACCTGTATTTGCATCTGCATTTCCATTTGGCAAATTTGTGGCAACATTAAAAGTATGAGCCCCAACAGTAGTAGTAATACTCGTTAAAGTAACATTTACAGTTGAACCTGGAGCTAAGGTCCCTGTCCAATTAAAGGTTGTTGATGCACCACCATCTAAATCGTAAATAATATCGATTGAAGTAAGGTTATTATTTCCATAATTAGTTAGTGTTACAATTGGAGTGAAAGTTGTTGTTCCACAAATTGTTCCGGTTGGGTTAACAACAGCAGAAATACCTCCATCATCTGGATTTGGAGGTGTACATACTGTTGAAGAAGGTAATTCCATTCTTCTAGGGGAATTTAACAATACTGTTCTTATTCTTGTTTTTTGATCTTGAGTAAAAATATTCATACAAGCATCATCAGTATAGTCCATATAATTTTCCACCATATCTTGATTTCCATCACAAGTAGTTAAATTTGGACATCCAAAATTGGAAGTTTGTGATTGAGGCGTATCTGCACAAAAGTCATTTCCACAATTTGCATCTCCCCATGTATGTCTTAACCCTAACCAATGACCTACTTCATGCGTCATTGTTCTTCCCAAATCATAAGGGGGGTTATAGGTTCCTGGTGCATAAGCAGAAGATCCAAATGTATTGAAAGCAGCAACCACGCCATCTGAATTTGCCGCACCTCCAGAAGCCGATAACCCTGCCAGTCCTGAATTGTCAGGAAATTGAGCATAGCCTAACGTACCTGCCATTCCTCCACCAAACCGAACAGTCCACATATTCATATAAAGAGTAGGATCCCATATTGTTGCTGGTTTTAGGGTTCCATCAATTGATGTTTGCGAATCCCATGTAGCTTGCCCCATATTAACTCTATCAATACCGTTTGTTGGGTTTCCAGCAGGGTCAACCACAGCCATACAAAATACAATTTGCACATCTGCACCAACAGGGTCAGTATTATAACCGGGAGTACCTAATAACCTTTGGAAATCTTCATTTAGTACTTGGATTTGTGAATTTACTTGTGCGTCACCAATATTTTCTCCTGCACCAATTGCATCACCATTATGAATAACATGAACGACTACTGGTATTGTTAAGATTGGCAATTTTTGACCGTTGTCGTTTTTATATTTATTTTTATGCTCAACAATTTTTTTTTGTAACCAAATTTCATTTTCAGCTAAAGTACCTAATTCTGAATTATTGGCTCTACGAATAGAATCCGCCTCCATGGTATAACAACGTGTCACACCATTATGCTTTGTAGTTTTAAATGAAATATTGGTTTGAGGTAATTGTTTGTTTTGTGCAATTGAAATAATTACAAAACCCATTGACACTAGAAGTGCCAGAGCAAGTTTTTTCATGATTAATAGTTTTTTACTTAGGTTAAGAATGGCTAATATAATACTTTTTAAACATTAAATCGAATTTATGTTTTAAAAACATGATTTTTAATAGTGTGTGTTAAATTAGACAGTAAAACTTTTTACAGAACACATCATGAGACTTTTGTGGGTATAAAAGGAATTTTATAGGTTGCTCTATGCCAATTATATTTTTTGTTTACAAAATCGTTTGCTTTTAAAGTTATTTCTTTAGCCAGATTAGCATTATTAAGTAGTTGGTTTATGGCGTTGTAAAATTCATTTGGATTATTTGCAATAAGAATTTCGGAATTAGGTTGAGCACCTAAAGCGTTGTTAGCTAATGAAGTTGTAATACATGGAGTATTTAACGACATAGCTTCCAATAATTTGTTTTGCAACCCTGTTCCAATAAAAAGAGGTGCAATAAATATTTTACCTTTCACATAACTTAGCCTAATATCGTCAACCCAGCCTGTAATGGTTATGTTATTATGATTTCCGTGTTTTAATATTTTTGATGAGGGATTTGCGCCAGATAACAATACATTTAACTCTATTTCGTTTGCATTGAAAATAGGTAAAATGTCATTGATGATAAATAAACAACATTCAACATTTGGAGGGTAATTTAAATTCCCTACAAATACAACATCATACTCTTTTTCTATTTTAGAAGAATCAAACTCTGTAAAATAAGATCCCACACCATTAGGAACAATAGTAATTTTTTGATTTGAAGGATGAGCGATTAATTTTTGATCTTGTTGTGAAATGATTGTGTGATGGTCAAAATAGTCAAATATTTTATTTTCATAATTTTTGAGCCTTGCCCCTTCAAACTTAAATATGGCTTTTTTTATCAAATTGGCTATTTCAGCTCTCTTTTCCATTCCCATGCTTAAAGCGTCCATGTAATCTAATACCTTTGGAATGGAATGAATATTTTTAACATATTCAGTAGTTCTAATCAATTGACAGTATATAAAATCAGGTTGTTGGTTTTTAATTACAGCTTGAATTTGTTTTTTGATTTTACGTTGAAAAAAATACCCAATTTGAAAGGGTTTACCAGAAAAAAAAGATTTAATAATATTAATAAATATGAAAAATTTATTTAATTTAAAGGTATGTATGTTTTGGCAAAAAGGTGTAAGTTCATTTAACCATTCTTGTTTAATCTTAGTGAGTGTTAAACTGCATAAAATAATATGATAGGATGAAGACAATTCTTTAATTTGGTGATATGCTCTTAATTTATCGCCTTTTTCGAGTGGGAAAGGGAAACGAGAGGTTAAAAAAAGAATAGTTTTCTTATTTTCCATTTTACGAAATAGAATTATAGAATGACATTAAGCTTTTCATTATGACTTTATTGTCATGATGTGCTTCAATAAATTTTCGGGCATTTTCTCCAATTTTTAAACATTCGTTTGGGTTTAAGATTAGCCAATTAATTAATGATTTAAACTCCTCAGTAGTGTCGGCAATTAAAACATTCTTTTTATGAGTTGCATCAATTCCTTCAAGGCCTATTTTTGTAGTGATTATGGTTTTACCAAGTGCCATTCCTTCAATTATTTTTATACGCATACCACTGCCAGATAGCAATGGAACAATCATTACGTCATATTTTGACATAAAATCTAAAGCATAAGACACCACTCCGTGTATTTTTACATTTTTATGATTAACATTTTTTATGTAATCAGGCATATTTTTACCAGCCAAATGTAACTCAATTTTATTTGAATCAAGCTCTGGAAAAATGTCATCTAAAAACCAGTTTATCGCTTCAATGTTAGGGTTCCAGTCCATAGAGCCAATATGAAACAAATTCAATTTTTCTTTTGGTAATTTAATCTGAGGAACATAATTTTCAAGATCTATTCCAAAAGGGATTGTAATAAGTGGCACTTCACAATTTAAACTCTGATACCTTTTAGTGTCTTCAAAACTAATTGCTGCTATACCATGAACATCATTTAGCACTTTGTGCTCATAATTTTTAAGCTTTTTTGAGAGATGTTTTAAATAAATTCGCTTTGCTTTATTGCCTTCTAAATTCGCTAATCTTTCCCATATTAAATGTTCTAAATTATGACTTCTTAAAACAATTTTAGCTTTAGAATAACGGCTAATTGTCCCTATATATGGTGTTAAAAAAAGACTTTCTAAGTGTACAAAATCGTATTTATTATTAAGTAACGTTTCTTTTAATTTACGGTCAAAATCTGCTGAAAAAAATCTGCTTACATTGTAAGAATCTGAAGTAACAAGTGCTGAAAAAGCATCTATGATATTCACTCTGGTGTCAATAAATACCCCTTCAATATTAGTTTTTTTTACAAAATTTTTAGGAATTTTATCGATTTCAAACGGATGTTTTTCGGTTGAAATGGATATTATTTTTAATTTCACTTTATTCTGTAACAATCCTAATGAAATATTTTTCATGGCAATACATCCACCATCAACTGCTGGGAACGGGGGCTTATTACATAGTTGTAAAATTTTCATTTTTTCACTAATTTAGTCCATACTTTTTTATAAGCCTCAAAGTCAAATAATCCTGAATCATTTGCCGCTTTATAGGTTAAAAATAATCCAATTGGCACAAGTACAATAGAACTCATCCACATGCCATATAATGGTGTGATCATTTTTGATTCGATCATATTTTGACCGGTAATTGTTAGAATGTAATACAATAAAAAGAATAAAGTTGCGAAAATTAGAGGCGCTCCAAGTCCTCCTTTTTTTATAATAGCCCCCAAAGGTGCACCAATAAAAAACAATACTATAATTGCAAAAGACAATGTAAATTTACCATGCCATTCAGTAACATAGTCATTATAAGAATTTTCTCTTAGTTCATTCATTTGTTTACTCATTTGAATGTAATCTTTTTTTGCCCTTAATTTACCTTGTGCATTTGCTAACGCACTATTCATTGCACTTGTATTTACTTTATCCAAACGTAATATAACATTAGTTTTTTTTGGTAATTCAATTGATTTATCCATAACACTATCAATTGGTATAGGAAGTAAAGCTTCTTTATTAATAATTGTGTTTTGAGAAATTAAGCTATTTTGAAATATTTTATTAAGTGAATCTTTTTGATTTTTCAGTGAATCAATAGCTACAGCTAGTTGAGCGTAGTTCATCATTTCATATTCTCTTTTAAACAATTCTTCATCTGATTTTTTCATGTCAAATCCGGTCATATCAAACTTTACGATTGATTCTTTAAAAAATGATTTTCTAAAAGGATAATTTGATTTTTTACTGAAATCTAATTTAGCTTCTTCATACATTGCGCCGTCAGACAGTTTTAGCATTAAAAACTGCCCATTTTCTGATGTTAAAAGTTCTCCTTTTTTTGCTCTAATCGTTTTTCCTTTTGTTTCATAAATCAAAACACCATACAATTCACCCGTTTTAGCATCTTTTTTATCAACCTTAATCGAATATCCCTCAATTCCATTATAAAAAACACCATCCGTTAAAGCAAAAGACGCTTTTTTTTCTTGCAAGTCATAAATTATAGTCCGTAACTTTAAATTAGCGATAGGTAAAATGTAATTTGAAAAATAGAATGTACTCAAGCTTAACACAACCATGATAGACAATAATGGTTTCATAACCTTAAATAATGACATCCCAGAAGATTTCATGGCTGTAAGTTCATTGCTTTCGGCTAAGTTACCCATAGTCATAATTGACGAAAACAAAACTGCTATGGGCAAGGCTAAAGGGATAACGTCTGCCGATAAATAAAAAAGAAGTTTAAATAACACTAAAATATCGACCCCTTTACCCATAATGTCATCAACATATTTCCAAAAAAACTGCATAATTAAAAACAGCATGGCAATTGTGAATGTCACAACAAAAGGCCCTATAAAAGACTTTATTATAAAAATGTTAACCTTTTTCAAAGGAATTTAGTTTTAATGGATTCGGTTATTAAGATCCAATTACCATTTTGAGTTCGGCAACTTGATTTTGCCATAATAATTTTGCTTCATCTACTTCATCTTCATCAGAAAAATCGGTAATCATTAGAGCGACATCATTTGTTAATTCGTCCACTTTTATTCTCATCTCAAAAAATGTTTTTAGTCCGTCTTCTTTGTCTTCATCCCACTGAAATTTAATAGATTCACCTTTCTTTTTCCCTAATAGATGAGCTGATTCTTCACTACCATCCCAAATAAAAGTAAATAAATCATTCTTTATATTGACGTTGTCAGCAAACCATTCACTTAGTCCACTAGGCGTACTTATCATATTAAACAAAACATGAGTTGAAGATTTAATTTCAAACTCCATTTCGTATTGTATTTTATCTGACATAGTTATGTTTCATTTTAATCGTGGTAATATACAAAATTTTAGTTTTACAATACCAAATAATTACGTTATTTATTTGAATAGTTTACATTACCTCTATATAAACATATCAAAATCAAACCATTAATCTCTTAAAAACACTCATTTTATTCCGATTGAGCCTGTTTTAGAATATTAATCTTATCTTTATTGAAGTTTTTCATGTTGAGTAGAAATTAGAACATTTATAGCAAATGAAATTTAATCAAAAAAGCATTTTAATATCTAAATTATTTATTTTAGGTTTAGCGTTACTTTTAATAAACGATTTTTATTTAAAGCCAACATTTGGCAATGTAATTACAGGTAAATTATCCGACTTTTCTGGTTTATTCATTTTTCCTTTATTTTGGGTTTCATTTTTTCCGAACAGAAAAAACTTTATTTTTGTATCGACAGCTGTTTTATTCATAATCTGGAAATCAACATATAGTCAACCATTTATTGATTTTTGGAATTCATTAAGTCCATTTCAAATCCATAGAGTAGTTGATTATTCTGATTTGATGGCACTTTGTATTGCCACTATCTTATTTATACAGCAAACAAAATTTTACTACCCTAAAACTAAACCCCGTTTTTACTTTAATGGTATCTGTTTTTGCTTTTATGGCAACATCCTATTTAACGACAATTCCCCAACATAAAATTTATTACTTTGACTATGGAATAATCAACTTAAAGCAAAAAATAATAGACTTACCAAACATTAAAATACAAAATTATAAAAATTTATACCAGATTGATTCAACAGGACTTTACCGCATAAACAAATATAATATTGATACTATTCCCGTTAAGGAATTCAATTTAGAGAGTCAATTGCCAAACAAAATTTCTTTTTTTGTTAACGAAAATTTTTGCAGACACGGTTACACAGTTAGTGTAAATTTGTTTGGTGATGACATAAAGTCCATATTACTATTAAACGAATTTAGTTATGACTGTCCAAAAGATGAGGGTGGCAATGATGACTCTGATTTTTTAATTAAATCTTTTGAAAAAAATGTAATAAATTCATTAAAAATAAATTAATTGATTGTCGTTAATCGATTGTCAAAATAAAATACCAAACCAGCTTTTATAAATGGGCTAAATTCTAAATTACTAGATGTTCTAGTATAATATTTAGCGCCAACACTCAAATCTAACCCTAGCCTTTTAAAAAACTTTTTGTTGGTAGGTATCAAATAATTCTTGAGTTTTTGTTAATCCTTCTCCTCCAAAAGTCATAAAAAAGTTTCCTTTTCTTAATTGCGAAAACACCAATTGTGACATTGATACCATAACCAACACAAATAATATTTTTTTCATTTTCATAGTTTAAAATTTTGGCAAAGATATTGTTTCTAAATCAAAAAATTATAACCTTTTAATAAAAAAATCGACCTTACTCAGCTTATTATTTTTAAATTTAGGGCTGAAAACATAATTTGATACAATGAAAAAATTAATCTTAACATTATTTATTGGCCTAACAGCCTTGACATCTACCGCACAAAAAGAATTAACTTTAGAAGATGCTGTAATGAATCAATACAGAGCTTACTATCCAAAAAACACACCGCGCGTACAATGGTTACCTAATTCAAACAATTATGTTTATCTATCGGCTGATTATCAGACCTTGCTTCAGTCAAGCCCAAAAGGAACAAAATCTACTGAATTAATATCGGCAGCAACGGTGGCAAAACTAACTGGTCAAAAAGTAGGTTGGTTAAACATTTTAAAATGGGAAAACGACAATGAATTTTACATTAAAGCAGGTCGAAATTATTACCGTGTAAATATTCCGAAAAAATCGGCATTTAAAATAAATTCGATACCCGAAAAAGCGGCTAATCTTGATTTTAATGTGTCTGGAAAAACAGCTTATACAATCGATAATAATTTATACATATCAACACCTAAGGGCGATAAAACAGTTACCTTTTATGATGCTCAAATTGTAAGTGGACAAGCTATTGCAAGAAGTGAATTTGGAATTTCAGGCGGGACTTTTTGGTCACCTAACGGCACTTATTTAGCTTTTTATCAAAAAGATGAGTCTGCTGTTGCTGATTATCCATTATTAGACATAAATGCAACTCCGGGTAAATTAAATTCTATCAAATATCCAATGGCGGGTCAAAAGTCAGAAAAATCTAAAGTTGGTATTTATAATGTGGCACAAGGAAAAACAATTTACATTACACCTAAAGGAAATTCTGAGGACTATTTAACTAATGTTGGCTGGGGTCCAAATGAAGAATTTATTTATATCGCAGAAGTAAACAGAGATCAAAATCACATGCAACTTCAAAAATATGATGTTAACGGAAAATATATCGCCACAATTATTGAAGAAAAGAGTGATAAATGGACCGAACCAGAACACCCAGTTTATTTTGTAAACGACAATCAATTTGTTTGGATGAGTGAAAAAGATGGTTTCATGAATCTTTATTTACATGAGGTAAGTGGAAAACTAATTAAACAATTAACTAAAAATAAATGGGTTGCGCAAGATATTCTTGGACATGATGAAAATGGGAATGTATTTTTTCAAGGAACAGGAGAAAGTCCACTTGAAACTAATCATTTTAAAGTAAACATAAAAACTGGTGAGCAAAGCAGGTTGACTGAAGCAAAAGGGACACATCATGTTCAATTTAGCTATGATTTTACATCAATGTACGATTCATATTCGTCTTTTGACACGCCAAATAAAGAAAGTGTGTGGAGCATTTCTAAAAAATTAAAAAAGACTAAAGAGGTATTAACCGCTCCAAATCCTTATACAGATGTAACAATTGGAACTGCCGAATTTGGAACTATTAAAGCTGCTGATAAAAATACTGATTTACATTACCGTTTTATTAAACCATCTAATTTTGACGAAAATAAAAAATATCCAGTTTTAGTTTATGTTTATGGTGGACCTCATGCACAAATGGTAACTAATTCGTGGTTAGGTGGTGCAAGTTTGTGGATGTATTGGTTGGCAGAACAAGGCTATTTAGTTTACACCGTTGACAACAGAGGTTCGGGTAATAGAGGATTTGAATTTGAGTCAGTTATTCACCGAAATTTAGGAGATAACGAAATGGCAGATCAAATAAAGGGTGTTGAATTTTTAAAGTCAAAACCGTATGTTGATGGAAATAGAATTGCTGTTCATGGATGGAGTTTTGGTGGTTTTATGACAACGTCATTAATGTTACGTTATCCAGGTGTATTTACAACAGGTGTTGCAGGTGGACCGGTTACAGATTGGAAATATTATGAGATTATGTATGGTGAACGTTATATGGATAGACCAGAGCAAAATGAAGCTGGTTATAAAAAAGCAAAATTAGCTGAGTATGTTGACAAATTAGAAGGCAAACTATTATTGATTCACGGAACATCTGATGATGTTGTAGTGATGCAGCATAATTTAAGTTTAGTCAAAGCATTTGTTGAGGCTGGTGTACAAATGGACTTTTTTCCGTACCCTATGCACAAACATAATGTGCGTGGAAAAGATCGTGTGCATTTAATGCGTAAAGTGCTTACTTATGTGATTGAAAACAATAAATAGGCGATACTCTTATTTTATAATTGTTATAATATTTGCACTTAGAATTTTCTAAGTGCTTTTTTTATGGCATATTTTTAAAAAAGCCAAGTCGTTGGTAATCTTGATTATTGATGTTGGATTTGGAAATATTTGCTTATATTTATCCTTAAAACACAATCTATGCGCCTAAGAAAATTAAACATTGATAAAATTTTGTTCCTTGACATTGAAACTGTGCCTGAAGTCTATAAATTTTCGGATTTAGATGAAAAAACAGGAGAGTTATACCTTCAAAAAAACAGGTATATAATCGAACGTGATGACTTAAGTAATGATGAAATATATGAACGTGCAGGTGTATTTGCCGAATTTGGAAAAATAGTTTGTATTTCGGTTGGTGTTGTGCGCACTAATTCAATGGGCGAAAAAACAATTACAATGAAATCTTATGCCAGTCATGACGAACATAAATTATTAACTGAGTTTGGAGAAATGTTATCCAAATCTTATGCTTCACCTCATCATTCGTTGTGTGGGCATAATGCTAAAGAATTTGATTTTCCGTTTATTGCGCGTAGAATGTTATTAAATGGCATAGATATTCCAAACATTTTAGACATTGCAGGTAAAAAACCATGGGAAGTAAATTTGTTAGACACCATGGAATTATGGAAATTTGGAGACTATAAACATTACACATCAATTGCATTATTGTGTCACATATTTAAAGTCCCAACCCCTAAAGACGATATTTCAGGTGCTGATGTAGCAAGAGTATATTATGAAGACAATGACCTGCAGCGTATCGCTATTTATTGTGAAAAAGATGTGATTGCTTTAATTCAATTATTTTTAAAATTTAGAAATGAAGGATTAGTAAAACAGGAGAATATTGATATGAGTTGACTCGAGATTATGCTAAGCATTGAACATTTTTATTTTAGGGTAATTTATTCCAATTCTAAAATAATATTACCGTTAATTTGAACATCCAAAGTTGGTCAATTTAGGGCAGTACAATCAACTCATGAGTGTCTATATTTGTTGTGACGATTTTATTGACACAAAAAAAGCCTTTCAATTTAATTGAAAGGCTTTTACTTGTTTAAAATTTATATTTTACAACTTTTTAGCGACTTCAACCTCATGGAAAGATTCCACGATATCACCAACTTCAATGTTGTTATATTTTTCAATGTTTAGTCCACATTCGTAACCTTTTTTAACTTCTTTAGCGTCATCTTTGAAACGTTTTAATGATCCTAATTTACCTGTGTAAATTACAATACCGTCTCTAATCACTCTAACTTGGTTTTTACGTGTAATAAATCCGTCTGTAACGAAACAACCCGCAATTGTACCAACTTTATTAATTTTAAAGGTTTCTCTAATTTCTGCAGTTCCTAAAATTTCTTCTTTAATATCAGGAGAAAGCATACCTTCCATTGCTTCTTTAATTTCGTCAATGGCTTGATAAATTACAGAGTACAATCTAATATCAACACCTTCTTGTTCGGCCATTCTACGTGCTTGCATAGATGGTCTAACTTGGAAACCAATAATTATCGCATCAGAAGCATCAGCTAATGTAACATCAGCTTCAGATATTTGACCTACAGCTTTATGAATAATGTTTACTTCAATTTCTTCAGTCGATAATTTTAATAACGAATCAGATAAAGCTTCAATAGATCCATCAACATCACCTTTAACAATTACATTAAGCTCTTTAAAATCTCCAATCGCTAAACGTCTTCCAATTTCGTCAAGTGTAATATGTTTCTTAGTTCTTAGACCTTGCTCACGTTTCAGTTGTTCACGTTTAACAGCAATTTGTTTTGCTTCTTTTTCGTCTTCTAATACGTTGAAAGCATCACCAGCAGATGGCGCTCCATTAAATCCTAATATTGCAACAGGAATTGATGGCCCTGCTTTTTGAACACGTTCTCCTTTGTCATTTTCCATGGCTTTTACTTTACCATAGTGTTGACCAGCAATAATAAAATCACCAACATTTAAAGTTCCGGCAGAAACTAATACTGTTGTGACATAACCTTTACCTTTATCAAGTGTGGCTTCTACAACTGTACCTATTGATTTTTTATTTGGATTTGCTTTTAAGTCTAGCATTTCGGCTTCAAGTACTACTTTTTCAAGTAATTCATCAATTCCTAATCCTTTTTTAGCTGAAATTTCTTGGCATTGGTATTTACCACCCCAATCTTCAACTAAAATATTCATTGCAGATAATTGTTCTTTAATTTTATCTGGATTTGCACCGTCTTTATCAATTTTATTAATTGCAAAAATCATTGGAACACCCGCAGCTTGTGCGTGAGAAATAGCCTCTTTAGTTTGAGGCATTACATCATCATCAGCAGCGACTATAATTATAGCAATATCAGTAACTTGCGCACCCCTTGCTCTCATAGCAGTAAAGGCCTCATGTCCTGGTGTATCTAAGAACGTAATTTGATGTCCATCTTCTAAAGTAACAGAATATGCACCAATATGTTGTGTAATACCACCAGCTTCACCACTTGCTACTCCAGCACTACGAATGTGGTCCAGTAATGATGTTTTACCGTGATCTACGTGACCCATAACGGTAATAATTGGTGCACGTGGTAATAAATCTTCTTCTTTATCTTCTTCAATCTCTATTGCTTCTTGTACATCAGCCGCTATAAATTCAGTTTCAAAACCAAAATCAGATGCTACTAACTGAATAGTTTCGGCATCTAAACGTTGATTAATAGAAGCAAATATTCCTAAGCCCATACATTTACCAATTACGTCAGTAGCAGATACATCCATCATAGATGCTAACTCTGAAACGGTAACAAACTCAGTTAATTTTAATATTCCTTTTTCTAATTCTTCTTGTACTAATTCGTCCTCTCTTTTTTGAGCAACAGCATCACGTTTTTCTCTACGGAATTTAGCCCCTTTATTTTTCCCTTTACCTTGTAATCGGGCTAGGGTGTCTTTAATTTCTTTTTGAATTTCTTTTTCGGTAGGTGCAACTTTTTCATGCTTTTTATAAGGTTTTTTACCGCCTTTATAGCCGCCGCCTTTACTATTTGTAGTATTGCTACGCTTATTTTGTTGTGCTTGTTTTTCAACATTCACTTTTTTAATTCGCTTACGTTTTTTTCGTTTATCAGCAAAAGATTCTTTTTTCTTTTCCTTTTCAACGGGTAAAACAATCTTACCTATAACTTTAGGACCTGTTAGTGCCTCAGACTTAGCCTTTATAGTTGCAATTACAACGGGCTTTTCTTTTTCAACCGGCTTAGTTTCAACTTTTTTCTTTTCAACTTTTTTGGCAGGTGCTTGAGTTGATTTTGATTCAGTTTTTTTAAGTTTAACTTTAGGTTGAGGTTGCTTTTTCTCCTTCTTTTTCCTATCAGGTCTGGTTTTTTGATTAATTGAAGACAAATCGATTTTACCAACTACAGCAACTTTTACATCACCTTCACCAATAATTTCTTTTTCGATTAGTTTTTTTTCTTCAACCTTTTCTTCAACCTTTTCCTCCGAAACTTCCTCTACTTTAACCGGTTTATCTTCTTTTACAACTGTTTTTTTAACAGGTGTAGATTCTTTAAAGTCTTGAATGTTAAATTCTTCAACGTTTTCAACAACTTCATCAGTTTTTACAGTTTGAGATTTTACATCTTTTAAAGATATTGTTTCTCTTTTTTCACGCACCACAGATGCTTTTTTAGATTTTTCCTTTGCCGACTTGTCCGCAGCAAACTCTTCTTCTAATGCACCCAAAATTTCACCTTCAATTTTGGTGTTGGGTTTTGAGTCAATTTCAAAACCTTTGGTCGCTAAAAAGTCAACGATGGTAGAAATACTAACATTATACTCTTTTGCTGCTTTGTTTAATCTTTTCGCTTTACCTGCCATACTATTTGTTAAGCTCTATTGTTTAATTTAATCCAAAAGTATTGGATTTATTTTGTATTACGCCATTCTGTTTAAAAAGTTATGAACTTGTAACCCTTTAATTTCTGTTTTTACAAAGGTAATTAATTGTTAATTACTCCTGTTCAAACTCGGCCTTTAAGATGTTTACAACATCTTCTACTGTTTCTATTTCTAAATCAGTACGTTTAACTAAGTCTTCAATTTCCATTTCTAGTACAGATTTTGCTGAATCTAAACCAATAGAATTTAATTCTTTAATCACCCATCCTTCAATTTCATCTGAAAATTCTGATAAATCTACATCATCAATATCTTCAGCGCCTTCTCTATATACATCTAATTCGTAACCCGTTAATTTTCCGGCTAAACGAATATTAAATCCACCTTTACCAATTGCTAATGATACTTGGTCGGGTTTTAAATATACATCAGCTCTACCTTCATCTTCATGTAACTCTATTGAAGTTACTTTAGCTGGAGATAATGCACGTTGAATAAATAATTTTTCGTTGTTGGTATAATTGATAACATCAATATTTTCGTTTTTCAACTCACGTACAATACCATGTATTCTTGCACCTTTCATTCCAACACAAGCACCAACTGGGTCAATTCTATCGTCATATGATTCAACAGCAACTTTTGCTCTTTCACCAGGTACACGTACAATCTTTTTAATGGTAATTAAACCGTCAAAAACTTCAGGAACTTCAAGTTCAAATAAACGTTCTAAAAACTCTGGAGCAGTACGAGATAAAATAATAACAGGGTTGTTATTTCTTAAATCAACTTTTGCAACCACCGCTCTAATAGATTCTCCTTTTTTGAAATAATCAGATGGAATTTGTTCAGTTTTAGGTAAGATTAACTCATTATCCTCATCATCTAACACCAAAATCTCACGTTTCCAAACTTGGTAAACTTCACCGGTAATAATATCACCAATACGTTCTTTATAAAGTTTATAAATGTGGTCTTTTTCTAATTCCATGATTCTTGAAATTAAGTTTTGTCTTAACGATAACACATTCCTTCTTCCAAAATCATCTAATTTTAATTCTTCAGCCACTTCTTCTCCAACTTCAAAATCAGGTTCAATTTTAACCGCATTAGACAATGCAATTTCTAAATTAGGATCCTCAACTTCTCCGTCATAGACGATTTCACGGTTTACCCAAATTTCTAAATCTCCTTTGTCTGGGTTAATAATAATGTCAATATGGTCGTCAGTACCATATCTCTTTTTTAACATTGAACGAAAAACATCTTCAAGGATGCTCATCATTGTTTCTCTGTCAACATTTTTCAGCTCTTTAAAGTCTGAAAATGATTCTATTAATTCTAACGCATTCATATTTTTATATTAAAACGTAATTACAATTTTAGTTTCTTTTATTTCACTCATTTTAAAGGTGTGGTCTTCTTCAATCCATTCTTTCTTCTTCCTACCTTCAATTCTTTTTTTCTCTTTTGTAGTTACAACAATTTCATTTTCATTTGCACTTTTTAAAATACCTTCAATCTTTCCATTTTTAAAATTGTTATCAGTCAACGGTTTTACTTCAACCATTTTACCAATATATTTTAAATATTGTTTAAGTACTTTAAATGGTTTAGTTAAATCTGCTGAAGCTACTTCTAGCGCAAAATCCTGCTCTTCTCTATCTAAATTATGTTCGATATTTCTACTCACAGCCATACAATCAGCAATTGAAACACCTCCATTTTCAGACCCTAATTCTACCAAAATTTGAAACCCAGGACTAATGGTAATATCAACAATAAAAAGATCGAGTTCTCTCTCCTCAATACGTTCTAATGCTAATTGTTCGACTATTTGTTTTGTTATCATTTTAAAGTACAAAAAGAGGGGACGTTTCGTCCCCTCTCATTCGTTAATTGTTTAATTACGGTGCAAATATAATATTTTTTTCTTGTTTTACAACTAATCCCGATTAGTTTTTGAAATGTGTTATAAAAATAATCCTCTAATTTTAATTGATTTATTTCATTCAAACAGAAATTCCGAATAAAAGTTAGAAATGAACATTTTTTTATAAAATCCGGTTTATTCAACCTCAGTACGAACCATTGTAAATGTTAAAATACTTAATAATGCATTTCAATGTTAATCCGGTATGATGATTTTGTAATTTTATCAAGTAAAAAACCCTAATCATTATTTCAATAATTAGGGTAAATGTGTTTAATCGGTTAGTTTTATTTTAATGTCTAACAAACTTGATGGGTAAATCATATCTTACTCGTACAGTTTTGCCAGCTTGTTCTCCCGGACTCCATTTTGGCATTTTTTTTACAACTGCCAATGAAGCTTTGTCGTAGTCGTGGTGAATACCTTTGCTTAATACAACATTAGTAACACTGCCGTCTTTGTCCACAACAAAACGAACATACACTACACCACTCATTTGCATTGCCCAATCTGGTAAATTAATATTGTTGTTTATCCATTTACGCATAGCTATTTCGCCACCAGGGAAGCTTGGCATTTTTTGAGGAACAACATATACGCTGTCATCAATTGTTTTGACAATTTTCTCTCCTGTTCCATCTCCCTCACCAAAATCTGGCACATCATCAATGTCAATATTGTCTGACTTTGTTTTAATAGGATTAGTATCAACAGTTTTTTTATCAACTTCTTTTACTTCTTCAAAAATTTTAATTTGAAGTTTTTTTACAGCTTGAGGTTTTTCTTTTACCACAAACTCTTTTGGTGGCTCATCATTATAAAGAGTTAATATTTCATCTTGATGGTCTTGAATAGCATATTCTCCAAATTGAATGGTTGAATATTCAAATGCTGCTAAACAAATTGCACCAGAAACAATGAGTCCGATTTGGAAAAAGGCAAAACGTTTTTTTTCTAAATCTGCCTTTTTTGATTTTTTTTTTGCGATCATAATAGTTATTTTTTAATGATTAAACACAATATGAGATTCACAAGGAATATGCCAAATACAAGTTTTAAATGTAAACTGTTGATTTGATTGAGTAAACTGTTAAAAAATGTTAATTATTTACGCATAAAAATGGATATACCATTAATAAACACAATTGACAGACTTAATAATACCCATATCATACCATAATGTTTAAAATTATAGTCGTGTGGATAAGAAATGGTTAAAAAATCGAATATAAAAATGATTAAAAAACAAATTATTGCCCCAATTGCAAATTTTTTAACAACTTTAAACGGGGTTTTGATTAGAACAAAAATTTGAGTTGCAAAACCAATACACAAAAAAAATAAAGTAATAATTGCTGCTTTATGACTTAAGGTGGGTACTTCATCAATTCCAGCATAAGTTTGACCGTCATTTGTGTTTAAATGCTCAATTAAAAAATTGTCTTGTGCATTTTGAATACTCACGCCATAATACAACGAGATTAAAATCGATACAAAACAAACAAACATAATTCCAATATGTGCATTTTTCATACGGCAAAGGTAATAATGAATTTTCAAATCGGATTAATAAACAAAAATATTATCTTTGCACAAAATTATTTGCCATGGCAGAAGAAGTAAAAAAATACAACGTTGACAAAGCGCCAAAACCTATGGGACTTTATCCTCATGCCAAACGTGTAGGTAATTTATTATTTTTATCTGGTGTAGGGCCAAGAGCTGCAGGATCTGGAAGTGAAGAAGCGAACATTCCTGGGTTGAAATACGATAAAAATGGGAATTATGAAACGTTTGATTTTGAAGCACAATGTAAATCAGTTTTTGAAAATGTTAAATTGATTCTTGAAGAATCTGGTTCTAAATGGGAAAATTTGGTTGATGTGACTACGTTTTTAACCGACATGAAACGAGATTTTAAAACGTATAATAAAGTTTATGCCGACTATTTTGGAGCGGTTCAACCTTGCAGAACAACCGTAGAAGTTAATGCTTTACCTTCACCAATAGCAATAGAATTAAAATGTATAGCAACAATTGATTAAATAAATTATGATTGGATTAATAATAAAAGTACTACTGAGTTTAAGTTCATTTTCGTACACGGTTTATTTGTTTTATAATGGTTCTTGGGGCTGGGGAATTGTGATGTTATTAGTGACAACAATTATCACTTTAACTATATTTAGAAACGAATGGATCTTAATGACCATGGTTCAGTTGAGACAACAAAATATGGAAAAAGCAGCCAAGTATTTAGGCAGAATTAAACAACCTCAGTTTTTAATAAAAAGACAACAAGCTTATTATTACTATTTAACAGGAATGGTAAATAGAGATGGCTTAAAATTATCTGAAACAGAAAAATTATACCGCAAGGCGTTAAGTATTGGATTGAAACAAGATTATGACAAAGCAATGGCTAAGTTAAATATTGCAGCTATTTGTATGCAGACTGGTAGAAGAAGAGAAGCAGAAAGTTTATTGGCAGAATCAAAAAAATTAGACACTAAAGGAATGTTGACTGATCACATTAAAGATTTGAAAAAACACATGGGGCGTGCAACATCAGCTAATCAAATGAGAATGGCACAAATGAGTAAGGGTAAAAAAGGAAAAATGAGATAAACTCATCTTAATTATAATATTTAAAAGCACTATAAATGATTTATGGTGCTTTTTGCTTATTAGATTCAGTCAAAACACTATTTTTTTATAAAAAAACACGGATTTAACCAAAATTAAGATTTAATCAAAAATAAAATCTTTAAATTCGCAATCATTAAATTCAAATTCATGGACTACAAAAAGTTAAATAATTATACAGGTTGGTTTATTTTTTTAATTGCCACCTTTACTTATATAGCAACATTAGAACCCACAACATCTCTTTGGGATTGTGGTGAATATATAACCACAGCTTATAAGTTAGAAGTTGGTCACCCACCAGGAGCACCTTTATTTATGATGCTAGGACGTTTGTTTACCGTTTTTGCTGGGCCTGAAACAGCTGCATATATGGTGAATTTAATGTCGGCTTTAAGTAGTTCATTCACCATCTTATTTTTGTTTTGGTCAATTACAATGATTGCTAAAAAAATTACTTTAACTGATGATGGTAAATTATTTTCATCTGATGAAGCTACAAAACCAGAAAAAAAATCGCTTTCAAAAGGACAAATGTTTGCTATTGTTGGGAGTGGGTTTATCGGTGCTTTAGCCTACACGTTTACGGATTCATTTTGGTTTTCTGCGGTAGAAGGTGAAGTGTATGCCATGTCATCTTTTTTTACTGCAATTGTTGTGTGGGCTATTTTAAAATGGGAAGCAGAGCTAACTGATCAAGAAAATGAACCAGAGAATGAGGATCTACAATCTAAAAATGTAAACCGTTGGATTATTTTCATCTTTTTCATGATTGGATTATCAATTGGGGTTCACTTATTGAATTTACTTTGTATACCTGCAATTGCTTATATAATTTATTTTAAGAAATTTAAAAAACCTGATGTTGTTGGGTTTATTGTTACTGGTGTAATTGGAATTGCTGTGTTGGGTATTGTTCAAGCTATTGTGATCCCAAAAACTATTCAAGTGGCTGGATTTTTTGAAAGATTTTTTACTAATAATTTAGGAATGCCTTTCAATTCGGGGGCTATTTTCTTTTTCTTATTTATATCTGCACTAATTGTAGGGTTAATTTTATTCTCAAAAAAATCAAATAACTATGTAGTAAATACTGTAACCTGGAGTTTTTCAATGATTTTAATTGGCTACACTTGTTTTTCAATGATTGTAATTCGATCAAATGCAAACACACCTTTAGATGAAAATGATCCGGAAAACTTGGTAAGTTTAGAATCATATTTAAAACGTGAACAATATGGAGATTGGCCAATTTTATATGGTCAATATTTTAATGCCGATTATTTAAGAGATGCAAACGGAAATCCTGATTATAAAAATTGGGGAGACAGAAGTGATGTGTATTTAAAAAGATGGGTTGTTCAAGCTAATAATGGTAATACTGATGTTGAAGGTTTTGTGAATAAAGAAGATGCAGATGCTTTAGCAGCAACTACAGGTGGTAAAGTCGTTCAAAAATATTATAAAACCTATGATGGTAAAGGTCAAAAACCAACTTATGAGAAAGAAAAATCTGGTTTTTTACCAAGAATGTACAGTTCAGAACCACGTCATGTGAGAGGCTATATTGATTGGTCTGGCGCAAATGCAAGTAAAAAGCCAACTTTTGGACAAAATTTAGCTTATTTAGGTAATTATCAAATAGGGTGGATGTATTGGCGTTATTTTATGTGGAATTTTGCAGGACGTCAAAATGACGAACAAGGTCACGGTGGTTCTAAAAATGGAAATTGGATATCTGGTTTAAACTTTATTGATCAACATCACGTAGGTGACCAAACCAACGCACCTTCAATAATTACTAATAATTCATCTCATAATAAATTTTATTTATTACCATTAATTTTAGGTTTAATAGGTTTTATATTTACAATAATGAAAGGAAGTAAATCATGGTGGTTTATTATGTTACTATTTCTTTTAACAGGTTTTGCCGTTATTTTATACTTAAATCAAAAACCAATGGAACCCCGTGAGCGTGATTATGCTTATGCGGCTTCTTTTTATGCTTTTTCTTTTTGGATTGGGTTATCCGTATTGGGATTATATGACGCCTATAAAAACATGAAATGGAAAGATTTAGGAATAATTACAGCTGTTTTAGTAGGTTTTAGTGTTATTTTATTTGCTGGAGGTCCAACTGGTGGAACTGCAATGCTTTATATGTCGTTTGTGATTGTTGCGTTATTTGCCGTTATGATTGCCATGCGAAATGGGATTAAAAATGAAATGCAATCCGCTATTTTTGCAACATTATTATGTTTGCCTGTCCCAATTCTTATGGGAATGCAAGGGTGGGATGATCACGATAGATCTGGAAGATATACGGCTCAAGCATTAGCCGAAAATTATCTTAATTCTTGTACAAACAATTCAATTATTTTTACAAATGGAGACAATGACACTTTCCCATTATGGTATTTGCAAGAGGTTGAAGGTAAAAAAACATCAGTACGTGTTTGTAATTTAAGTTTATTAAATACAGATTGGTACACTGGTCAAATGAAAAACAGAGCGTACGATTCTGATCCATTACCAATTTCATTTAATGAACACGAATACCGACAATATGGTAGTTTTGATCAATTACCTGTATATGGTACAAGTGATTTAACTATGAGAAGTGCAACCCTTTCTGCTCAAGATGAAAAATTAGTGATGGATAAAATCAAGTATAATCCTGAGCTTTTTGCGAGTGGATTTAAAGCTGCTGCAGACAATTTGTATGCTATTTTATCTCGTTCAGCACTTTCACAATCTCAACCTGCCTTGGTGCAAACAATAAATGGATTTAATGAAAATGGAACGTATAAAGCTTTCCGGAAATTTATATTTGATTTATTAGAAAAAGGGCAAGGTTTAGGATTGACACAAGAAGAATTACAAGGAGTGCAAAATACATTGATTCAATTTAATGCTTCATTTGATTATTTACCTGTTAAATACGTGATGGACTATTTACATAACCCTAAAAATGAATTTAATATTAATCAAAATAAGTTTTTTGTATTTCCAACTAAAGGTTTAATACTTGATGTTGATAAAGAAAAAATTGCCAGTTTAGTAGGTACTGAAAATGAAGTTGTTTCTGCAGAATATTTAGATAGAGTTGTTGATCAAATGAGGTGGAAATTACCAAAGTCTAGAATTTTTAAAGCCGATTTAATGATTTTAGACATGGTGGCGCATTTTAATTGGGACAGAAATATTTATTTTGCAGGTTCAGCTGCAACCGATACTTATTTAGGGTTACAAAGCTATTTCCTAGATGAAGGTTTAGTTTATAAATTGGTTCCTGTAAAAGTGAACAAAAGTTCTAACCCATATACTGAAGGAGAAGTGAACAAAGAAGAACTTTACCAAAATATGCTAGTAGATTATAAATGGGGGAATATGGAAAAAGAGGGCATTTTAGTTGATTATTATACGCGCCGTCACACCACCAATTATAGAATTAAATTTTATGTTTTAGCTGATGCTTATGCTCAAGATTATCAAGCAAACAAACAAAAATTAAGCTATTTAGAGCAAATCATGTCTCAAAATACTGAAGGGCAATCTAGAGATTCTATCCCAACACCATTAGGAGTGTTTGTTTTTGGAGAAATTCCGGATGAAATAGCAAGAACAAAAAAACAATTAGAAGCTGATAAACAAAAAGCAACTGAAGTGTTAGATAAGGCCTTTGAAGTTATGCCGCATAGTCAAGTGCCATTTGGACGCATTATTCCACAATATGTTGCGACTTATTATGCAGTTGAAAATTTTGAAAAAGGAAACCGATATGCATCTCAGCTATTAGACTTATATGCTGAAGAAATGGAATACTTTACCTCAATTGATCCAAAATTTGCAGGAAATATGTTTCAAGATGCGTATGGAATTTATAGAAGTATTTTCTCAATCTACCAAATGGTTGGTGTTGATGGTGCTGATGAAGCGCTTGTTTTAAAAGCAGAGGATATGGTTTTAGATTATATGCAACGCATTCAACAAATTAAATGGGAAAGAGGTAACAGACAAATGTACGAACAAACATTTGGTGGCTTTTTTAAACAAATTCAAGGGTTTATGATGCAACAACCTCAGATGATGCAACCATAAAGCTGAACAATGGCTTTTTTTAGATATTATAAATTTCCCAAATGGCTAAAGCGGTTTTACCCTCATGCCATTTGGGATTTTTTTGATTCAAACCATTTAAAGCCATCCGTTATTTATTTAACTTTTGATGATGGACCGACACTCAAAGTAACCGAATGGGTTTTAACCGAGCTTAAAAAACATAACGCTAAGGCGACTTTTTTTTGTGTGGGAGATCAGGTTAAAAATCACATAAAAATTTATCAAAAAGTGGGAAATGATGGGCATACGGTTGGCAATCATTCTATGTTGCACGAAAATGGTTTAAAAACCAATCATGATTTATATGTTAAATCTATTATAGATGCTAAAAAAAATATAGACTCAACACTTTTTAGGCCTCCTTATGGAAAATGCACATTAAAACAATATAAAACATTAAGTAATTTGGGATTTAAGTTTATTTTTTGGTCGCACTTAACCTATGATTTTGATGCTCAACTATCTTCAAAAAAACGCATTAAAAAAACGCTAAAACATGCTAAAAACGGCAGTATTTTAGTGTTTCATGATTCTGAAAAAGCTTTTCCACAACTAAAGCAAGATTTACCCATCATTTTAGATGAATTACACAAAATGAAATTCGTTTTTAAAGCAATCAATCAAAATTGTTAATTTTAACCTTATGTCAAAAACAATAGCTAAACTGTTCTATATTTTTTGTTTTGTGAGTGTTTTAAGTTCATGTTCTTTAGTCGGAATCAACACAAAAAGAGATGCACCCAAACAAGCTTCAAAATATCCGGTTTTCACTGAAAAAGATTCACTAAAAGGATACCTAAATGAATTTAGAAGCAATTTTGACGTAACCTATTATAATCTGGATATTGAATTTGATATTCCTAATAAATCAATAAAAGGAAAAGTTGATATTTATTTTAAAGCACTAATTAATCTAACTAAAATTCAGTTAGACCTTTATGAAAACATGACCATAAATAAAGTAATTTGTGATGGAGAAGAAATGCCTTTTAATCGGAAATATGATGCGTTTTTTGTTAAGTTTAGAACACAAGTAAATGCTGGAGAACAGAAAATTGTTACAGTGTATTATGAAGGTCAACCTCAAAAAGCAAAAAAAGCACCTTGGGATGGCGGTTTTGTTTGGAAAAAAGATAAGTCAGACCACCCATGGGTTGGCGTAGCTTGTGAATTAGACGGAGCTAGTTTGTGGTGGCCACTCAAAGACCATTTAACAGACGAACCCGATTCAGCTCAAATGAGTTTTACCATACCACAAGGTTTGTTTTGTGTGAGTAATGGTCGGTTAATAGAAAGAAAATTAAGGCAACACGATATGGAAACATTTACTTGGAAAGTTAAAAATCCAATCAACCACTATAATATAAGTTTTTATATTGGCAATTATAGAACATTTACTATCCCCTACAAAAAAGACAGCATAACCTATGATTTAACCTATTATGTTTTACCTGAAAATATATCCAAAGCAAAATATCAATTTCAACAAACCAATGATATGCTTCATTTTTACGAAAAAACTTTTGGAGATTACCAATGGTTTGAAGACGGTTACAAATTAATTGAATCACCTTATGCCGGAATGGAACATCAATCGGCCATTGCTTATGGTAGTGGTTATAAAGACAATTATAATGGGTTTGATTATATTATTTTGCACGAAACAGCTCATGAATGGTGGGGTAACTCTGTGTCGGTTGGAGATTTTGCAGATGTATGGCTACATGAAGGTTTTGCAACATACTCAGAAGCTTTATATGTTGAAGCCACAAAAGGGTATTCGGCTTACTTAAACTATTTGTACTCGTATAGTCTTTATATTAAAAATAAAAAACCAATGGTTGGACCAAGAAATGTTAAGTATTGGAATTATAAAGACAGTGACCCCTACATGAAAGGAGCATTAACATTACATTCATTAAGAAGCTCAATTAACAATGATCAAGTATTCTTTGATATTATTAAATCATTTCATATCGAAAATCAACGTAAAATAGTCAGCTCTCAAGACTTTATAGATTTAGTAAACCGAAAAACAGACAAAGATTATACATGGTTTTTTAAGCAGTTTTTATACAACAGAAAACCAGCTAAGTTGATTTATGCTTTAGTGTATAGTTCTGAAAAAAAGACCATTGTTTTATATTATAAATGGAAAAACGTTGATTCAGATTTTAAAATGCCGATAACCGTTTATGTGGGTGGAAAATTAACAAGAATATATCCTACAGCACAAGGACAAGAAATGATTTTACCCAAAAACACTCAAGAATTTAGAGTTGACAAACTCCGATTTTATGCAACAATTGAAGAATTAAAATTTGAAGATTATTCTGGAAGATAGTTTTAATATTTAATTAATGATTCTCTTTTTAATGTAGAGTATTATTAAATCATTGTAAATGCTATTTGTTAAGGCAACTCATTGTTTTTAGTCAGTCTAAAATAAATACACTACCTTTACGTTTATAAGTCATGCATAAAATAACATTAACCATATTGATTCTTTTTTGCCTTAATATCCAAGTTAAAGCGCAAACTTATGAGCTAAATGATTCAATATTTACTATCGGCAGTTATTTACGCACATACAACATAATTTTTGAATTTAATACGCCTGCTATTCTAACAAAAAGTTATAAAGAGCTAGATTCATTTGTTGACTTTTTAAATGCAAATAACCGTTTACAACTCAAAATAAAAGTGCATAGCGATAGCCGTGGTTCGGATTCTTTTTCAAGGTGTTTAACATGTAAAAGAGCAGAATCAATTGCCGAATATTTAATCCATAAAGGCATACAAACTGATAGACTTTTGCCAATAGGGGTGGGTGAGGTTGAGCCAATAACAATTTATAACATTGACTCCCTTACTAACGACACCTTATCCACACAAATTTTAACTCAAACTTATATTAATTCAGTCAAAGAAAAAAGTTTGGAACAATATGAAGAGCTGCAGCAGTTAAACCAGAGGGTAGAATTTGAAATTATTGCAACAGACTATGTTTCACAAAACTCAAATTATGTTCATTTAGATTTAATTGATTCGCTGCATGGTCTATTCACTAATTTTTCTGTTGACAATTTTGGTAATATTTACACAACAAATAAAGATGTTCTTGTAAAATATTCACCAAAATTAAAGATGCTTTTTTCTGCTTCATTAAAGTCATTATTACCCACAAGTATTGAAAGTTCAAAATCTTTTAGAGTATTAATATTTGATAAAGAAAGAGGTATTATTAATTTTTTAGACAATACTTTAACTGATGTAAAAGGTGAAATAGACCTAGCAGATTTAGATGTTTTACAAACTGTTTTAGTTTGTGAATCTTTCAACGGGAATTCTTTTTGGGTGCTTGATGAAGGCGGACAACAATTATTGAAAGTCAATCAAAATTTAGACATTATAACAAGAGTTGACAATCTAAATTATTTATTTAAAGACCGTACGTCTCCCATTCAAATGTTTGAACATAATGATGAGTTAATCATCCATTTCCCAGGATATGGTGTGGCACTTTTTGATGTTTTTGGAACTTATATCCAATTTTATCCGATTGTATCAACTTTTATTGACTTAAAAAACGATTTTTTATTCTCCCTTGATGGTCAAAATATAAAGGTATTTAAATTGCCTTTAATGGATCATATAGCGTCAATAAATCTATCCGATCAATCCAGTGAATCGTTTAAAATTATGAATCAAAAACTATACTTAAAAACCCTAACAGGGCTATTCATTTATTCGATTAAAAACCTAGCGAATAATAAATGACAACAAACCATTTTAATTATTCATATCATTTCTCGTTACTAATTAATATATTTGCTCTCGTTAGCTTTAAATTATGATGAAATTTTTTCGTTTTTTTATTAGTAAAAAGTTTTTGTTAAACTTAGTAGCCATTGCTATTGTTTGGGTAGCTGTTGTTTTTGGCACAAAATCTTACCTTGATAGTTATACAAATTTTGGAGAAAAAATTGAAGTCCCCTCATTTTATAAAATTCATATTGATGATGTAGGTGAATTTATTAGTGGAAAAAATATTACCTACGAAATTGTGGATTCTGTTTATTTAGACGATTGGCCAAAAGGAACAGTCTGTTGGCAACATCCTATGCCCACTGATTCAACAGGAGAATGGGTGAAAAGTGGTAGAGTAATTCAGTTATCAGTTGTTCCATTAAAACCAAAAATGATTTTAGTTCCTGATGTAATTGAAAAATCTAAGCGTATGGCCGAAACGCAATTAGAATCTTTAGGGTTAAGAACAAAAGTATCTTATGAACCATCAACCATTGGGTCCGGTTTTGTAATGGGGCAAAAAGTAAATGGAGTACCATTTAAAGAAGGCATGACAGTGCCTAAAGGATCAGTAATTGAATTGATTGTTGCTAGAGGGAGTGCAGGAGAAGCAACCAATTTACCAAATTTAGTTGGACTTACAATATTGCAAGCAAAAGAACGTTTAACCAATTTAACTTTGTCTTTACACTTAGAATGCGAAACATGTTTAACGCCAACTGATGCCGACAAGGCAATTATTGTTAAACAATCACCAAATGGAGGTGATAATGTGAGTGTTGCAGCAGGAACAACAGTAACCGTGTGGGCAGAAAAACAGTAAGAATGAATAAAGCTTTTGGTTTACTTTTTATCTTGATTTTTAACATTACTTTTTCGCAAGAAAAACTAATACCCCTCACAACAAATCCATATATTTCAAAAAAGTCACCTGTTCAAACTAAAAACAGTCACAATATTGATAGTACTTTTCAATCTTTTACGTATGGGAATATAAATCTACCAGTCTGGGATGATTTTTCAATCAATAAATTTGTAGATTATAACCTTGGATATACTGACGCAAATGTGACTTCAATACTTTATTATCAATTAATGAATAGTGGCAATACAACGGCATTATCTTCATCAATTCAATTGTGTGATTCTACACATGCCAGAACCGATACTGTTGTGATTGAAAATGGAATAGAACTGTCAAGAGGAACCTCTTATTTTACAACTGGAATCCCTGTTTTTGTAAATGATTTAAATTCATATCCTGTTAACGGACAAACGAAAACACTATACAATGAATGTTATGTTTTGATTGATTCAATTATTGAAGGTGTGCCAGACCCTACACAAGATACATTGTGGTTTATAGGACAACATCCCGACAGTTTACCCGATTTCACTCAAGATTCAGCACGTGTGTTTTTTGGAAATATGAATAACCCAAATAATATATGGATTGACGATTACGCCTGTCACAATTATAGATATGCTAAAAATCCAAAATCATTAGGTGTAGTTACTTTTGACGGGGTGAGTAATGATGGCTATCCTTATGAATGGGGATCGGCAAATTCTTATGGATATGCGGATGTATTAACTTCAAAACCAATAAATTTATCGGGTAAAACCAATGTGTATTTAACCTTTTTATATCAAGCTAAAGGTTATGGAAATTCACCTGAAACTTTTGATAGTTTATTTTTAGAGTTCTATGACCCTAATGCAGATAAATGGTTTAATGTAGGCGGAATTACAAATGGTTTTGGTGTAGATGGTGATGTTGCAGATGATGTGTGGTACACTGCTCATGTTCCAATTACTCAATCTGTTTTATTGGTTGACGGTTTTCAGTTTAGGTTTAGAAATAAAGCCACACTTACTGGTTTGTT
>Ga0316206_1001069_pt1 | contig 27782 bp, 25 predicted proteins | sample 6monthpyrite_MG_FD_204942 | JGI IMG/M metagenome (GOLD analysis project Ga0316206, IMG submission 204942) | Microbial mat bacterial communities from mineral coupon in-situ incubated in ocean water Damariscotta River, Maine, United States -... | ecosystem: Environmental > Aquatic > Marine >... | reverse complement strand
AATCCAAAGATGAACTTTATGATGCAGTATTGCAGGATTTCGCCTGTCAGCGGGAAAGTTATGTCGATACTATCGTTACCTCTGATGCTGATTTTGAAACGATCCTGCGTGGTATAACACGCGTCTTTATCGATAGTATTGTCAGTCAGCCAGATCTTCTTAAAATCGAGTTATACAGCATACTTGAAGGCCATGATGCGCATCGTGAGTTTTTCCTGAATCGCTGGAAAACATTTACCGACTACATTGAATTTAGTCTGAATGAGCTACAATCAAAAGGACGCTTACCTAAAATTGATAGCAAGGCGTCGGCTTTGATGTACCAGGGTATGTTAAGAGAAGTGCTGCTATTAAAAGTTTTACAGCAATCGGAGCACCTTAAAGATTACAGCTTGCAGGAGTTACTCGATAAAATGATCAGTCAGTTTATAAATAGCCTTGAACTTAATTAATTGTCAGTTGTGCAAAAAGATAAATTATTAATTATCTTTGCAAAGGCGCCTGTCCCTGGTCAGGTAAAAACTCGTTTAACCCCTGACTATAGTCATTTTCAGGCCTCTATCATTCATCAGCAATTACTCGAACACACTGTTAGTAATTTACATCATATGAAGGGCGTAGATGTAGAATTGCATTGCGCACCTGATCAAGAACATAAATTCTTTAAATATCTGAAACACCAATACCAAATCAAACTCGCAGTACAAAGTGAAGGTGATCTCGGACAAAAGATGTCTGCAGCCATGCATAACGCTTTAACAAATTATAATAAAGTTGCATTAATTGGTTCAGATGCCCCTGCTATTAGTCGATCGTATATTTACAAGGCTTTTGATGCGTTGGATGTAAACTCTGCTGTTATTGGACCTGCTGAAGATGGAGGTTATGTTCTGGTTGCATTGAGTAAGTCTCATTCTGAAATGTTTGATCAAATAGAGTGGGGAACGGAGAAGGTGTTACAACAAACTATCGATACATTAAAACCTGCTTTTCCGATACTTTTAGACACACTTTGGGACCTAGATCGGACAGAAGATGTTGCCAGGTTTAATTTAATTCTTAATAATCAATAATTTAATATACAAAATACGATGAGTGGTTAGTTAAACTAATTACGATAATCTTGTTTCATAAGTGCGTAATTATTTTACAGAATCGTTAGATCATTAAATGCATTCACTTTAATTTGGTCTATTTATTATCAGTGAGTATTAATAAAGTTTATTAAATAACAGTTGATGGTGAGTTTTCATGGCGTTAATTAAGCTATTCAAAGTACTTCTTTTTGTAGTGCTTGGAGTTGTTTCAAATGTTCAGGCTGGCGGGTTTAGTATTTTCTCTCCTCTGGTTGAGGAAGGCGAGATAGCTATAGAGCTTAGGTATGCCGATGTAATAAAAGCAGAATCTAACGAAGAAGGTGCTTCTTCAATGGTATTAGCACTCGAATGGAGTATAAGTGAAAACTGGCGCCTTGAGTTCGTAACAGAATATGAAACACCAGCAGCCGGAAGTACCGAGCATGAGGCTTATGAGATTGAATTTGTTAGAAACTTAACTGAGCAAGGTGAAGATGGAGTGAGCTACAGCTCTGCGGTTGTTTTTGCGGCGGGTTATGCCAGTGAAGAGACTGCTGCCGATACAATCGAGTTGGGTTACTACTATGAAAAAGGTTTAGGCGAAAAGGAAGGCAAGAGTGTAGAGGCTTCATATCCAAGTTCGTTTACCCTGAATATTAAACTTGAAGACCAGCAAGGTTCTAATGCGGAGTCAGGCATTGAAGTGGGTTATGGCGTACAATATAAGACAGAATTTTCTGGTGAAATGCAGATTGGTGTTGAACTATATGGCGAAATAAGTGAAGAAGCGTCTAGTTTTGATAAACAGGAGCATTTAGCTGGTCCGGTTCTTTTTGGTGAGATTGAGTTAGGTAAAGAGAGTGAGCTGAGCTATCAGATTGGCTACTTGCTTGGTCTCTCAGATGCAGCCGCTGATGGCGTGTTCAAACTTAATTTAGTTTATGAATTTTAAGCAGGATTTTTTAATTTTTATAAAATCTAATTAAAACAAGAGGCATACAGAATGAAACAATCTTTATTTATTAGATTTCTTACTCTATTTTAAATTTCTACAGAATTAGACTGTGAGACAGAAAAAGAAATTCCTGCCTGGTTTCCTTATATTGATAGAAGAAACTGTTAGTACCTGTTAGAAATGCTTAATAATTTCTTCTGGTTGATCAATTAACGCATCGGCTCCCCAGGAGTCGATGTCTTCCCATTCTCCTATGTAACCATAGGTGGCGACGATGGTTTTCATATTAGCATTTCTTCCTGCTTCAATATCCCTGCGCGCATCTCCGATATAAACACATTGCTCTGGCTCGACACCGATTTTCTCGCAGGCATAAAGCATGGGTTCTGGGTGGGGTTTTCTTTGTTCGGTTGTATCTCCGCTCACCATACAGGCACTTCTATCGGCTAAGCCCATCGATTGCAGTAAGGGTTCTGTTAGCCATGATGGTTTATTGGTTATAACGCCCCATTTTTTTCCTGACTGCTCGATCTGATTCAGTAAGGTTTCCATGCCATTAAATAAGCATGAATCAACGTGAATATTTTCCTGGTATATTTCCAGATATCTTTGCTTCAATTGCTCAAGGCGCTGGTTCTCAATCGTCTCACCAAAGCCCAGTTTGACCAGAGCAACACTGCCGTTGGATACATGGGGACGGATGATTTTATGAGCAAGGGTTTTCTCTCCCTGTTCTTCAAGAAGCAGGTTAAGGGAGTGAGCCATGTCGGGTGCGGTATCAACTAAGGTACCGTCGAGGTCAAAGAGAACAGTTGAGATCATAATTACTCAGATGGCTTTAGATAATGAGCCATGTAATTAACGCTAACATCATTGCCTACCTTGTAAGCTTTGGTGAGCGGGTTATAGCTGATGCCGCTGATGTCTTTTAATTCAAGGTCGGCCTGACGAGCCCATGTGCTGAGTTCAGATGGTTTAATGAATTTTTTATAATCATGCGTACCTTTAGGTAGCATTTGTAACAGATATTCAGCACCGACGACGGCAAACATAAAGGCTTTTGGGTTGCGATTGATCGTTGACATAAAAACATCACCGCCAGGTTTAACCAGCTTTTGGCAAGCTCGGATAATCGAAGCGGGATCGGGTACGTGTTCCAGCATTTCCATGCAGGTGACCGCATCGAATTGTCCCGGCATTTCTTCAGCCAGTTCTTCAACTGTCACTTGTCGATAATGCAGGTCTATTTCTGCTTCCATCGCGTGTAGTTTGGCCACAGTTAAAGGTGCTTTGCCCATGTCGATACCTAAAACATCGGCACCACTGGCTGCCATACTCTCTGCAAGAATACCGCCGCCACAACCGACGTCGAGTACTTTTTTACCAGACAGGCCAACGCGTTTATCAATGTACTGAAGCCTGAGCGGGTTAATTTCATGTAGCGGTTTAAACTCGCCGTGTGTGTCCCACCAGCGGTTAGCTAGCTCTTCAAATTTTGCAATTTCTGCCGGATCGACATTTTGTGTGGTCATGTAGTTTCTTTAGGTAAGCGTTAAATAGAATTTGAAATGATTTATTTGTCAGTAGACGCTATTTTATCATTCCATTCACGTGCTTTGCGAATGATTTCCTGCTCATCCAGTCTGGTCAGCGAGCGTTCTTTTAGTAACTGTCGGCCCTTGACCCAAACATCAGTAACCTGATTTCGACTGGTATTGTAAACAAGGTGTGAAACAGGGTCATAAATCGGTTGTGATTCAAGATCAGAGAAATCTACTGTAATGAAATCAGCTGCCTTACCAACTTCTATTGATCCTATGTCGTCATTCAACCCCAGAGCCTTAGCACCATTGATAGTGGCCATGCGAACAACTTCTTCAGCATTTGCACTACTGGCATTACCAGAAACGCCCTTAGCAAGTAGTGCAGCTGTTCTCATCTCACCAAACATATCCAGATCGTTGTTACTGGCTGAGCCATCAGTACCCAGGCACACATTGATGCCGGCTTTCATTAATTTGTCGACCGGACAAAACCCAGATGCCAGTTTTAAATTTGATTCAGGGCAGTGTGCCACATGGGTACCATTTTCTGCGAGCATGGAGATTTCATCATCGTTAAGAGCGGTCATGTGAACGGCAATTAAATTAGGAGAAATTAAGCCAAGTTCATGCAGGCTTTTCAGTGGTCGTTTGTTATTCGCTTCGACTGCCTGATCTACTTCTGGCTGTGTCTCGTGAATGTGCATAGTAATGGGCACATCCATTTCATCAGATAATGTACGAATCTGGGTTAGTGCGGATTCTGAGACCGTGTAAGGAGCATGGGGAGCAAATACTGTTTTTATGCGGGAATGCTCGCGGTACTCGTCGCGAATATGCAGGCCCTTTTCAATGTATTCTTCTACGTTTTGGGCCCAGACCGTCGGGAAATCCAGAACAATCATACCAACTGCTGCACGCATGCCGCTGAGATTAACGACTTTGGCAATGATGTCAGGGAAAAAATACATATCCATGAAGCAGGTTGTACCTGAGCGCAGCATCTCAGCTATGGCTAGCTCGGTGCCATCGTGTACAAAGTCTTCGTCAACCCATTGGGACTCGGCTGGCCAGATGTAGTTTTGGAGCCAGTCCATTAAAGGACGATCATCTGCGTAACCTTTAAGCAGGCTCATGGCGGCATGTGTATGGCAGTTGATCAGGCCTGGCATCAAGACTTTGTTGCCAAGCTGATGGTGTGTTTTAGCGAGATAACGGTCAGCCGCGACTGAGGTTGGCAAAATGTCGATGATTCTGCCTTTATCAACTGCAACACTGTGTTGAGTTAAAACATTATTGTCTTGATTGACGGTGACAATCCATTGGGCATCAAGTAAAAGGTCGATTTTATGCATGCGGGCAAGATACCTTCATCAAGCCAGTTTCGCAATATGATTGTCTGTTTTTTATACATTTATATATAAATCAACTGTGATTTGGTTCAAGTATTTTAATTTTTTCTGCTATATACTTATGAAACTATAGTTCAGCTTAAGATGTGGCCAAATAGAGCAGGAAGAATACCTGCAAGAAAGGTCTACCGGACACTATAAAATTATTAAATTAAAACACTGATCAATTTAAATCTAAGAAAAGGATACGAAAATGAAAGCTATTAGTCGGACTTTGCCACTAATTTTAATGTGTAGTGCTGTTTTGATCTCGACACCAGGTTGTTTGAAAAAAGGCCCGGCTGTTTCACGTGTTAGTACAGAATCAACAACTGATTTAAGTGGCGCGTGGAATGATACGGATTCTCGTCTGGTTGCTACCGAAATGATTCAGGACGTTTTATCTCGCCCGTGGAAAAAACGTTTCAGCAAGAAAAAGAAAGGTGCGATCCCTGCTGTTATCATTGGCCGAGTTCGTAACTTAAGTCATGAACATATTAATACCAGAACATTCGTTAACGATATGGAAAAAGCATTAATCAATTCTGGCGAAGTTGACTTTGTTGCTTCAAGCTCTGAAAGACAGGAAATTCGTTCTGAAAGACGTGATATGGATGTACATGCATCAGATAGTTCGCGTAAAGAAGCAGGGCAGGAGCAAGGCGCAGATTTTATGTTGAAAGGCACAATCAATACTATTGTTGATGCAGTTGCAGGCAGACACGTTCGTTTCTATCAGGTTGATCTGACTTTAATTGATCTGGTTAATAATCGTAAAGTTTGGGTAGGCCAGAAGAAGATTAAGAAAGACGTTGCACGTAGTTCTTTTAGTTTATAAGTAGAAATATAATAACAACTGATGACATGGATGTTGTCCAAAATAATTTATTATTAATACCTGTCTATTGAGGTTGTGATGCAGAATAAAAATATGATTAACGTTCGCTTAAGCCGTTTATTGGTTCTGATTTTTTTGTCGGGACTTTTTGTTTTACAGGGCTGTTCTCATTACAGTCAAAAGACTCAGGGTGTGAGAGCCAAACTTAAATCTGGCCAACCTGATCTGGCATTACGCGAGTTTGAAACACAATCACATGACTCAAGCGATAAAGTATTAACCCATCTCCATAAGGGTATGCTCAAACGCATGACAGGTGCGTATCAAAAGAGCAACAAAGACTTTGAAGTAGCAAAAAAAGAAATGCAAGATTTGTATACGACGAGTATTACAAAATCGATTGGTAGTGCAGTAGTCAATGATTCTGTCAGGGATTATTCGGGAGACCGTTTCGAACAAGTACTGGTTCATTCGTATATGGCGTTGAATTACATTTCTACCGGTCAGCTGGACAGTGCTCGTGTTGAAATGCTTCAGGCCGATGTGAAAATGCGTGAATGGGGTGAGACTCCACTGGAAGACCCGTTTGTTCGTTACCTGTCAGGTATTATTTTTGAAGCGCTTGGCGAATACGATCAGGCCTTGGTTTCATACCGTAAAGCAGTAAAAGTGTATGAGAGCACGATTAGTCAACATGGCTTGCCTGTTCCAAATCAACTGAAGAAAGACTTATTACGTGTATTAGCCTACGAAGGCTTACGTAATGACCTTAAGCACTATGAATCTAAATTTGGTATGAAATATGACCGAGACGAAGAAAAAGGTAAGGGCTTTGTTATTGCTGTTTTAGATAATGGCTTAGGACCGGTTAAATCTCAACATACAATATATACCTGGGCGCCTGCAATTGGTAAACGTTTGAAAATTGCACTACCTACTTACGCAGGCAGAGCAGGAAGAACTAATGCTGCAAGAGTGGTCGTTAATGATCAGTCATATAACTTCGATACCGTTGAAAATATTGATGCAATGGCTCGTAAAGCTTTAGATGCAGAAATGCCGGCTATTACATTAAGGGCATTAGCGAGAATGGTTGTCAAAGAGAAGGCGGCCAAAGAAGCGGAAAAACGCGGCGGTCAATATGGCGGCTTATTAGGTTTAGCATTTAAGATTGGCGGAATGGCTTCAGAAATTGCCGATACAAGAAGTTGGTCGAGTCTACCTCAGGAAATTCAGTTAGTAAGAATTCCATTAGCTCCTGGTAAATACAATGCACGTATTGAAATAATGGGTCGTGGTGGTGTGATCGACTCAATGAATCATGCGGTAAGTGTAAAGAAAAACCGCCTGACTTTTGTTAGTGATCACTGGGTAGCGCCTCGTCCAAAGCTTGCAAAACCAGTGCAAGCGGCTAAGTAAAGCGATAGTGTTTAAAGGAAAAAGCATGGTTATACGTAAATTATGGTTAGTGGTTTTTATTGTTGCTCTGTCGGCATGTAAGGCTCAGGTTGTAAATGGTAAAGGTAGTGGTGGCAAACAACCTGACTGGGTGAGTGGAGAAAGCTTTGATTACCCACACAGTGCTTACATTGTTGGCAAAGGTTCTGCGTCTAATCGTGAAACTGCAAAAACCAGAGCGCTGGCAAATCTAAGTAAAACTTTTGAATTAAAAATTCAGGAAGAGTCGACTGCTTTGTCTGATGTTCATTCGCAGGTTGTAAATGGTAAAGAAAACTATACCAAAGACTCGCGTTTAACTCGAAACATCACTATTGAAACTGATAAAGTACTTGAAGGTGCACGTGTTGCAGAAACCTGGCTGGATAAATCAGTACAGGAACATCATGCAATAGCAGTACTGGGCAGAAGTCAGGCTGGAAAAAATATCAGGCAACAGATTAATGAATTGGATCAGTCTACCTCTACAGAAATATCCAGAGCTAAATCAGGTTCTGATAAATTACTGGCGATGGCAGCAATGAATCAGGCGTTTAATCTTCAGTTGCAAAGACAGACTTTACAAAAAACACTGAAAGTTATTGATCTTAAAGGTGTGGGTAAACCTGCGAAATGGAACCTGGCTGATTTGCGCGGTGATTTAGAAAACCAGCTGCTGGCTTTGAAAATCGCCAGCTCTGTTGAATTATCTGAAATTAATAATTTGCAGCGTTTATTAAAAGGCGCAATGTCTAAAGCAGGTTTTCCTGCTGTAAATGGCGCTGCTGATTTCAAAATGATTGCAACTTCAAAATTAACAGATGTTGGCATGCGTTCAGGCTGGTACTGGGTTCGTGGCAAGATTACTGTAAAACTTGTAGAAGCTAATAGTGGCAAAGTAAGAGGTACGCATACCTGGTCATTTAAAACATCGGCAAATTCAAAAGATGTGGCTGTTTCACGTTTAGTTACAAAAGCGGATGAAGCGATGAAAAATGATATGAAAAATATCGTGCTTGAATTTGCAACATCAGTTGGCAGTTAGCATTCGCGGATTTTATGACTAAACAATTTGATTCCATTCGGGCCATCTTCTGGAAAGAAGATGGCCTTTATTTATTAGATCAGCGTAAACTTCCTCAGACATACGAAGAACTGCATTTAGTTACAGCCAATGCTGTGGCAGATGCGATTCGCGACATGGTTGTCAGAGGTGCACCTGCAATTGGAATAACGGCCGCTTTTGGTGTGGTTGTTTCTGCAAAGCAACATCAGCAACTGGCTTTTGCGAAACGAAAACAAAAAATTCTTGAAGATATAAAGTTATTGTCTGAATCACGCCCGACTGCTGTAAATTTATTCTGGGCGCTGGAGCGAATGACGCAATGTCTTAATGCTTCTCAGGTTAATAATGAAAATATTTTTCAAATACTTTTAGCAGAAGCGCAGCAGATTCATGATGAAGATATACACGCCAATTATAAAATGGGCGAGTATGGTGCTGCTTTATTACAAGAAAATTCAGGAGTTGTTTTAACGCATTGTAATGCAGGGGCTTTAGCAACGGGTGGATACGGTACAGCGCTGGGTGTGATTCGTAGTGCCTATCAGCAAAACAAAATCACAGAAGTTTTCGCCGATGAAACTCGTCCCTGGATGCAGGGTGCTCGTTTAACGGCCTGGGAGTTTGTGCAGGAAGGTATTCCTGTAACTTTATTATGTGAAGGGGCTGCGGCGAGTTTACTGGCGCAAAAGAAAGTGAGCTGGATTATTGTTGGTTCAGACAGAATTGCAGCCAATGGAGATGTAGCCAATAAGATTGGAACCTATTCATTAGCTATTCTGGCTAAACATCACGGCATAAAATTTATGGTTGTGGCACCAACATCAACAATTGATATGAAAACATTAACAGGAAGTAAAATTCCGATTGAACAGCGTGATGATTCAGAAGTGTTTGGCTGTGGACTACAACGCGTCGCTACTGATGGAGCCAAAGCGTGGAATCCTGCATTTGATGTAACGCCTGCTGAGTTGGTTGATGTGATCGTTACTGAAAAAGGTATTGTTGAAAGTCCAACACTTGAAAAAATGCAGTCTTTAATGAATTCCTGACCTGATTCCATACCCACATGTCATTGTTTGAAACGATTGGTTTATTCGAACTACTATTTATAGCCTTTATTTTGCTGGCTGCCTATACCGTTAAGGGTATGGCGGGTTTTGGCTCGGGTCTACTGGCAGTGCCATTCTTAGCATTGGTAGCGCCTTTAACAGTTGTTGTACCTTTACTTGGCTTGATCAGTTACACAGGTACGATTATTCAAAGTTATCAATGTCGTAAAGAAGTCGTCTGGCGTGATTGTTTAGCGGTGCTGCCTTTTTCATTGCTGGGAGTGGCGCTGGCAATTTGGCTGTTTAAAAATATCGACATGTTCTGGCTTAACAAGGCTCTGGCTATTTTTGTAATTGGCTATGCCATTGTTTCCTTGTTTCCAGAAAAAGAGATTGTTCGTAACCGTCACTGGGGTATGCCAGCTGGATTTTTTGCAGGTTTGGTGGGTGCGTTATTCGGCACAGGTGGCCCTTTTTATGTGGTTTATCTACGACTCAGAAAATTGGATAAGCAGGCTTTCAGAGCGACCATAGCGATGACTTTTTTGTTTGACGGGGCTATCCGTATTTCTGCCTATTCGTTTAACGGATTTTATAATCATGATTCGTTATTGATGGCATTATTTGGCTTACCTATACTGCTGGCAGGTTTGTACATCGGTCATCATATCCACCTGCAAATCACAAAACAGCGGTTTAATCGAATTATTAGCCTGATTTTGCTTGTTTCAGGCTTCGTTCTGTTTTTAAAATAACCCTTGGTATTCATAAATCTATACCCATTATCAGGGCTATTGCCATCAATCTCTATGATAAAATAGCTTCAATTCACTGCTGGTCATGTAATTTTCTGGCTCAGAATAACTATGAGCATTTCGGATTATACGGTAGTAAACTGGAGACATAAGGCATGGTATGAAGCGTAATTAATGCTAGCTGACAATGTTGTTTCGGTACTGGTAATGAAATCATTACGAATATGTAAAAATATCAGACGAAAAACTCTAATTTTTACTTGAAAACCTAATCTATAAACTACACTTGAAGATATAGTATGAGTGACAAAGAAATTGATATCGGTCATGGCGATGGTCTGGCGGTAGAAGAAGCAAGACCAAAGCTGAAACCACCAAAGCGCTATAAGGTGGTTTTAATGAATGATGACTTTACGCCAATGGAATTTGTAGTTCAGGTTTTACAAACCTTTTTCAGGATGAATAGAGAAGCTGCCGTACAAGTTATGATGATGGTTCATACTGAAGGTAAAGGCATTTGTGGTGTGTTTAGTAAAGATATTGCCGAGACCAAAGTTGTACAAGTCAACGAGTATTCTCGTCAAAATCAACACCCATTGATGTGTTCAATGGAAGAAGACGACTGATTTAAATGAACACGAGTGAGGCAGTGGTATGTTGAGTAAAGAGTTAGAAGAGTCACTCAACCAGGCTTTTAAAGAAGCCCGTGAAAAAAGACATGAATTCATAACTGTCGAGCATTTGCTACTGGCATTGCTTGATAATAGTTCCGCTAATAATGTTTTAAAAGCATGTGGTGTCGACTTTGAAAATTTGCGAGGAGATCTCAGGTCTTATTTGCAGGAAAGTACGCCGCAATTAGAAGAGGGCTTAGAAAGAGAAGTTCAGCCAACTTTAGGCTTTCAGCGTGTGCTGCAACGAGCCGTTTTTCATGTGCAATCATCTGGTAAAAAAGAAGTCACTGGTGCCAATGTTCTGGTTGCGATTTTTGGCGAACAGGAATCACAGGCCGTCTATTTATTAAATCAAAATAACATTACTCGTCTTGATGTTGTTAATTATATCTCTCATGGCATCTCTCGGATTAATGAGGATGCTAATGATGATATTTCTGAAAGCGGAGAAGAGCCTGCTGAAGGAAATAATACGCAACCGTTAGAACAATTTGCAACCAACCTGAATTTGAAAGCTATGCAAGGCAAGATCGATCCACTGATTGGACGTGGTCATGAGGTTGAGCGTACTGTACAAATTTTATGTCGTCGCCGAAAAAATAATCCGTTATTTGTTGGCGAGTCAGGCGTTGGTAAAACAGCCATTGCTGAAGGTCTGGCGAAAAAAATCGTTGATCAGGAAGTGCCTGCAGTTCTTGCAGAGGCCACTATATATGCACTCGATCTTGGTGCATTAGTTGCTGGTACTAAATACCGGGGCGATTTTGAAAAACGTCTTAAAGGTATTTTAAAACAACTGAAAAAAGATGAGCATGCCATTTTGTTCATTGATGAAATACATACCATTATTGGTGCCGGTTCAGCATCAGGTGGTGTGATGGACGCTTCTAACTTAATTAAACCAATGCTGGCATCTGGTGAACTTCGTTGTATGGGTTCAACAACTTATCAGGAATACCGTGGCATTTTTGAAAAAGATCATGCGCTTGCTCGTCGGTTTCAAAAAATAGATGTTAGCGAACCAACGGTAGATGAAACAGTTGAAATCTTGAAAGGTTTGAAATCTCGTTTTGAAGAGCATCATGATGTTAAGTACAGCGGTAATGCACTAAAAGCCGCTGCAGAGTTATCGGCAAGATTTATAACTGATCGTTTCCTGCCAGATAAAGCAATCGATATTATTGATGAAGCTGGCGCGAGTCGTCGAGTTAAATCTAAAGAAACTGATAGCTCACGTAAAAAATCTATTTCAGTAACTGATATAGAGCATATCGTTGCACAAATTGCTCGCATACCTTCCAAAACTATCAATGCTTCTGATACAGATGTGTTGCAAAAACTGGATCGCAATTTAAAACTGGTTGTATTTGGTCAGGATGATGCAATTGATCGATTGACTGCTTCGATTAAAATGTCACGTTCTGGTTTGGGTAATCCTGATAAGCCAATTGGTTCGTTCCTGTTTGCAGGTCCTACTGGTGTTGGTAAAACTGAAGTCAGTAAGCAACTGGCTAAAAGCATGAGTGTTGAGTTGATTCGTTTTGATATGTCTGAGTATATGGAAAGGCACACAGTATCAAGATTAATCGGTGCGCCTCCAGGTTATGTTGGTTTTGATCAGGGTGGATTGTTAACAGAAGCTGTGAATAAAAATCCGCATTGTGTCTTGTTACTGGATGAAATTGAAAAAGCGCATCCGGAAGTATTCAACTTGTTATTGCAGGTTATGGACCACGGTACACTGACAGATAGCAATGGTCGTAAAACTGATTTCCGTAATACGATCATTATTATGACGACCAATGCCGGTGCACAGTTAATGAGTCGTCGTTCCCTTGGTTTCATGGAACAAACTCACGAAACAGACGGTATGGAAGAAATCAAACGGAGTTTCACGCCAGAGTTTAGAAACCGTTTGGATGCAATCGTACAGTTCAATGCGCTTGATCGTCGCAATATCGCCAATGTGGTTGATAAATTTATCATTGAGTTAGAACATCAGCTGGAACAGAAAAAAGTGTCTCTCATCATAGATGAGCTGGCCCGAGACTGGCTGGCTGAAAATGGTTATGATCCTAAGATGGGGGCTCGCCCAATGGCGAGACTGATTCAGGAGCAAATCCGTACGCCATTAGCAGATGAGTTGTTGTTCGGCTCACTAAATAAAGGTGGTGAAGTTAAGATAACGGCCGATGCAGATGGCTTGAAAATCGAGACACCTGAAAAAGAGGCTGTAGAGAGTTAGAGCTCGTTCATAAAATCAAGACAAAAAAAAGCCAGTGTTCACACTGGCTTTTTTTATGAATTCTGAAAAAATTATTTGCTGCGGTAAACGATACGACCTTTAGATAAGTCATAAGGTGTTAATTCAACAGTAACCTTATCGCCTGTCATGATACGGATGTAGTTTTTACGCATACGCCCTGAAATGTGGGCATTTACTACGTGACCATTTTCTAGTTCAACTTTAAATGTCGTGTTCGGCAGCGTTTCAACAACTGTGCCGTCCATCTGTATCGCTTCTTCTTTTGCCATTGTTTACCTGAGTCATATTTAAATAAGCGGCTCCATTATCAATATATTGTGAAAATACGCAAGTGAATTGATCTAAAAGTAGCCAAAAAGGGCAATTATTTTGAAATTTATTGTGCTTTAGCTGAGGGTAGCCAATGTTCAGGGTCTACAGCTGTTTTATTGAGCAGTAAACTTAAATGTAAGTGAGGGCCGGTAACACGACCTGTTTCACCAACTTCACCGATGATTTCGCCTTGTTTTATCAGCTGTCCGGGCTTTACATGAATCTTAAATAAATGAGCATATAATGAGATCACACCCTGACCATGATCCAGATATACCATGTTGCCGCTAAAGAAAAAGTCACCGGTTTCTATGACTCTGGCATCTGCAATGGCTTTGACTGGTGTGCCTTCGCTGGTTGCAATATCAAGCCCGGAATGTGGGCGTCGTGCCTGTTGATTAAAAAATCGCCTGAGACCGAATATGCTGCTGATACGTCCTTCAACCGGACGGATAAATTCTGAGCTTACATCTTTATTGGTCCAGGTGTTTTTTGCGGCCTTTTTAATTCCTCTTTCTTTCACAATACGTTTCATGTCTTCAGCATTGGGATTGACCTTTCGTTTATTTTTAACGGTCAGATACTGAGTCTTGTATTGTTTTTTTTGTACTGTAAAAGATTCAAAAAGAGACTTATTTGCTTCTGTCTGATATTGAAGCTTATAGCTACCTGGCTTAGTGCTTAATGAAAGCCCAAGTAATGCGTACCAGTTGTTTTTATAGTAGGTTACCGCAACGGGCTGTTTTTTAAAAAAGGCTTTAGGTTGTTTGTCTGCCTGCGTTAGTTGAATAACCGCTGTGCCACCTGGTACTGCGTTATGAGTGGGGAACGCGTAGGCAATATTGGTGATGGAAAACAGGATCAATAATCGAATAGATAAAAGCATAACTAATCATAAATTGTTTCAGTATCGTGTGCCAGTGAAAATCCCGTGTTAATGGTCACATGGCATACTTGAATATGATAAAGTTGAGGATTCACCTTCTGAAGAGATAGATATGCCGCCAATAAAAATGGCTGACCGTGTAGATGATATTCAGCCTTTCTTTGTGATGGATTTATTAGCTCGTGCCCGAGAGCTTGAATCGCAGGGTAAAAATATTGTGCATATGGAAATAGGTGAGCCGGACTTTCCAACACCTGCGCCAGTCATTGAGGCGGGGCGTCAGTCACTGGCGGATGAGAAAACTCACTACACGCCAGCGCTTGGTCTGCCAGCTTTACGAGAAAAAATAAGTCAGTACTACCGGCAAGAATTCTCAGTTGAAGTTAATCCTAAACGCATTGTGATAACCCCCGGCGCTTCCGGCGCGTTACAACTGGCATTAGCGGCACTGGTAAATCCAGAAGACAAAGTTATCATGGCAGATCCTGGGTATCCTTGTAACCGGCATATGGTAAGAATGTTTGAGGGCGACACCACGAGCGTAGCTGTCACTGAGCAAAGTGCCTATCAGTTAACGCCGGAATTAATTCAACAAAACTGGGATCAGCAAACTGCCGCTGCAATGATTGCTTCTCCATCAAACCCGACCGGTACACGATTAGAAAAAACAGCAATGCAGGATATTATTTCAACAGTTGAGAAACTGGGTGGTGCATTAATTGTTGATGAGATTTATCAGGGGCTTGTTTATCAGGTTGAAAATTACACAGCGCTGGAATTTTCTGATGATATTATTATTGTTAATAGTTTCTCAAAATATTTTGGTATGACGGGCTGGCGTCTTGGCTGGATGGTGGTGCCCGAAGAAATGGTTGATGCGATTGACAGAATCGCACAGAATATTTTTCTGGCAGCTTCGACACCGGCACAATACGCCGCTATCGAAGCCTTCTCAGATTCTTCTATGCGAATCATGCATCAACGTCGTGATGAGTTTCAAAAGAGAAGAGACTACCTGTTACCAGCACTAAGACAAATTGGTTTCAAAATAACAACTGAGCCTCAGGGCGCGTTTTATATTTATGCAGATTGTTCTGTTCTGACGGATGACAGTTTTAAACTGTCGCAAGATTTACTGGAGCAGGCAGGCGTAGCCGTTACGCCGGGAAAAGATTTTGGTCGGTATAAGGCGGGCCAATACTTACGTTTCGCATACACACAACCGGTTGAACGATTAGAACAGGGCGTGGCTCGACTAACAGAATTTTTTAAAGATTAATAACAGGCTTAACTATGCAAGGCAAACTAAGAAAAATGATTACCGATTTATCCGATACAGTGCAATACAGATTGCCACTGGTGCAAGCGGATAACAGCGCAGCCTTGTTCATTGATATGAATAAACTCATAGGAAAAAATATCAAACTCTCTTATCAGGGAGACATTACTTGCATCGCTTGCGGTGATAAAACGAAAAAGAGTTACAGTCAGGGGCATTGTTACATGTGCATGAAATCCTTACCTGAATGCGACATGTGCATTATGAAACCGGAAACCTGCCATTATGCGGCGGGTACCTGTCGAGACAGTGTCTGGGGTGATGAGCATTGCATGCAAAAACACTTTGTTTATCTGGCGAATTCATCGGGCTTAAAAGTAGGTATTACTCGCGGTACACAGGTACCGACTCGCTGGATGGATCAGGGAGCGGTGCAGGCTTTACCCATTTTTCAGGTCAAAAATCGTTTGATGTCTGGTTTGCTGGAAATGATTATTAAAAAACACATGTCTGATAAAACAGACTGGCGAAAAATGTTAAAGGGAATCGTAGAAGAAATAGATCTGGAAGCACGACGTGATGAAGTCTTTGAAACTTGTCGTGATGAAATCGAAGCATTAAAGCAGGAACATGGCGAAGATGCGCTGACCGCATTAACAGATGATCTGGTCGATATTAGTTATCCGGTTAATGAGTACCCTGAAAAGGTTAAGTCATTTAATTTTGATAAAACGCCAGAAATCGAAGGTAAATTAAATGGTATTAAGGGCCAGTATTTGATTTTAGATACCGGTGTTTTGAATATTCGTAAATATACAGGTTACAATGTTCAACTAGAGCATGACTGAGTTAAATAATTTATATATTGGAATGACTGCGTGATCAAATTTATTAAAATTATCAAAGAAGATATCGCCTGTGTTTTTGAGCGTGATCCTGCAGCAAGAAATGTTCTGGAAGTATTGACTGCGTATCCGGGTATTCATGCGATTATTTTTCATCGTATCAGTCATGGTTTGTGGCGATGGAAAGTGAAATGGCTGGCACGCGTGATTTCTAATCTGGCGAGATGGCTGACTGGCATCGAGATTCATCCGGGCGCGACAATAGGTCGACGTTTCTTTATTGATCATGGTATGGGCGTGGTGATCGGTGAAACCGCCGAAATTGGAAACGATTGCACGATCTACCACGGCGTAACGCTGGGTGGAACATCATGGAATAAAGGCAAAAGGCACCCTACATTATTAGATTTTGTGGTCATTGGTGCTGGTGCAAAAGTTTTAGGGCCGATAACGGTTGGCATGGCTGCACGTGTCGGTTCAAACGCGGTGGTGGTAAAAGATGTACCTGAGGAGGCCACGGTAGTGGGTGTTCCCGGACGTATTATTCGCTCAAAAGAAGATAAAGACGGTGTATCCGAAAAACAAAAGCAACGTGAAGAGTTTGCAGAAAAGTTAGGGTTTGATGCTTACGGCGCAACTCAGGACATGCCTGACCCGGTTGCAACGGCTATCAACAACATGCTGGACCATATCCATGCGATGGATAAACAAATGGTCAATATGTGCAAATCACTTAAACAATTGGGTTCAGAAATTGATATCGACAAGCTGCCGCATTTGGGGCCATGTGATATTGATGATCATTCAAAGTCTGGTGAGGATGATGAAAAACCGCTGGAATAGCAGATTTCAATCTAATTCCTATTTATTTTAAGGTTTTATCTTAATAGTAGTTGACCAATTTACTCAGGTATAGGATACTCACGCGCCTGAAATATTGGGGTTTACTATGCGATTAACAACAAAAGGACGATATGCGGTCACTGCCGTATTGGATCTTGCATTTCATCAGGGAGCCGGTCCGGTTTCTCTAGCAGATATCTCAGAGAGACAAGTTATATCTCTTTCCTATCTGGAACAGTTATTTTCTAAGTTACGCAAAAATGAAATCGTTTGTAGCACGCGTGGCCCTGGCGGCGGATACAAGCTCGTCAATCAGCCTGAAACCGTTTCAATCGTCAATATCATTACAGCCGTTGATGAATCCTATACTGCTAAAGCATGCACTGACGCAGGTCATTGTCAGGGCGGTTCTGCCAGGTGCCTGACCCATGATTTATGGGATGAACTAAGTGATAAGATTCATAGCTTTCTTGATGAAATTTCACTGGCTGATTTAATGAAGCATAGAGAAACTGCTGAAGTTGCATGCAGGCAGGATAGCCGTCTTGATTTAGAGGCTTTGACCGGACAGATTGTCTAACAAAGGTATTTTTTAAAATCGATGCCGGTTTATCTGGACAATAACGCAACGACAACAATGCCTGGCCAGGTAGTTGATGTAATGCTGCCTTATTTAACCCAAACCATCGGTAATCCTTCAAGCGTTCATCGTTATGGGCGCATGAGCAGACAGGCGATTGATGATGCCAGAATTCAGGTTGCCGCGCTGGTCAATGCAGAACCTTCACAGGTTGTGTTCACATCAGGTGGAACAGAGGCAAACAATCTGGCCATTCTGGGTAGTTGTAAAAAATGGCCAGCAGGACGATTGGCAATCAGTGTGACAGAACATCCATCAGTGATCGAGCCTGCTCAATTACAAGCCACATTAGGCTGGTCACTGGATACAATATCAGTAACCGATCAGGGATTGATAACTGAAGAAAGTTTTAACAAAGCCATTTTTGATGATACCCGGGTGGTATCGGTGATGATGGCTAATAATGAAACCGGTGTGATTCAAAACCTTGCACCCTTGATTGTTAAGGCAAGGGAAAAAGGAATCTGGTTTCACAGTGATGTATCACAGGCCGCAGGTAAAATTGAAGTCGATATAAAGCAAAGTCCTGCTCACCTGATGACATTATCATCACATAAAATGTATGGCCCGCGTGGAGTGGGTGCTCTGATCATTGATAAGAGCATAGAAATAGATCCGATTATTGTTGGCGGTGGTCAGGAAAAGAATTTACGCAGCGGTACAGAAAACATCGCTGCCATTGTTGGTTTTGGTATGGCAGCAGAGCTGGCAAAAAATGAACTAAAAACACGACAGCAATTGCTATTGGCTATGCAGCAGCAACTTGAAGCCGGTTTAAAACAACTGCCATCGGTGACTATTTTTGCAGAACAGGCAAAACGCTTACCGAACACCACCTTGTTTGCCATTGAAGGTATCGAAGGTGATGCCTTGTTAATGTTGCTAGACAAAAAAGGCTTTGCTGTTTCAAGTGGATCGGCTTGTCATAGCAGTAAAACAGAAGCGAGCCATGTTTTACAAGCAATGGGTATTGATGACATGACAGGTTCAGGTGCTATACGCGTGAGCCTCGGAATACAAAATACGAAGTCTGATGTAGAAGGGTTCTTGTCAGCATTAAATGATATTTTAGAAACTTTACGTCCAAACTTAAGTCTGGATGTAAATTAATTTAAGCGAATTAATAGAAGGGTGTTAAAGAGTGTCTGATTTAAATCTACCAATTTATTTTGACTATGCAGCAACCACACCGGTTGATCCTCGTGTTGCCGAAAAGATGATCCAGTATTTAACACCAACTGGTGACTACGGAAATCCTGCTTCAAGTTCGCACTCATTTGGATGGGCTGCAGAAGAAGCCGTTAATGAGGCTCGCGCAAATGTTGCAGCGTTACTTAATGCCAATCCAAAAGAAATTGTTTTTACGTCAGGTGCCACTGAATCAGACAATCTGGCGATTAAAGGTGTTGCTCACTTCTATCAAAAGAAAGGCAAGCATATCATCACCAGCAAAACCGAACACAAAGCGGTTTTAGATAGTTGCCGTCAGTTAGAACGCGAAGGCTATGAGGTGACTTATCTTGATCCGCAGCCGAACGGCATCATCCCATTAAAAACGATTGAAGATGCAATGCGTGATGACACTATCCTCGTTAGCATCATGCACGTTAATAACGAGACCGGTATCATTCAGGACATCGCTGCGATCGGTGAGCTGTGTCGTGACAAAGGTATTATCTTTCATGTCGATGCGGCGCAAAGTGCCGGTAAAGTTGAGATCGATGTAGAAACCATGAAGATCGATCTGATCAGTGTCTCTGCTCACAAAATTTACGGACCCAAAGGCATCGGTGCGTTATACGTACGTCGCAAACCAAGAATTCGTTTAGAAGCTCAAATGCACGGTGGTGGTCACGAACGTGGTATGCGTTCAGGCACATTAGCAACACATCAAATTGCTGGCATGGGTGAAGCTTTCCGTATCGCCAAGGAAGAAATGAGTAAAGATCGCGAGCACATCGTCGCACTGCGCAATCGTATGTGGGAAGGCGTTAAGGATATGGAAGAAGTGTATATCAACGGTGATATGGAACTAGGTGTCCCGGGTATCTTTAACGTGAGTTATAACTTTGTTGAAGGCGAAAGCTTAATGATGAGCCTGAAAGATCTGGCTATCTCCAGTGGTTCTGCCTGTACATCAGCCAGCCTTGAGCCAAGCTACGTATTACGTGCCTTAGGTCGTAACGATGAATTAGCTCACAGCTCACTGCGTTTCAGTATTGGTCGTTTCACTAAAGAAGAAGAAATTGACTACGCAGTAACAGAAGTGCGTAAAGCGGTTGAAAAACTGCGTGAACTGAGCCCGCTATGGGATATGTATAAAGATGGCATCGATTTAGATTCAGTCCAGTGGGCAGCTCACTAATATTAAACGCCTGCGCTATTTAACTTCTGGGGGTGTTGCAGCCAAATTTTAGAATGCTCATTTACTAACTGTAAACTCCGCTTCTAAAATTCATCTGCGCCTACCCAGAAGTAAAATATTGAAGGCTCAGGTTATAGGTGGTTTATTTAAACCAAACCTCAAAAAAATCGTCATTCCAGCATGCATTCAGCTGGAATCCACAGAAATAGGTAGGAAACGCAAATGGCTTATAGCGATAAAGTATTAGATCACTACGAAAATCCACGTAATGTTGGTAGTTTCGAAGCAAAAGAAACTAACGTTGGTACCGGTATGGTCGGTGCACCAGCCTGTGGTGATGTGATGCGTCTGCAAATCAAAGTCGGTGATGATGGTGTGATCGAAGATGCCGTATTTAAAACTTATGGTTGTGGTTCAGCAATTGCATCCAGCTCGTTATTAACAGAGTGGGTTAAAGGTAAAACACTGGATGAAGCGAAAGCAATAAAAAATCAGGAAATTGCTGATGAGCTGGCTTTGCCACCAGTAAAAGTTCACTGTTCAGTACTTGCAGAAGATGCGATCAAATCAGCAATTGAAGATTATCAAAGCAAAAACTAGATAAGCATCATAGTTCTCTAATAAAAAAGCCCGCAATAGTGGGCTTTTTTATTGCCTGCATGTTATTTATCAAAAGAACATGATTGGTTAGATTTAATATTTTCCTAAGGAATAGGCTGTAGATTACACAGAATGATCATCCATATAGGTGATGACAGGTATCGCTAAAGAGTGATCTAATAGAAAGAAAATAGTGATAAATATATGTAATACTTAAATTTATCAAAATAACATCGAATATGGGCTGCTTCACAATAAGGTAGTTACTATTCTTATAAGGCTGTCACAAGTAAGAAATCAGGCGTTGGAGGCTGTATGAAGCTTATTATATCGGTATTTATAATCTCGTTAATGGTATTACAAATATCATGTGGCCCACGGACAAGTGCATATCGTGGTTCAAGTTCATATAAGCCAAGCCTGGTTGATGTAAAAACAGGCTTTAATGATGCTTTGTTTAGCGAAAATATATTGCACATACGTAAATTTATTGCTTCAGGTGTAGATATAAACTCAAAAGTTGAAAGTGGCATGTATCCACTCGACTATGCGGCGCGATTTAATAAAGTAGAGTCATTAAAGTTTTTGCTTAAAAATGGTGCTAACCCCAATTTGATCAATCCAGCAAATGGTCAAACGCCTTTATTCTCATCAGCAAGCATGGAGATTATTCAAATACTTTTTCAGCATGGTGCTGATGCAAACATTAAAGATAAAAACAACAAAACCGCTGCTGATGTTGTAGATAGATCATTACAGCCTGCTCTTAGAGTAGATGCCAACTTATTCGGATCAGTTAAACAAGGTGATCTTAAAACTTACATAAATTCAAAAACACCACTGTCTAAAAAAGATTACTTTGGTAATACTGCTTTGCATGTGGCAGCGCAGAATGATCATAAACATATTGTTGCTTACCTGCTAAAACGCGGTATTGCATTAAATGCGAAAAATAAAAAGGGTGAAACTGCTCTGGATTTGGCTAAAAACATTAGAAGTGCATTGGCTAAATTGTTGTCTTGTAGAATGAATAGTTATTGTAAGTCAGTTAAATCATTTGAAAAATTTATAAGTTCAAGTTGTTCTAATAAGGCAACATTTGCAACTTGCCAAAAAGCAACAAGCAAAGATTTACACGGTGTTTTTACATCAAACAAGCTTATGGCGCGAATGGAAGGTATTGAATATAAAACCAGTTGTGAAAAGTTCTCATATATTAAATGTTACGGTTTCACACAGAAGTATTCAGGCTCAAAATATTTCAATAGCGCACAGCTGGCTATAGAGAATTTCAGGCCGAGAGGTATGTCGTTGTTCGCAAAATCTTGTGGTAACAAAGGTAAGACAAAGAACTGTAAAGAATTTATTGCTAACCACCCGGGCTTAATAGAAGAATCTAAAGCTAAACACGCATTCGTGTATCTGAATCAAAAATGTCGAGTCAATGAAGACGGATGGATTTATCAGGGTAGGCAGTGTAAAGGTAATTGGGTTCATGGAGAGGGTAAGTCTGTTAATTCAGAAAAAAACTTAAGCTTTATTGGCTTGTATAGAAATGGCAATCGTGTGAAAGGGTTACTTTCTTACAACAATCAGCCAATGTTCGATGGCGTGATATCCAATGGCAGGCCCAATGGTGAGGGGATTTGCTTTTATAAAGGTGATCCTGAAAAGTGTGAGTTCTACAAAGGAAAACGCGTAGATGTTTTATATAAGCAGCGTATAGCTATGGCAAAACAACAGGAGCAAATGGATAAGAAGTTAGCCGAAATGAAAAGCATGCAGGAACAACAAAATGCCCGAATTAATCAGATACAGGGACAGGTGCGATCTAATAGAAACCAGGTAACAAATAAAAGCTCAGGTGGTATTGGTCAACAGATCGGTGACTATGCCTTGAAGAAAGCTGGTGAAAAAGTAATGGATAGTTTGTTTGACAGGTTGTTCTAGATTAACGGTTGATTATAAAAGCCCGCATTGCGGGCTTTTTTGTGGGCTATTGAAACTATTTTCTATTTGATTAATCATAAGGCTTATGAAAACACGTTATATATTACTATCAATTTTAATATTGTTCACTGGGATCGTGTCTGCCGTTCCTTCCGTAGTAACTGAGCAGCCTGTTTATAGCCAGGTTTATGACCCTCAACGTAATGCCTTTGATGATGGTCGTGCAGCGCTTGAGTTGGCCAAGAAAACCAATCGCCGTGTGATGATAGAGATTGGTGGGGACTGGTGTGTCTATTGTCATATATTCGACCGATTTATTAAATCCGATAAAGAAGTAGCAGAGCGATTTTTTGATACCTTCGTGTTACTAAAGGTCAATTACAGCGATGAGAATCCTAATAAGGAATTTTTGTCTAATTTCAAAGGCATTGACGGCTATCCGTACATTTTTATAACAGAAAGTAGCGGCAAAGTGATTTACGCAAATGATATGCGGGAAATGACTGAAAAGGGTAAGCCGAATAAAGCTAAAATGTTTTCTTTTCTGAAACGCTGGAAAATTAATTGATGAAGGATTCGATACGCGTGTTATTGCAGTCCTGGGACAGGTCTGTTTCTGCATCTTTTAAAAATACTCAGTCACATAATCAATCTCGCCGTGATTTTATAAAAAAGATACTGCTCACCTCGTCGGCATTAAGTTTTTCAAATGTTGTTCTCGCGAATGTAACTAATTTAAATGATGATAAATGGCAAACAATTAGTGCAGTTCAAATGCATATGTTTCCTAAGTCAGTCAACTCACCAGATGCAGATTCCGTTAATGCAACTGCATTTTTAAAATCCATACTGGAATGGCCGGGTGTGGATGAGGGCGATAAGAAATTTATTCTCGATGGTGTTGGTTGGTTAAATGGCTTATCTGAAAAAGTATTTAACAAACAATTTAATTATTTGAATGATAAAGATAAAGAGCAGGTATTACGTACTGTTGAAAAAAGTCAGGCCGGTGAGAACTGGTTGTCTATGATTCTGCTTTACCTGTTTGAAGCGTTGTTGACCGATCCTGTTTATGGCGGCAATACCGATGGGCAAAGCTGGAAATGGCTTGAGCATCAACCAGGCTTTCCACGACCAGTTAAAAATAAACGGTATTTTAATTTATGAAATCATCCAGTACTTTTGAGGCGGATGTCTGTATCGTTGGTAGTGGCGCTGGAGCAGGCCCTGTTGCGTTAACACTGGGACAGGCCGGTCATAATGTACTGGTGCTGGAAAAAGGCCCATGGCTTACAGAGAACGAATTTTATAAGGATGAATTGGCCTGTTGTCGGCGTTCTGTTTATACGCCTGAACTAAAAGATGAACGACATGTTATAGAAGATTACGACGGTAAGGATCAAGCTGGTCAATATAAATGGAAAGCAGAATCGACAGAAGAGTCAGGTTCAGATTTATGGAATGGTAATTGTGTGGGCGGCTCATCGAATTTTATGAGCGGTTTTTTTTACCGCTTAAAACCAAAAGATTTTCGACTAAAGTCTGAATTTGGTGAAATTAAAGATGCGAATGTGGTTGACTGGCCGATTAGTTATCAAGACCTGGAACCATACTACGAAAAAACCGAACGCCTTGTTGGAATATCAGGTCATGTGAAAAAACACCCAAATCAGGAGCCACGTTCAACCAAAGATTTCCCGTACCCACCAACGCAAGAACATTACATCAGCCAAAAAATAGATAAGGCCTGTGGTGAATTAGATTATCATTCATTACAAACGCCGCGAGCCATCTTGTCGCAGCCTGATATGAACAGGCGTAGCTGTGAGTACTCTGGTTTTTGTGGTAGCTATGGTTGCTCGTCCGGAGCAAAAGGAAGTGCGCGTGCTGCCTTACTAAATCATGCAATAAAAACAGGTCATTGCGAAATAAAGCCCAACAGTAAAGTCTTTAAACTTGAATCCAACTCAAAAGGTAATGTTACGTCAGCTTTGTTCTATGATGAAAATAATCAGGTGAAAAAGGTTCGTGCAAAAATCTTTATCGTTGCCTGTCATGCGATAGAAACATCAAGACTGCTGTTGTCTTCAACAGGTGATAAGCATCCATCTGGTTTAGGTAATAATCATAATCAATTAGGAAAGAATCTTTTATTCTCGGCCGGTGGTTCTGGTACGGGTGAATTCTTTTATGATCAGATGGAAACCGAAGAATCGAAACAAATGAAACAAAGAGGCCCATTTGTTAACCGCGGTTTACAGGACTGGTATTTTATTGATGATAAAAATTTAGGTGGGCAGTTCAAGGGTGGTACGATTGATTTCTTGTTACGTCATCCCAATGCAATTGGCCGAGCCAATAATCTCAAATGGGGTGATGATGGCAAACTGGTTTGGGGGCAAGCATTAAAAGATAGATTACATACGACCTTTACTTCGACTCAGGATTTGCGATTTGAAGTTTTTAATGACTGGTTGCCGACTGATGATTGCTTTGTTTCACTCGATAATAATGTGAAAGATAAATGGGGATCGGCAGTAGCCAAAGTACGAGTGGGTTATCACGACCACGATTTAAAAATAGGTCGCTATCTGGCCGAAAAAGCTGAAGTTGTTTTAAAACAAATGGGCGCTAAAAATATTCGCTCAAATATCAGTGGTTCACCTCCGCCAAATCTGGTCGCGGGTGGTTGTAGATTTGGTAATGATATTAAGGCGTCGGTACTCGACAAAGATTGCAGAGTACATGATGTTGATAATCTTTATGTTTCCGATGGAAGTTTTATGCCCACCGGTGGTAGTGTGCCTTATACCTGGACGATTTATGCGAATTCTTTTCGGGTTGCCGATATTATTAAATCCCGCCTCTAGAAAGCCTCTTCCTTATGTCTCTTATCTGGCATAAATGTTATAATCACCTGATTATTTTTGATATTTACTCATTCTGAGGTCAGGTTTGTGTTAGAAGCGTATAAAAAACATGTAGAAGAGCGTGCTGCTGAGAATTTACCCCCATTACCACTGGATGCGAAGCAGGTTGCTGATCTGATTGAGCTGATCAAGTCAGGCTCTGGTAATGAAGCAGAATTAATGGATTTACTGGTTAATCGCGTACCTCCAGGTGTTGATCAGGCCGCATATGTTAAGGCGGCGTTTCTTGCAGATGTTGCCAAGGGCACTGCGGCATGTGGTTGGATTACACGTGAATATGCAACTGAATTATTAGGTACAATGCTGGGTGGCTATAACATTCAACCATTAATTGAGTGTCTGGATGATGATGTGACAGCATCAGTGGCGGTTGCAGCGTTGTCTAAAATTACGCTGGTTTATGATGCGTATCATGACATTAAAGAGAAATCGGCGACTAATGATTATGCGGCTCAAATTGTTCGTTCATGGGCTGACGGTGAATGGTTTACTAACAAACCTGAAATGCCAAAAGAAATCACGGTAACGGTTTATAAAGTTCCCGGTGAAACCAATACAGATGACCTGTCTCCAGCAACAGAAGCCTGGAGTCGCCCTGATATTCCATTGCACGCGAAATCTATGCTTGCTTCTAAGATGGCCAATGAAAATGGAATGGGGCCACTTGAGACTATTGAAGAACTGAAGAAAAAAGGTCACCCACTGGCTTATGTTGGTGATGTGGTTGGTACCGGTTCTTCACGTAAGTCTGCGATCAACTCTGTGCTTTGGTATATGGGTAATGACATTCCATTTATTCCAAACAAGCGTCAGGGTGGTGTGGTGCTTGGTGGAAAGATTGCCCCTATCTTTTTTAACACCGCAGAGGATTCTGGTGCATTACCGATAGAGTGTGATGTATCAGGTATGGAAACCGGTGATGTCATCACCATCAAGCCATACGACGGTGTAGTGGTAAATGAAGCAGGTGATGAGCTTTGCTCATTTGAATTGCGTCCAACGACTATGCCGGATGAAGTTCGTGCTGGTGGCCGTATTCCTCTCATCATTGGCCGAGGTTTAACAGATAAATCACGTGAAGGTTTAGGCGAAGGTCCTTCTCCTATCTTCCTGCGACCTGTGGCTCCAGCAGATACTGGTAAAGGATTCACGCTAGCTCAGAAAATGGTTGGTAAAGCTTGTGGTGTTGATGGGGTGCGTCCTGAAACCTATTGCGAGCCAAAAATGACCACTGTTGGTTCGCAAGATACCACTGGTGCGATGACGCGTGATGAATTGAAAGAGCTGGCTTGTCTTGGTTTTTCTGCCGATTTCGTTATGCAAAGTTTCTGTCATACCGCTGCTTACCCTAAACCTGTTGATATTACGTTACAGCATTCATTACCAGAGTTTATGCAAACACGTGCTGGTGTTTCATTACGTCCGGGTGATGGTGTTATCCACTCATGGTTAAATCGCATGGTACTTCCGGATACTGTCGGCACCGGTGGTGATTCACATACCCGTTTCCCAATTGGTATTTCATTCCCGGCTGGTTCTGGTTTAGTAGCCTTTGGTGCTGCTATGGGTGTGATGCCTTTAGATATGCCTGAGTCGGTACTGGTTCGCTTTAAAGGCGAAATGCAACCCGGTATTACTCTACGTGATCTTGTTAATGCGATTCCTTATGCGGCAATTCAGAAAGGATTGCTAACGGTTGAAAAGAAAGGTAAGAAGAATGTCTTTAATGGCCGTGTTTTAGAAATTGAAGGACTGCCAGATCTCAAAGTAGAGCAGGCCTTTGAATTATCAGATGCATCAGCTGAGCGTTCTGCAAATGGTTGTACTGTTCGTTTGGGTGAAAAACCAATTGCTGAATACCTGTCATCTAACATTACTTTATTGAAGTGTATGATTGCAGATGGTTACGAAGACCAGAAAACTTTGCAACGTCGAATTGATGCTATGCAGGCCTGGTTAGCTAATCCAACACTGATCGAACCAGATGCAGATGCTGAATATGCAGAGATTATTGAAATCGATCTTAACGATATTAAAGAACCGATTCTGGCATGTCCAAATGATCCGGATGATGTGAAAACATT
>Ga0316206_1001068_pt1 | contig 27801 bp, 28 predicted proteins | sample 6monthpyrite_MG_FD_204942 | JGI IMG/M metagenome (GOLD analysis project Ga0316206, IMG submission 204942) | Microbial mat bacterial communities from mineral coupon in-situ incubated in ocean water Damariscotta River, Maine, United States -... | ecosystem: Environmental > Aquatic > Marine >... | reverse complement strand
GCTCGGTGCAATTACCCTCTCGAGAAATTAAGTTTTACCTAACCTTACTTTTGATTTTGGAGAGAACAATGAAATTAACTAAGAAACTGGTAGCGTGTTCAGTACTCGCTGCCTCAACAGGCCTGAGTTCAATGGCAATGGCAGAAGCACCTTTAACCGGTAACATCGGTTTCACTTCAAATTATATCTGGCGTGGTGCCACCCAAGGTGCTGATGAGTCAGCTATTTCTGGTGGCATTGATTTTGCCCATGAAGCAGGTTTTTATGTGGGCACCTGGGTTTCCAGCATTGGTGGCGGTAGCCAGTACGAGCATGATCTCTATGCTGGTTATGGCTTTGAGGCCGGACCGGTTGGCTTGGATGTAGGTTACATCCAGTACCTGTACCCAGTAGGAAGTGCAAATCTCGATTTTTCTGAGGCGTATGTGAATGGCTCATGGAAAATGATGAGCTTTGGAGCAGCGTATACCGTTGATACCGATGCCGGCGGTGAAGATAGTGATCTCTATTTGTATGTAGGTGCTGACTTTGAGGTTGCCAAGGGTTTAAACCTGGGTCTGATTTATGGTGATTATGATTATGATGCCGCAGCGACAGAAGATTACTCACACTTCCAGGTAAGCCTGAGCAAAGATGATTTTACTTTCGCGCTTGATAAGAACGATAAGAGTGTAACTGTTGGTGATGACGATCTTCGCTTCACCGTTTCGTACAGCAAAGCATTCGATTTACTTTAATTGATGAACTGGCCTGCATTCGTGCAGGCCAATTTGTTTAGGAGGATATCTTTATGAAAATGGTTATGGCAATTATTAAACCTTTCAAGCTGGATGATGTACGTGAGGCCTTGTCAGAAATTGGTGTGCAGGGCATTACCGTCACAGAAGTGAAAGGATTTGGGCGACAAAAGGGACACACCGAGTTATATCGCGGTGCAGAGTACGTTGTCGACTTTTTACCAAAAGTTAAAGTGGAAGCCGTTGTAGATGATGGTCTTACTGACCAGGTCATCGAAGCAATCAGCAAGGCAGCGAACACCGGTAAGATCGGTGACGGCAAAATATTTATAACAGCTGTTGAACAAGCAGTGCGCATACGTACCGGTGAGACCGGCAACGAAGCACTATAACGGGAGGCATCATGGAAAATAATATTTTTCAAATACAATTTGCCATCGACACCTTCTACTTTTTAGTATGTGGTGCGTTGGTTATGTGGATGGCCGCCGGTTTCTCTATGTTGGAAGCCGGTCTGGTTCGTTCGAAGAACACAACTGAAATTCTTACTAAAAACGTAACCCTGTTTGCAATCTCATGTACTGCATACATGGTTATTGGTTATCACTTTATGTATGGCGGTGGTTTCTTCCTTGAAGGCATTACTGGTGGCGATACACTTGTTGCAGATAAGTTAGCCGTCTCAGCAGGAAATGGATTTGGTAGTGATTCAGCTTCTTATTCAGATGCTTCCGATTTCTTTTTCCAGGTTGTATTCGTTGCGACTGCGATGTCTATTGTATCGGGTGCCGTTGCTGAACGTATGAAGCTTTGGGCCTTTATGTTATTCGCGGTTGTCATGACAGCATTCATCTATCCTATGGAAGGTGCATGGACATGGGGTAGTGGTGTTGCTGGAAGCATGGGTGAAACTGGTGTATTCGGTTTGTTTGCACTTGGTGACAGTATTGACGTTGCTGCTGTAATGGAAAATGGTAAAGAAGTTGCTGCAGCCTATACCATTGACGGCTTTGGTTTCTCTGACTTTGCTGGTTCAGGTATTGTACATTTGGCTGGTGCGATGGCTGCGCTTGCTGGTGTATTGCTACTCGGAGCACGTAAGGGTAAATATAGTGCCGATGGTAAAGTAAATGCGATACCAGGTGCTAACCTGCCTTTAGCGACACTGGGTACATTCATTCTCTGGATGGGTTGGTTCGGTTTCAACGGTGGTTCTGTATTGAAGTTAAGTAACATTGAAGCTGCAAACTCAGTTGCGATGGTATTCTTAAATACCAATGCTGCCGCCGCAGGTGGTTTGATTGCTGCGATCATCTTGGCTCGCATCATGTTTGGTAAAGCAGACTTAACCATGGCATTGAATGGTGCTTTAGCAGGTCTGGTTGCGATTACAGCTGAACCATCTACACCAAGTGCGCTAAGTGCTACCTTAATTGGTGCCGTAGGTGGTGTTATTGTTGTCTTCTCCATCGTAGGTCTGGATAAGTTGAAGATCGATGACCCTGTTGGTGCCATCTCAGTACACGGTGTTGTTGGTATGTGGGGTTTAATGGCCGTACCGCTGACTAATGATGGAACCACCTTTGGTGGGCAGCTTGCTGGATTACTGACTATTGGTATCTGGGTCTTTGCTGTCAGCCTGGTCGTCTGGTACATCATTAAGATGATTATGGGTGTGCGTGTCAGCGAAGAAGAAGAGTACGAAGGTCTCGATATCGGCGAGTGCGGTATGGAAGCCTATCCAGAATTTACCGGTTCGAAAGGTTCTGGTATTTAAGAGCAACATCTCCTTTAAACTTAGGTTGTAAACTTTTAGGGGTGTCTTGTAAAAGACACCCCTTTTTTATTTCCGCTTGAATAGCTACCAGGCTCAAATTGTTGATTTCGATGTTACACTTGAGTTTAGATGCCCTACATAAAACACCCAAAAAATATAAAAATGGACCTGCAGTTTGATGTCTGAACTAAGGCTGGAAAAGCTCAAGGTGGCCCATCTTGATTCTGTCGATCTTGTGGTTAAGGCCGCTGAAATTGTTTGTCTATCCGGTCAGTCCGGTGCGGGTAAATCATTATTGTTACGTTCGATTGCAGATATTATTCCGCATGGTGGGCTAGTCTATTTAGATGATTGCTCTTCTCTTGAATGCACCGCACCACAGTGGCGAAAGCAGGTAGGTTTATTGCCAGCAGAAAGCCAGTGGTGGCTGGATTCGGTGGGTTCGCATTTTACGGAGGTAGATGAGGCACTGTTCGAACGGCTTGGTTTATCAGCTGGGGCTTTACAGTGGCAAGTATCACGCTGTTCTACTGGTGAAAAACAACGCCTTGCAATTTTGAGATTGCTGGCCAATAAACCTAAATGTCTATTACTGGATGAACCAACTGGCAGTCTGGATCCTGAAAATACAAAACGTGTTGAGCGGTTAATAAAACAGATCGCTGTTGAAGGAAATATTCCAGTTTTGTGGGTCAGTCACTCTGAAGAACAGATCGAAAGAATAGCGGATCGACATGTTGTTGTGCGTGATGGAGGGCTGTTTACAGCATGAATAACACGGTTATCCCATTAACACCGCTGGACCTGGCGATAGCCGCTGGGCTGGTTGTGTTATTAGCGTTATTAACCTGGCGATTACGCCTAGGCATGAGTGGCCGAGTATTGATTGCCGGCGCACGCACCGTGGTGCAATTGCTGCTGTTAGGCATAGTGCTCAAGTACCTGTTCGACACTCGCCATCTTGCGCTCATTGCTTTGATTGCCTTTGTGATGCTAGCAGTTGCGGGTCGCGAGGTGATGGCTCGACAACAGCGGCCCTTCAAAGGGGTCTGGGGTTACGGCCTGGGCACGATGTCGATGTTTATCTCTTCTTTTGCGATTACCGTCTTTGCCCTAAATTTTATTGTCGGGCCAGAGCCCTGGTACTTACCGCAGTATGCGATTCCGTTATTAGGCATGATGCTGGGCAATACGATGACGGGTGTGGCGTTGACGCTGGATCATTTAACCCAGAATGCCTGGCAGCAAAGGGCTATCATAGAACAGCGACTGATGCTGGGTGAAGACTGGCATAGTGCGATAAGGGATATTAGTCGTCAGAGCCTGCGCACAGGACTGATTCCAATTGTGAATGCGATGGCAGCAGCAGGGATTATCAGCATTCCCGGTATGATGACCGGGCAGGTGTTGGCGGGTAGCAGTCCAATGGATGCCGCTAAGTATCAAATTTTGATTATGTTTATGATCACTGCGGGCACAGGATTCGCGGCGGTCTTGAGTAGTTGGTTAGGAGCAAGGCGTTTATTTGATGAGCGACAGCGATTGCGTCTGGAAAGACTGCAACCGCCTAATGGAGCTGCGTAATTGCATTATTATAAAGTCATTAGCATCGTCCTTTTTAGCTTATTTTTGGGCATGATGGCAGCAGTAAGTTCGGCTGATATTTATCGCTGGGTGGATGAAAAGGGCCAGGTACATTTTGGCGATAAACCAGTGAGCGGAGAATATGATGTCATTGAACAGGAACCGAGCCGGGTAAAACCTCAGAAACCAGAAACAAAACAGGAGCCGGCAGAAGCAAAAGAAAGTGTAGAAACTGACCTACCAGTTGTCGATAAACCGAAAGCAAAAGATAAACAAGATACGGCAGAGCAGGCCGAGGAAAAAGTAGAAGAGCAAAAAGTAGAAGAGGGAAAAATCGAAGAGGAAAAATCGGAATCAGGTGATAGTGCTGTTCCCGAACAGGTTGAACAAAGTGCTGAGGAAAAAGCAGTAGAGGCCAGACAAAAACGAATAAGTGATATGGAGGCCTTAACCGAAGAATTAAGACTTTCCCGAGAAAAACGCGAAACAAAACGGGAAAAAGAGAAAGATGAGTTGAGAGCATTACGAGAAGGCTGTGTAACAGCAATGGAACGTGTTAGTTATCTACAGGCTCAGCTCGATCACTACGTTTCTCTTCAGCCTCGACGTAACATTGATAGAAAGCCAGATGAAGTAACGTTGGACACAAAACATCAACGGATAGCAGCAGAGCTTAAAACCAGGCGTAAATATGTTGAGGAAAACTGTGATAACCTTTAACGAAGCTAATCATAGATAATTGCCAACCTTGTCGGTGTTATTAAAATAATGAACTACAGAATATTAATTGGCATGGTTTGTTTATTGCTTGCTGCTCATCCTGCGCATTGCGAAATCTATAAATGGACGGATGAAAAAGGACAAGTTCATTATGGAGATAAAGCTAAAGATAAGAAATCAAAGATAGTGCCTTATAAGTCCGTGCCACAACAAAAAGGGGCGACAAAGATAGAAAATACCAGAAGAGATAACTCAGGAACAGAAAACTCAGGAACACAAAATAGCGCAACAGAATCTGCCGAGAAGATGGCTAATGAACTAAGGCAGGACAGGCTTCAAAAAGCAAGTGAAAAAAGAGAGCGTGATGAGGCAAAGCGCAAGAAAGAATATCAGCAACGGTGTGATCAGGCATCGCAAGATGAATTGCGTCTCCATCGTGAGTTAGCCGAGCTGGATAAGCAACAGTTTCAAAAGCGAACGGCAGAACGTAACGAGGTTGTAAAGCGAAAAACAGCAGAACTCGCTGAAGCAAGCAGTAACCGAGTTAAATATTGCCGTTAAATTGCAGTAACTTGAACTTTATCTGACGAATCGACGATTATGTTTAGGGTTAGCCTGACAGTTGATATTCTGAGAAATTGGTTATAAGCAGACCCTCATATTTTATTCCTAACGGGCTGCATGCGACCCTTTGCAGCCTGTTAGAGAAAGCTAATATAGAATTGAAATCGATCCAAAGCCGTCATTCAATATTATCTTTTCTTATGGCACAATCTACACGCGGACGAAAAACAAACAGAAGTGGCCGCAATATCAGCTAAATCGGATGTTAGGCGACCGGTCGCCTAATAAGGTAAATTACGACATGCTATCTATATAACTGTTAGGATATTTTAGGTTCTAAATTAACGGGGGAGATAAAAATGGGTAAACAATTATTTGGTATTTTTTTGATAGTAATATCGTATGCTTCTTTTCAAGCTCATGCGGCTAATGTTGTGATAGGTGCACCGCCGGATGGAGAAGGGAATTCAAATAATACTATTTTTTTTAACAATCTTCTTAACCGCTATCAACAGTTATATGAGGCCGATGCATTTGGTGGCCATAGTGGGTATATAGATAAAATTTCATTTAGGCCAGATAATCCACTAGGCGGTTCATTCTCAGAAAGTATTCAGCTAGAGGTGAGACTTTCTCACACAGTGCGTGCGGTCGGTGGGCCTAGTTCTACTCGTTTTAGTAACATATACGCGGAAAATATCGGGTCTGACGAGACTTTGGTTCTAAGCGGATTGATTGAGCTTTCGAGTGATGGAACAGGCAAGTTTGATATAACATTAAAATTGGATGAACCATTCTACTATGATGGTAACTCCAACTTATTGCTTGATATGGTACGGCCGCAAATTCCTAGGCCAAGTACTACTGTATTTGATTCTGTCAGTTTGCCAAGCCCGTATTCTAATGACACAGCTCGACTTTCTGGTAGTAGTCAATTGGATTACGGTTATCGGGATACTATCGGTTTTGTGACAGAATTTCATTTTATTCCACCAGACTCAGATGGTGATGGAGTCAATGATGAACTTGATTTTTGCCCTAATTCTTACACCACGGAAACTGTTGTTATAAGAGGATGTGATAGCTCTGTTATCAATGTGGTCGATGAAACCGGGTGTACTGTTGCAGACAAGACCAATTATTGTGAGGAAGCAGCGAAAAATCATGAGCAATTTGTATCCTGTGTAGCGGCGCTCGCGGAAACATTGACGGAGGAGTATGTGATACATCCTTGGGGAAAATCATCACTAGTTAAATGTAGTGCTAATAATTGTTTGGAGTAAATAAATTAGAGTCAATAATGACATTATCCTAACAAACGGCTCCACGGGACCTGCGGCCCGTGAGCCGTGACGTTGAATGACCGCTTTCTGTAATATTTAAAGCAAAAATCAGTTAGCTCGAACGGCGGCTTTTGGCCGTTTTCTGCCTATTGATTTAATAATTTCAATGGCCGCTATGTTTATTTGAAACCCTACATTTTCAGCACTCTGTACGATCTTGTATAAACTCATATCCGAATGTGTAAGATTAGATATGAGTTACTACAGTTAAATAGACTCAAGCTGCCGGGATAAAAATAGTGGCGTTTCCAGTGCCGCTCGATGTTTTGCTTCGCTATAGTACAAAGTTTCAAAGTCTTTATTTTTTATGTCTTCGCTGCGTCCTTCACCAAAGTTTGTATTGCTTGCCATGGTCGCTGACCACCAACCAGAGGGATAGAGTGGTTGGGGAAAATCCAGGGTATGCGTATATTTAAATCCTGCCGCCGTCATCGCCTGTCGCATCGCTTTAATCAGTTTAATGTGGGAGACAGGTGATTCACTTTGTTGAACCAGAATTCCATTGTCACCTAAAATGCGTTTACAGCTTCGATAAAAGTCCTCATTAAACAAACCTTCGGCGGGACCGACAGGATCGGTGCTATCAACAATGATCAGGTCATATTTACCCGGCTCGGTATGTTTTACCCACTGAATACCATCGGCAAAATGCAGCTCTGCACGAGGATCGGAATTGGAGCTGCACAGTGCTGGAAAGTATTGTTCTGATAAACGGGTGACACGCTCATCGATCTCGACCTGGTGGGCCTTTACAACTTCCCTGTGCTTTAGGACTTCTCTAAGCGTCCCACAGTCACCGCCACCGATGACGAGTACGTTGTCAGGTTTGGGGTGAGTATAGAGTGCTGGGTGCGTCATCATCTCATGATATAAAAAATTGTCACGATCGCTAAGCATGGTAAAACCATCGATGACCATCAGGTTGCCGTAGTGAGTAGTCTTGTAAATCTCGATCTTTTGATAATCAGTGACTTCTTCATGCAGTTTTTCCTCAATCTTTAATGAAAAGGCGCTACCGCAGTCTTCACATGCCTCAGTAAACCAGGTTTTGTCATTTTCGATTTTGAGGCTCATTTGAACTCCGGTCGTTGCTGTTATATTGATATCACTGCCATGCTGAGCCCAGCAGCTGATATGGAGAGTAGGCGCAAAAAGGCTATACCTGCTAATTGTATTTTATTATATTGTCCATCTTCAATGATAGTGGATACAAGTACAGTTTCATGACCGATTGGACCTTAGATGATGCACGTAAGACATATAATATCCGGCAGTGGAGTGCTGGCTATTTTGATGTAAATGATGCCGGTCATCTTACGGTACGAAGCTCTGCGCTGGAATCGGCTGCAGAACTGGATTTGTTCAATCTCGTCAAAGATATCTCTGCCAGCCTGACCCTGCCATTTTTACTGCGTTTTACCGATATTTTGCATGATCGGGTTGAGTCTCTTTGCAAGGCCTTTGCGAATGCGATGCAACAGGACAGCTACCAGGGCCGATACACGGCAGTCTATCCGATAAAGGTGAACCAGCAACGTTCAGTGATCGAACATATTCTGGCAGACAACAAGGGTTGTGTCGGGCTGGAGGCAGGTAGTAAACCAGAATTGATGGCGGTGATGGCGCTGCACAATCAGCAAGATGGTATCGTCGTTTGTAATGGATATAAAGATCGTGAATATATTCGTCTGGCGTTAATTGGTCGGCGTTTAGGTTTACGGGTTTATATCGTCATCGAAAAACTTTCTGAACTAAAGTTGATCCTCGAGGAAAGCCAAAAGCTAAATATAAAACCTTTGTTAGGTGTGCGTGTCCGTTTGGCATCGATTGGTGCAGGCAAGTGGCAAAATACGGGTGGTGAAAAAGCCAAGTTTGGTGTCACCGCTGCACAACTTTTGCAATGCATAGATCAGCTGCGAGAAGCGGCTCAACTTGATAGTTTACAGATGTTGCACTTTCACCTTGGTTCGCAGTTGCCCAATATTCGTGATATTCAAAAAGGCTTGCAGGAATGTGCACGTTATTATGCTGAACTTCATCAACTGGGCGCAAAAATTAATTGTGTCGATGTCGGTGGTGGTCTGGGCGTAGACTATGAAGGGACATGCTCGAGAAATTTTTGCTCGATGAATTATACATTGGAGGAGTATGCGCAGAGTGTGGTGCACGCATTTTCAATAATCTGTGAGCAGCAGGGACTTTCGCAACCGGATATTATTAGTGAGTCAGGACGTGCCTTAACGGCCCACCATGCCGTGTTGATCACTAATGTGATAGAAACGACCAACGTCACAAGTTTTAAACAGGAACAGAATCCCGAGAAAAATGATGCAACGATCCTGCAGGCAAGCTGGAAAAATCTAGAGACGTTAAATAAAAAACCGTCAAAATCAGCCTTGACGGAACTGTACCATGACGTACATTTAAATTTATCGGAAGCACAAAGTCAGTATTTAAAAGGCGAGTTGGATTTAAAACAGCGCGCTGCTGCAGAAAACATTTATTTCTCATGTTGTGAAATTCTTAGATCTAAATTAGATCCATCATTAAAGCAGCATCGTGAGTTGTTGGACCCACTGAATGACAAGTTAGCAGATAAGTATTTTTGTAATTTTTCTGTTTTTCAATCGATACCTGATGCCTGGGCAATTGAGCAGGTGTTTCCGATCATGCCGATTCATCGACTCAATGAAAGGCCTGCACGTAGGGGGATCATCGAAGATATTACCTGTGATTCCGATGGTCGCATTGATCACTATGTTGATAACGAAGGTGTTGAGTCCAGTTTACCCTTGCATGAAAAGCAGGACGGCGAGCCCTATTTACTTGGTATATTTCTTGTCGGTGCCTATCAGGAAATACTCGGTGATATGCATAACTTGTTTGGTGATACCGATTCTATCGATGTCGCTATCAACGAAGATGGTAGTTATAAATTAACACAGGCCAGAACCGGTGATACGGTAGATTCAGTTTTGCGCTATGTGCATATTGATACGAAGGAATTATTATCACTTTATAAAACAAAACTGGACGCTGCTATTGAAGATGCAGAGGAAAAACAGTTTATGCTTACCGAGTTAGAAAATGGTTTGCATGGTTATACGTATCTGGAAGATGAAAGATGAACGAAATAGAGTTCGTATAAAGTCCATCATAAGAACAATCCATTTAACGCCGAAACAAACTAAACCAACGCCATAAGTTTAACAGACTAGCGAGAGATGCTGCGACATAGGTTAGGGCTGCGGCCTTTAAAATACGCCGTGCCGCAGGCCGATCTTTTTCTGCTATGTAGTTCCCTTCAAATAGAATGGGCAGTGCCTTATTAAAGCTGGCGTCAAGCTCAACCGGCAGGGTCACCAGGTGCACGATCACGGAAATGCCCATAACAGAAATACCCGCTAATATCGTTAGCAAACCAATTATCGGGTTGCGTGAAATGATAGCCAGGATAGGTAACATGATCAGCAGCCAGCCACCGATTTGTTGAATGATATGGGTCATGCCAATCAATTTAATACGAGCAGCAAGCATAGGATCATTTTTGTGATCCTGTATGGCATGTCCAACTTCATGTGCAGCAACCGTGATCGCTGTGAGTGAACGGTCGTTGTAATTATTGGGACTTAGGCGAACGACTTTATCCGTTGGATCGTAATGGTCGCCGTCTTTGTCTGTTTTCTCGACCTTCACGTGCGACATGTCTAATTTTTCCAACAGGTGACGCGCGAGTGACGCACCGTTGCCCGCGATGTCGCCTCTTGGTTTGCTGTAGCGTTTGAAGGTTGCTTTTGCCCATATTGATGGGGCGTAGATAATAGCAACTAGAACTATAAGGATGATGACTATGTGCATACGTGTGTGTTTACGTATTTAAGTTGATCGTGATTTAGGCTTTTGGTTTAACGACGATATTAGCAATACCATTGTCTTTGAGTCTTTTACGCATCTGGTTAAGTTTGGCCATGTTAGTGATAGGGCCGATGCGAACACGGTGCCAGGTGTCTGACTTATTGTCGACGGTTTGGATATAGGCGACGATGCCATGCAAGGCTAGTTTTGCTTTGAGGTTATCGGCCTGCTCGTGTTGACGAAAGGCGCCAGCCTGAATGATGTAGTCAATTGACTCTTGATGTTGTGGTGGTGATGCCTTCGCTTGTTTTGTTTTTGTGGCTAACTCTTGCTCGGGAACAGCAACTTCAAGCTCGGGTAATATGTAATAAAAATCAAAACTGGTTTTGGGTTTGTCATCTTCTTTTGTTGCTACTGGTTTATTAGCTTCTGAAGATGCGGCTGGTTGTTGTTCACGCAGCCTTTTTTTACGGTCTTGGGCATTTTCCTGCAGCCCGCTGAAGGTCTCCTGGATAACCGTGGCAATGCTATCCTGCTGGCCATCACGGCTTGCGTTGTTCAGGTAGACGACAAAGGCGACAAACAGACCTATCGTCAGCCCACCCATCATCCAGATCCAGCCTGGTAGCTGACCGCGTTTTTTTTCACGGCTTGAGTTTTTTGCGTAATCTCTGGGCATCGTTATAGAGTAACCGAATCAGAGTGAATAAACCACTCGAATTATAGCTTGTAACTATTTGATTTTACATACTTTCCGGTGCGGATACACCGAGTAGTTTCAGGCCATTGGCAATGACCTGTTTAACTGCGTGTATCAGGCACAGCCGTGCATCACGAACAGCGACGTCTTCAACAATAAACTGGTGGGCGTTGTAGTAAGTGTGGAACTCATTGGCCAGATCACGCAGGTAGTGAACCAGCTGATGGGGTTCATGTTGTTGTCCAGCACTGGCAATCAATTCAGGGTATCGCGTCAGGCGAGTAATAATGCTGGATTCGTGTGGCTCAGTTAAAACATCCAGTTTAGCTAGACCGTTAGCTTGATCGTATTTAAAACCTTTGTCCGCCATCTGACGCATGACACTACAGACACGCGCATGGGCGTATTGAATGTAGTACATCGGGTTTTCATTGGACTGCGATTTCGCCAGGTCCAGATCAAAATCAAGGTGCTGCTCACATTTGCGCATCACGTAAAAGAACCGTGCCGCATCGGAGCCAACATCCTTGCGAAGCTGTCGCAGCGTGACAAACTCACCAGAGCGAGTCGACATTTGCATTTTCTCACCACCACGATAAAGCACTGCAAACTGTACAAGCAATACATCGAGTTTGCCTGGGTCATCACCCAGTGCCTCAAGTGCGGCTTTGACGCGCGGCACATAACCGTGATGATCAGCCCCCCAGACATCAATCACACGATCGTAACCGCGTTCCAGTTTATTCATGTGATAGGCAATATCAGAAGCAAAGTAGGTCGTTTGCCCGTTGTCGCGGACTAACACCCGATCTTTTTCATCGCCATAGTCGGAAGACTTAAACCAGATAGCGCCATCTTTTTCGTAGGTGTGGCCGCTTTTTTGTAAACGCTCGAGGGCCTGGTTGACCAAACCGCTTTCGGTCAGTGAACGTTCCGAATACCACTCGTCGTAGACCACGCCAAAGTGTTCAAGGTCGTCACGAATATCATCGAGGATATAATTCAGACCCAGGTCAAACACCAGACGATATTGATCCGGGTGTAACAGCGCCTTCATATTGTCGATGACGGAATCGATATAGAGTTCTTTGTCACCCTCGGGTGCATCCGCAGGTAAGCCTTTACTTACTTCAGACCAGGCGTGGTCCATCTTGTCGCTATTTTCACGACGTAAAGTCGCGGCGATATCTTGTACGTAATCACCCTTGTAACCGTTGGTAGGGAATGGAAACGCTTCACCACCCAGTTCCAGATAACGTAACCAGACACTGGCGGCGAGGATGTTCATCTGCCGACCGGCATCGTTGACGTAATATTCACAATGGACTTTATAGCCAATGGCTTTTAACAAGTTGGCTACCGCAGCACCATAAGCGGCACCACGACCATGACCGACATGCAATGGGCCGGTTGGATTCGCCGAAACGAATTCGATCTGGATGTTTTTGTTTTCGCCGATAGTAGAGCGACCAAAATTCTCGCCAGTGTTCAGAACATCTGAGACAACAGAGTATTGGGCGCCTGCCTTGAGATAGAAGTTAATAAAGCCGGGACCCGCGATCTCGACCTTGTCGATGACATCACTCGCTGGCAAATTCGCGATGATCAGCTCGGCAATCTCGCGTGGATTTTTCTTAGCGGGTTTGGCCAGGGTCATTGCCAAATTTGAGGCAAAGTCACCATGAGATTTATCACGGGCATGATCTACCTGGATCTTTGGGCTTAAATCTTCGGGTAAGGTGCCTGCTTGCTGACAAGCCGAAATGGCCTGCTGCAGTGCGTCTGCGATGGTCTCTTTCATGGGGCGCTAGTGTAGCGTAAAGGCCTGCTTAGCAGAATTAAAATCGTCTAAATCAGAAATCAGTGGAATTAACAGCCAGCATAAAAAAGGCCATACCCCTCGACCTGGGTATGGCCCGTATTTATTGCTCGGTTCTGCTCGATAGCGGAAAGGTTTATTTGGCCTTTTTGTCCTTCATTCCTTTCATGCTGTCGATGAGGTTAGAGGCACCCAATATCGCGGCGGCACCTTCATAACTGCTACCTGCGCCATTGACCTGCACCATTGGGATTTTGACGATGTCAGGATTTTTAACCGCTGCATCCAGTGTCATTGTTAGCGCCTGTAATTGCATGGCCCGGTCTTTACCCAGCACATTGGCCTGAGCCTGCTGACCCTTGGCAATCTCGATGAGTTTGAGTTTTTCACCTTCACCTTCAAGCTTCAGCTGCTGCTTCTTATAGGCAGCTGCCTTTTTGGCAATTTCCGCTCTTACCAGTTGCGCCTGTTGATCGGCGGTTGCCCGTTCGCGCTCGACGGCGATCCGTTGCTGTTGGGCTTGCTGTTCCCGCACGTAGGTTTCCTTCAATTGAGTTGCCAGTTGTTCACGTAAGGTCGCGACCAGTAACTCGGGTGGGATGGCTGGTTCGCCCATGTGCACTTCCTGAACGGAGACGCCGGCCTTGGCCGCAATCTTGGAGATTTCTTCGAGGACCAGTTGGTTTATCTCTTCACGCTTTTCGATGAAGTCCATTACTTTACGATCTGGATGACCACCAATCGTACGCAGAATGTTTCGAATCGCAGGGGTAATAATATTGTCTTCAACTTCTTGCAGATTGCCAACAGAGGCAACGACCAGCGGTGCATTCTCAGGATTAACCTGAATCACAATGCGTACATCCACTGGCACGGTCCAGCCTTCTACACGCACGATGATGGCTCTGTCCGCAGCTGCTTTTGGTGTGGGGATTTCCCTGGCCGATTCGACTTGTGAAATTTTACCACTCTCATCGACATTCAGATCGATCTGACGTTTGGTGTAACCACCTCTGTATGCCCAGGTCTGGACCCGGGTCGGGATGATGGTGGCCTCGTAGGCCTCATGATTCAGATAGTAGGCCTGTGGTTTCAGTGGTTCAGCATGCACACCTTTACAACCAGTGGGCACGATCAGCGCGGTAACCTGATCAGCATCATGTGCCTGTACACTATCTGCAGGGCAGTCACTGCGTTCCTGAACTTTGGATCGAATCACGGCAACATGGCCGGTAGGCACATCCAGTGCCTTGGCAACTTTCACCTTGAATAGGTAGGCATTAATACGATATTTACCGGGACGTAAAACCTGTAGCTGTGGACCCTTTTGACCTTTGCCTTCGGTTAGAAAATATTTAGCGTCCAGCATTTGCTGGGTTTTGCCTTCTGGCCACGGATCAGCAATAAATTGATTCTCGCGCATCGGTAGACCATCGTGTGCAGTCAGAATGCCATAGTGACCTTCAGGAATGCTCACTACTGGCGCGTAATCAATTTCATTCAAGACACGAATGAAGAGGCTGAAATTAAACCCCGGGCCGATGATTTCTGCCTGGGGTCCTTTCTCTCCGTTAGCCGCAATGATCTGGCCAGGTGGTAAATCCGCAGCGAGATATTTTCTTTTTAGCAAACCAACTTCATCGGCATCGATGATGACGTAAGAGGGTAAGGTAAGAAAAAACAGTACCGCGATAAATAAGCCACTCTGGACGACGCGGGTGAGTATTTCAGATTCCCGAATGGGATTTTTAAATAAATAGAAAAAAATTCCTAGTAAAACAATGGCAATAACTAAATATGGCATAGCCTGTTCCTCTCCGTGAAAATAAGACGCCGAAATTTCAACACCAGATGAATAAACGGCTAAAAGTGGTTTGGGGGTTAAACGGTACTTTTATTATGTTTATAGTGGGTTGCCAGACTTCTATTTTGTATTTATTAGGCCTGGCTAACGGTCCCCATCATATTAATAAGTATCGATAGGGTCTACATCTATTGACCATCTTACTTTGTTACTTTTTATGGCATCGGCGATGGGTAAGCCTTGCGATAAAAACTGCTGCAATGCTGGCCGTGTCGCCGCGGAGATAATGAGCTGTGCCCGATAGCGTCCCGCGCGTTTTTCCATCGGTGCCGGCAGTGGACCAAACAACTGGATGTGTTGATTGGCGACAGGTTGGAGCTGTTCTTTTATTTGTCGCAAGAAATCGAGCGGCTCCTGGCGATTAACGGCCTCGGCTCTAAAGAGCGCCATGGCTGTATAGGGGGGCAGTCCGGTCTCTTCGCGCTCAGCTAGTAGTGACTGTGCAAACGCGGGATAACCCGAATGAATCAGGGTGAGTAATTGTAGATGGTCCGGGTGATGAGTCTGGATATAGACCTCACCGGGTTGTTCAGCGCGACCGGCACGTCCGGCGACTTGCAGGATAAGCTGCGCCATACGCTCGGGGGCACGAAACTCCGGGCTGTGTAGACCCTGATCGGCGTCGACAATACCGACCATGGTGACGTTGGGGAAGTGATGTCCCTTGGCGAGCATTTGGGTGCCGATCAAAATCTGGCGGCGACCGTCTTTTACCTTTTCAAGCAAGGCCTCAAGGCTGCCCTTGCGACGAGTCGTATCCCGATCAATGCGAATAATTTCAGTGTCAGCGAAACGCTCTTTTAATGCTGCCTCGATGCGCTCGGTGCCTGCGCCGAGATTGAGCAAGTTTTTGCCCTGGCAGGATGGACAGCTTTGTTCGGCAGGGCGTTCTGACCCACAGTGATGACAGCGCAGGCGTCGATCCCGTTGATGGTAGGTCATGTGGGTGTCACAGCGTTGGCAATTGGCAATCCAGCCACAGTCGTGACACATCAGAGTCGGCGAAAAACCACGTCGGTTTAAAAACAATAAGACCTGCTGCCCCTTGTCCAGGTGCTGGCGCATGACCTGGAGCAAACGATCCGACAAACCTTCTTCAATGGGCTGGCTACGCATGTCGAGCAAGTGCAGTGTAGGTGGGATGGCCTCACCGGCGCGTGTGTCCAGGGTCAATAATTGATATCGCTCACGCTGAACATTACTCAGGCTCTCCAACGAGGGTGTTGCTGAGCCGAGCACGATGGGAATCTGATTGTGATGGGCCCGCCAGATCGCGAGGTCGCGCGCGGAATAACGAAAAGTATCCTGTTGTTTGTATGAGGCGTCATGCTCTTCATCAATAATAATCAAACCAGGTTTTAGCAGCGGGGTGAAGATGGCAGAACGCGTGCCGAGGATGACATCGATTTTGCCCTCTCGTGCCGCGAGCCAGGTAAGCATGCGCTCACTATCGCTCAGACCCGAGTGCAGCACGCCAACCTGACAGGCCAGGCGCCTCTGAAAGCGATCGATCATTTGTGGGGTCAGGCCAATCTCGGGGATCAGGACTAGCGCCTGTTCGCCGCGTTCAACACAGGCCTGGATGCAGCGCAGGTAGACCTCGGTCTTGCCTGAGCCAGTTACACCCTGTAATAAAAAGGCAGCGTAGTGACCAAGCTGATCGTTAATCTGGCTGACGGCGAGTTGCTGTTCGTCATTCAGCGTGGGCCCTGTTTCAGAGCTCTTGTTTTCATGTGCGGAATAACCCGAGACCTGGTGTGAGGTAATCAGCTGCTTTTCCTCTAATCGCTTCAGAGCATCACCGCAGCCGGGGTGCTGTTCTTTTAGAATCTGATCGTCCACCCCTGTTTCAGCTTTCTGTGGGTGATGTTGTTGGAGCATCTCCTGGAGTGTCTGAATGATGACGTGCTGGCGAGGTGCTCGTTTTAGCTCATCCAGATCCAGTTGCTTGCCAGCCTCAGTCAGCGACCAGAAAGTCTGGCTGGGATATTCAGCGGGTTTTCCCTGACGAAGTTGCGCTGTCATGGCAGTAGTAAGTACTTCCCCCAGGGGGTGTTGGTAATATTGGGCCGCCCAGTTGAGCATCTTCCACAATTCATCTGGCCAGAGATTTTGCTCATCAAGCAGATCACCGATGGCCTTTAGCTTTTCAGGCGGTGCATCGCTATGCGGACTGAGCGCGGCGATGACTCCAACAAGATGCCGCCGACCAAACGAAACGTTAACCCGTGCACCAATCATTTTTTCACTAACCGATTTTTCACTGGCGGATTGCCGTGTTGTGTAGGTGAAGAGTTTTCGTAACGGGGTAGGAACCGCGATGTGCAGATAGGTTTTTGGCATTGGGTCTAAGGTATCAAATTCAGGGCATCAAATCCGAGATATCAAAGCAGGGTAAATCAAATGGCGCTGATAACCGGGCTAAATATCGTACTAAGATATATAGCGAAAAGCCCTTAGAACGCCTGATCTCTTAATTACCTTTCTAGGGAATTTGGGCTAAGTGCTTGTCGCTAAATGAGAATGTTTGTTATCCACAATATCTGTGGATAACTATGTGGATTAATTGTTGGAATAGGCCTTTATGCAGCGTTAATGTTGCAGTTTTATTAAAATGTTCAAAAATTAAACTAGCGCATAATATTATATTTATCAGCAAGTTATACTATTTTTTATGATCAAAGTGAGGCTGAATAGTCTTTTAGTCCGGTATATCGCGCCCTGGTTGCTCTGCTGTGCATAAATCAGCAGTCACTGATATTTGGTTCTGAAAAAGTTTAAAAATGTCAACGCTTTTATTAGTGCGGGTATGATCAATATAAGTGTCTGAAAAATGCCAATCAGAGACTAGTCTGACAGCCCAGGTGCGGGCAACCCATCAATACTTTTAGCATTTTTCTTTAGCTGGTAGTCCTTGAGCTCGTCTTCGCTCTTTTTCGTCGCCCAGTTCGTTAATAAATCTCGTTGTGCTTCCAGCTGCATAAGGGGCACCCCAAAACCGCAGGAGGTTTGTACCCGCGTAACGGTCAACAGGAATATTTGGCGGACACCGGGTATGGATTCAGCGAACAGCTGCCGATACTGGTTCCACGTTGCATCTTCTGGCCGGATGACCTTGCCTGCACCAAATAGGCGCAAAATTCGGGGTTCATTTTCGAAGGCACAAAACATCACCGTGAGGCGTCCGTTCTGTTTCAGGTGAGAGGCGGTTTCATTACCACTGCCCACCAGGTCCAGCATGACGACTTCGTTGTCGCCGATGACCCGAAAACTGTCCAGACCGCGGGGCGAAAGATTAACGCGACCTTCGCCCTCTAAAGGTGCTGAGGCAAGGAAGTACATGGGCTGTTTTTCAATCCAGCTTTTAAGGTCTTTATCGATCTTGGGGTGTACTTTTGCCATGGCTTATTAAAACACAGTCGTGCTGATTTGTGTTCCCCATTTCATTCAAACAAAGACAGTGATAATTTAAACGCACAGTTTGTGTAAAAAAGTTGGTGTGACAATGGACTTCCATGAGATTGAATCCGCAATCAGTGCTGCGACAGGTAAAGCCTTTCACATAGATAAACAAAACCACGTCGGTGGCGGTGATATCAATACCGCGATGAAAATTAGCGGTAGCAACAAAGATTATTTTCTTAAATTAAATAGCGCCAGCTTACTCGATATGTTCGAGGCGGAAGCAGCAGGCCTAAGTGATTTGGCCTCAGCGGGTGCTATCCGTGTGCCTGAACCTGTTTGTACGGGCATCAGTGGATCGCAGGCCTTTATCGTGATGGAGTATCTTGATCTTGCTGGCCGAGGTTCGATGTCGACCTTTGGTGAGCAATTGGCAGAGATGCATCGTCACGCCAGTGAACGATATGGCTGGCACCGCGATAACACGATTGGTTCAACACCTCAGCACAATGACTGGAATGATGACTGGATTAATTTCTGGGCAGAGCATCGTTTGGGCTATCAACTAGAGCTGGCAGCAACGCGCGGGATTGGTTCGAGTGCGATTAAAACAGGTGAGAAATTGCAGGCGAGGCTGGGCGATTTTTTTACTGGCTATCAGCCAGAACCCTCTTTATTGCATGGAGATCTGTGGTCTGGAAATTACGGGTTTCTGTCTAATGGAGAAGCGGTGATCTTTGATCCTGCAACTTACTATGGTGATCGGGAAGCGGACCTGGCAATGACAGAATTATTTGGTGGTTTCGGTGGCAAGTTTTATGCGGGATACAATGCCAGCTGGCCGCTGGATGAAGGCTACAAAATAAGAAAGACGCTGTATAACGCTTACCACATACTCAATCACTTCAACATGTTCGGTGGGGGCTATGGTTCCCAGGCCGAGTCGATGATGGCGCGGTTATTGGCCGAAGTTAGTTAATGCTGGTTCTTGTGGTGACGTTTGTCTGTGACTTCGATGGTCTTACGGACCATGTAGCGCATCAGGGCGATGGGTAGAATCACAAACAAAAACAGAACCAAAACCCATTTCGCTGCGGTAATTCCTAACATGTCTATTCCCTCTATCCGATCAATTTTCGACGATTGTTGTCCTCTACACTATTCATCGTTCAATTCTGGAAAAAGTTGAGGCCGGATTTACCGGCCTCTGGTTTCGACTGGCTTCGATTATCTTCGCGTGGTCTCCATATTAGTCCCTGAATCCACTCAAAGGGTCAGGAACAGCATGGATGTGGGGTGAAGACCTAGTTAACGCATTCACTTTCAGTGCAGGCGATCTCGATACCGGCTGCCTGAGCAACGCGCATCAAGGACAGGTAGTTTCTGGCTTCTGTCTGACTATCCATCGGACCAACCCGCCCTTGCGGTGTATCAACAAACCAGCCTTGGCCTGTCTGTACTATTTTTGCATTGTTACCCATCGTATATAACCTCCATATTGGTTGTGGAGCGACTCGGTTAGTGAGTCTGTTATTGCCTTATACGAATGAATCGGCAGATTATTGGTAAGGTAAATATCAAAAAAGTTAAAAAATAGATAAAGTTCCACTTATTTAGACTAATAGAGTTGATTTATCAAATAATTGCCCACAATTATACCGTATACGCTTAAATTAAGACTTTACAACCCATATGTGAATTATTTATTTTCTAATTTGCTTTTGTTAGATTATTTCAATAATTAGTAGCGATAGTGGGATAATTAAATATTTATGCGTCTTTTTTAGCAATAAGTGGACTTATTGCCCTTAAAAGGCTCTTAAATAAGTGTTTATTGTGGGATTCTTCGTCCGCTAATAGTTGCTTCATATGCTCTCGCTGGGTCGGCATTCCAAAGCAGGCCGGGCAGGAATCGGGCACAACAGGCAATTTGGCCTCGTTGGCGTAGTCCCGGGTTTGGCGTTCGCGGGCATAGACCAGTGGGCGGATGATGCGGATGTCGCCATCCTGGTTGGTGTAGTTAGCCTTCATGGTTCTGAGCTGCCCGCCGTGGAAGGCAGACATCAAAAAGCTCTCGGCGAGGTCGTCCAGGTGCTGTGCCAGGGCCAGCACATTGTAGCCCTCGCGGCGCAGGGTGCTGTACATGATGCCGCGCTTAATACGTGAGCAAAAGGAACAAAATGAGTCCTTTTGCATGTGTTTTTTGGCCTGCTCCTCAATCGGCTGGGACTCGAAGAAATAGGGCACACCCAGTTTAGCGAGATAGGGTTTTAGGTTTTCCGGGTGAAAACCGTCAATCATGGGATCCACGGTCAGGGCCGCTAGTTTAAATTTGACCGGGGCATAGCTCTGAAGGTGTAGCAAAATATGTAATAGCGAGAGTGAGTCTTTACCACCGGACAGGCCGAGCATGATCCGATCACCATCGTGAATCATCTCATGATCCGCCATGGCGCGGCCAATCACGCGCATTAGACTCTTGGGTGGTTTGGTGACCTGATTTAGGCCTGGTGTTAGTTTGGCTGTTGGGATTTTAGGGGGCATTAGCATATAGTATCAGTCGGGTCCTGCTTCGCAAGGCTAAGTAAGGCAGCACACACGTAACCCCCAAATAGAAAACAGACGTTTACATGGTGTTAGAGAACGTTGCGACATATCAATTAAGCAACGAATAATAAGAGAGGGAAGTTTCATGGATATTATTTTTAGTTTTGCAGGGTTTGTCATCTTGCTACTGGTTCTGGCTGTTGCGATCATTTTTGCAGGTGTAAAAACGGTAGCGCAGGGTCACGAATTTACGGTTGAGCGGTTTGGGCGTTATACCAAAACCCTACGGCCTGGTTTCCACATCATCATGCCGGTCATCGACCAGATCGGTGCCAAGGTCAATATGATGGAACGCGTACTGGACGTGCCATCACAGGAAGTCATCACCAAAGACAACGCCATGGTGCAGGTGAATGGTGTCATTTTCTATCAGGTACTGGATGCGGCCCGTGCTTCGTATGAAGTGAATCAATTAGAGCTGGCTATTTTAAATCTAACCATGACCAACATCAGAACCGTGATGGGCTCGATGGACTTGGATGAGCTGTTATCACTGCGTGACAAAATTAATGCGCAGCTACTCGGCGTGGTGGATGACGCGACTCAACCCTGGGGCGTGAAGGCGACTCGAATCGAGATCAAGGATATTACTCCACCCCGTGACCTGGTGGATTCCATGGCGCGCCAGATGAAAGCGGAGCGTGATAAACGTGCCGAAGTACTAGAAGCAGAGGGTTCACGGCAGGCCGCGGTCTTACGTGCTGAAGGTGAAAAGCAAGCGGCTATTCTGGAATCGGAAGGTCGTAAAGAGGCGGCATTCAGAGACGCAGAGGCGCGTGAGCGTGAGGCAGAAGCAGAGGCGCGCGCAACACATATGGTGTCTACCGCTATTGAAAAAGGCGACATCAATGCGATCAACTACTTCGTTGCAACCAAGTATGTGGATGCTTTGAAGGAAATTGCTTCGGCAGACAATTCAAAAATGATCTTTATGCCGCTTGAAGCATCCAGTGTTATTGGTTCGATTGGTGGTATCGCTGAACTGGCAAAAAACGTGGGTAAGTCAACATAAAACATTTAAGCCAAAAAAATTAATCCAAAAAATATAAATCTAGTAGAGAGAATTTTAATATGGAGTTTGAACTAACATATTGGCACTGGTGGATGGTAGGCATCGCATTAATTGTGCTTGAGGTTTTTGCCCCGAGTGCATTCTTTTTATGGATGGGTGTTTCGGCGGGTATCGTCGGTGTCGTTGTCTTCATTGCACCAGATATGGGCTGGGAATATCAGTTTATGATCTTTGCGATCTTTTCTATTGTCTCGATCGCCTTATGGAAACGGTATGCGAAGGTGAGCAGCGAGGCCTCCGATCACCCGACACTGAATCGTCGTGGCGAACAATACGTGGGTCGTACTTTTACCCTGGACGAAGCTATCGTCAACGGCGTCGGCAAGATTCGAGTCGATGACTCTATCTGGAAGGTTAGTGGCGCTGATTGTGATAGCGGCAGTAAGGTGAAGGTTACCGGAATCGATGGGACTATTTTTAAGGTTGAATGCGAGTAGAGCTGCACAGTGTTTTGCTCTAACTTATACTCTCGTTAAATTTTATAATGACCTTAAGGCCTGTGCCCGAGTCGGATTGAAGAAAGTCGATTTGGGCATCGTGCAGCTCAGCAATACGTTGCGCGATAGAAAGTCCAAGCCCTGATCCAATGATATGTTGATTGTTTTGCCCTCGATAGAAACGCTCGAAAACCCGTTTTAAATCTTCTTCCGGTATTCCTGGTCCGGAGTCCGTAACCGACAACAACACATGGCCAGGTTCTCTCGTTATTTCGACGCTAACCTTGCCATCTTCAGGTGTATAACGGACAGCATTGGATAATACATTTCGTATAAGAACTTCTATGGCAGACTGGTTACCTTCGATATGAACTGACTCTTCGCCATTTAGGCTTAGCTCGATATTTTTTCGGTGAGATTCAGCATCAAGTTCACCTAGTAGGGTTTGAGTCAGCGTATAAAGTTCCAGTTTTGACTTATGATCCAGAGTGGAAAGAGGTTCGAGGCGCGCTAAAGCGAGTAGCTGTTGAACCATATGCGTTGCACGATCAATGCCCTCAACTGTTTTTACGAGCGCATGCTGTTGTTCATCACTGTTGTGAGAGCGAAGCGCGACCTGGGCCTGAGTCTTGATGCTGGCTAAAGGAGTCTGTAGCTCATGAGCGGCATCGGAGGTAAATCTACGTTCACGTTCAAAGGCATTATTAAGTTTTTCGAACAGACGATTTAGTGCAGTAAATAAGGGTTTAATTTCATTGGGTACATTGAAGTTGACTGAAATCGGTTCAAGGTTATCTGGTGAGCGGTTTTCAATTTGATTTGTCAGCTTACGTATGGGGGCGAGGCCACGATCAATACCAATCCAGATTATTAACAATAGGATGGGGATCATTAAGGTTAGTGGATATAATGAGTCCTGGGTGATCTGATTTACAAGCTCATGCCTCACATCATATCGTTCAGCTGTAATAATTACTTTGTTATGTTCCTCTGCATGTATCCGAAATACCCGCCACAATTTATCACTGATAGTCTGATCGCTAAACCCTTTCTTTTCAGACATGATATGGATGGGTGCATTGGCGGACTGGAGCAAGAGTTTGTTGTCCTGGAAAATCTGGAAAGCAATCTTTTTCTCATAACGGTGGCCATATATTTCTTTTTGTAATTTGGGTCCAACTACTGAAGGCGTTATATTCAGATTTGTGCTGATCTGCATAAGAACGCCTGCTGCCTGGGCAAGTTCTGAATCAAAGAGCTCTTCAACTTGTTCACTAGATTGGTAATAGGTAGCATAGGAAATCCCTCCCCAAATTATAAGAAAAAGCAGGAACACCCAAATTAGAATTCTGTTACGAATTGATTTCATTGTTGGTCTTGTTTGTCGATGACATAACCCACGCCTCGGACAGTACGAATCAGATCAGTACCTATTTTTTTACGCAAATGGTGTACATGTACTTCTATTGCATTGCTATCAACATCTTTGTTCCAGCCATACAGGTTTTCTTCAAGTTGTCGTCTAGGAAAAACACGGCCCCGACCTTCAAGCATTAAGTGTAACAAATTGAATTCAACCGGGGAAAGGTCGATAGGTTTGCCTGATAGAGTTATCGTATGTTCAATGGGATTTAACTCAAGTTTGTCATGAGTCAGAGTGGGAGTAGTGCGTCCCTTACTCCTTCTTAATAATGCTCTGACACGAGCAAGTAATTCGTCCAGATCAAAGGGCTTGCTGAGGTAATCATCTGCGCCTGTATCGAGGCCCTTAACCCGGTCTTCGATGGCGTCACGTGCCGTCAGGATTAACACCGGTGTCTTATCATTTCGGTTTCGGATCTCTTTGAGAATTTCCAGGCCAGATTTAACGGGCAGATTTAGATCCAGTAAAAGTAAATCATAATCGTCTGTTTGTAGAGCTTGTGATGCCAGTCCACCATCAGTTAACCAGTCAACATTATAGTTGTCCTGGTTGAGGCCGGTTTGAATGCCGTCACCAAGGATAGGATCATCTTCTACAAGAAGGATGCGCACGTTGTTTGAGTTTCCTATATTTTGTTTTGAAGTAGGCCTTTATGTGATCTAGGTCACTATTAGCCGGTTCTCACCATATGCTCAGAAGTATATTCTTCGAATCTTAAGCATTTCTTAAGGAAGTTCATACAGACTGCAACCCTGTAAAACAGCGGGTAACGCTGGCCATACTCAATTTTATTAAGGTGTTGAATGAGAAGAAATTATAGCGCTATTTTACTCGTATTTCTGGCTGTGCTGGTATTACCTGGCTTAAGTCAAGCGGAACCAACCGGTTCAATTCAGATTAATACATCAAACGGCGTAATTGAGCTTGATAGCTTGAAAGGTCAGGTTATTTACCTCGATTTTTGGGCGTCGTGGTGTGCCCCCTGTAAGAAGTCATTTCCCTGGCTAAATGAGATTCACGCGAAATATGGAAAGCAGGGCTTTAAAGTTATTGCTGTCAATCTGGATAAAGATCAGGAATTAGCAAAACGCTTTTTGCAACATCATCCTGCCAAATTTTTGATCGGATATGACCCGGAAGGAAAGATCGCCAGTCAATTGAAAGTGCAGGGTATGCCCAGTTCGTTCTTAATAGATAGAAAGGGCAATATTGTTTCATCGCATGTAGGCTTTAAGGAAAAGAATATCAAAAGCCTGGAAGCAGAAATTGAGAATTTATTAAGTAAATAAATATTTAGTAAGGAGTTAACACAAGTGAGAAAACAAATATTCCTCCTGTTAGCAGCATTATCGGTTTTGATAATCCCCGGCTGCTCTTCGCAACCAGTACAACCTTGGGAACGAGATGTGCTAGCGCAACGAAAGATGCAACTGGATCCCTATCCATTAGATACTTATCTTGATGATCATATTTATTTTAGTAAGGAAGCATCACGCGGTGGCGCTGGCCTGGGTGGCGGAGGTTGCGGATGCAATTAAAGAAAAAGAAAATTCGTAGCCAATTATCCGTTGCAACGGCTTCTCTGTTAACGACGGTGGCATCAACAAGTCAGGCTCTCGAAACGACCAGTGATTGGGAAGTAGATACATCGGTACTGTATTACGCAGAGGCTGATCGCGTTAGTTTGTGGGAACCCGTTATTCGTTTACGCAAAGATTTCGGTGACGATAGTTTTGTCAATTTCCGATTAGTTGTGGATGCTTTAACTGGATCGTCAGCAAGTGGCGCGATAGCAACAAGCTCAGCACAAACCTTTACCAATCCTTCTGGAAATAGCACTTATACGACGAATGCAAATGAGACACCATTAGATCCTTCTTTTCTTGATACACGTGCTGCTATCAATATGGATTGGGAGCAGCCATGGGGAAAAGATGTTACCGGTAATCTTGGTTTTAATATCTCAAAAGAATTTGATTATTTGTCGCTAGGTGTGTCTGCAAGTGCCAAGTGGGATTTGAATAAGAAAAACTCAACGTTAACGACCGGTTTTGCCTATAACGCAGACACTGTAGAGCCCGTGGGTGGCGCACCGGTTGGTTTGACTAACATGCCAGTATTCCCAACCGTAAAACAAACCATGGGCTCAAGCCAGGACAGGACTATCTATGATGTGATTCTTGGCTGGACGCAGGTGATGAGCAGAAAGGATCTACTGCAGTTTAATTATGTGTATGGCAATGAAAGTGGATATTTAACGGACGGCTATAAGATTCTTACCGTAGTTGATGGCACCACCGGAGATCCTGTTGCTGATCCTGCTCAGCGTTATGTTTATGAGAAGCGTCCGGATAATCGCACAAGACACAGTGTTTACACACAATGGGTACATCAGTTCGATGAGGATGTCTTGCGTGTGTCGTATCGTTATTTCTGGGACGATTGGGATATCACCTCGCATACCGTAGACATGCGTTATCGCTTTGAGATGGGAACAAAACATTTTCTTGAGCCACACTTACGTTACTATTCACAATCAGCAGCAGATTTTTACCAAACCAGTCTCATTGATGGTCAAACCTATAATTATGCCAGTGCCGATTACCGTCTGGCCGATATGACGTCTACCACGATAGGCCTGAAATATGGTTATGAAATATCTGACTCCAGCGAGTTTGGTATCCGCATAGAACAAATAGTGCAGTCGGCGGATCCTTCACAAGTGATCGGTAATCAGAGCTCGCAGGATCTGGTGCCGGATATTGATGCGACGATTCTGCAGTTAAACTATACGTTGCAATTCTAGGGCTCTAAACAGGCCCATCCAAAACCTTGGTAGCATACCTTTGGGTATGCTACCGTCAAAGGATGATGCAACCAATAGAATCGATACAGCCACCCACAGTTACGTTTCATGACGACTACTGGTCGGGCGAGTTTTATGCCATGGCCAGCCCCTGCCAGGTGTTAATGGATCTAGAAGATAAAGCGCTGGCCGAGAAGTTAGTGACGCTTGCTCAGGAAGAAACACTGCGCATCCAGAATAAATTTAGTCGTTACCGCGACGATAATATTATTTATCAAATTAATAATTCCAACGGCACACCAGTAAAAGTCGACGCTGAGACAGCGTCATTGTTGGATTACGCGCATCAATGTTATGAGCTTAGCGAAGGAAGTTTTGATATTACCTCAGGCGTACTAAGAGAAGTCTGGACATTCGATGGCAGTGATCACCTTCCTTCAAAACAAGATATTGCAAAACGATTGAAGCTCATTGGCTGGCTAAAGGTGAAGTGGGAAAATCCAGTGATTACCTTACCCGCGGCAATGGAGATCGATCTTGGCGGTATTGGAAAGGAATATGCGGTGGATCGCTCCGCGATGTTAATCCAGCAAATGTTGCTCCAGCAAGAGTGTGCTCATAGTGTGTTGGTGAACTATGGTGGTGACCTGTGTACAACCAGTGCTCGTCGTAATGGCCAGGGCTGGATCGTTGGTGTGGAAGATCCTGGTAATATTGATAAAGGTCATGCACAAGACAAACTTGTTCATAGTCATGAGGAGTTTGAACTGATCCGAGGCGGCATCGCCACCAGCGGCGATACTCGTCGTTACCTTTTGAAAGACGGTATTCGTTACAGTCATATCCTTGACCCACGTACCGGCTGGCCTATACGTGATGCACCACACTCCATAACGGTTGTTGCAAACACATGTACCGAAGCAGGCATCCTCGCGACCATGGCGATGTTACACGGGAAAGACGCGGAATCATTCCTGGAGGAGCAAGCAGTAAAGTATTGGTGTTTACGTTAAAGCTCGGCCGTTAGCTCTTATATAATAAGCTGGCCATCTGGGAGACTGGTTCCGACCCATTGTGCATGGATGCACAGG
>Ga0316206_1001067_pt1 | contig 27814 bp, 21 predicted proteins | sample 6monthpyrite_MG_FD_204942 | JGI IMG/M metagenome (GOLD analysis project Ga0316206, IMG submission 204942) | Microbial mat bacterial communities from mineral coupon in-situ incubated in ocean water Damariscotta River, Maine, United States -... | ecosystem: Environmental > Aquatic > Marine >... | reverse complement strand
CGGTGCGCTCGATGAAGGAGAACCGGTTGAGCCGGGCGAGCCCGCTCAGCGCGTGCTGGTGCGCCTTGGGCGAGATCTGCGGGTCATCCATCAGCTCTGGCTGACGATCACGGGTTTGGGGAAAGTCGGGCATTTTGCTGCTCATCAGAGGCATCGATCAGGTGGATGATTCTCCCGCAGGATTCAAAAAGCACTCTGCGAGCCCTATCGTACCCGATCGTGAACGCCCTTGATCTGCTCTATATTCCGCTCGCACTGCTCAGCGCCCCGTTCTGGATGCGAAAGAAGCGTACAGGGTGGGACCAGCGCTGCGGACATGTTGAATCCATGCTCGACGGATTGGCGATGGATTCATCCAAAAAACGGGTCATGCTCCACGCGGTCTCGGTTGGCGAGGTCAATGCGCTGCGGTCGTTGGTGCCGGTGCTTGTCGAGCAAGTCGATGTGATCGTCTCGGTCACGACCGATACGGGGCTCAAGCAAGCCCAGTCGATCTTCGGCGAGGTTGATGGCTGCGCCGTTGTCCGCTATCCGGTTGATTGTTCATGGATGGTCAAGCGATTCCTTGATATTGTTCGTCCGGATGTGGTGGGGCTGGTGGAACTCGAGGTCTGGCCAAACTTTATCAAGATGAGCGCGAAGCGGGAGATCCCGATCGGGCTCATCAACGGGCGACTCTCAGAGCGTTCGTTCAAAGGGTACCGCATGCTTCGGCTTGTGCTCAGGGCAACCTTTGCCCGCTTGTGCTTCGCATGCGTTCAGGATCAAGACTACGCCGACCGGATCGAGGCGATGGGCGTACTCCGCGATCGGATCTCGATCACCGGGTCGATGAAGTGGGACTCGGTCGATGCATCGGTCCATACAGAGCCATCAGAGAGGGCCATCGAAATCGCGGATGGGATGGGGATCGACCGGACCAAGCCGATCGTTGTCGCTGGCAGCACCGGACCGGGCGAAGAATCGATGCTGAGTCGGGCTGTGCCCGACGATGTGCAGTTGGTCATCGCCCCGCGTAAGACCGAGCGGTTTGATGAGGCCTCCGCTTCCGTTCCCGGATGCGTTCGTCGATCGGTGGGGGAGCGCCGACCGGGTGCGACGCGGTTCATGCTCGATACCATCGGCGAACTCTCAGCGATGTACGAACTCGCCGAGGTGGTGGTTGTCGGGCGATCGTTCTTTGATCTCTATGGCTCAGACCCCATCGAACCTGCGGCGTTGGGTAAGCCCGTGCTCATGGGGCCGGCATATGGCGACTTCGAGCAGGCGGTGGGGGTACTTGAAGAGGGCGAAGCGATCAAGATCGTCGATCGCACATCGATTGATTCTGCGATCAACACGCTTCTCGGAGACCCCGAGTTGAGGCGGGCGATGGGCGATCGCGCGCGGGCGTGTGTGCGCGCCCAGCAGGGGGCATCAACGACCCATTTGGATGTGCTGCTCAGAGAAGCCCGCCGAAGAGAATCGCACGAATCCGGGGGGAAGTCTTTCAAACAGGCATGATTTACGCGAGTTGGGTGCGTACACTGTCTCTCTGGGAAACCACCAAAGTGCCCTTTTCGGGCCGCAATGGGGGATTAGACTTCCGCATAGCCCGCATTGGAACCATCGGGAGAGTAGCTCAATTGGTAGAGCACCGGCCTTTTAAGCCGTAGGTTCAGGGTTCAAGTCCCTGCTCTCCTATTTTTCGTCAACCGACTCATTTATCACGCCCGCGCCGTCAGGAGCCGCATCAGTGATCGACATGCCTGTGCAAGAGGCTGATCTCTCCTCGATGGTCATCCACGCCAACTGGACCCAAGGATCGCTGCACCTCTGGTGTGAGTTCGACGCCTGCGACGGGATCTCCGAAATCCACGCTGAGGATTCGGACATCCCTGTCCATCCCTCGGCCTGTCGCCCCATCGGGATCGACGGGGACGAGGCATGGATCGCGCTGCGTCTGCCCGCGGTCGATGGGAATCCAATCCCAAGCGCCCCAATGTCCCGATTGATCGGCCGCGATGGCGACGATGAAGTTGCGGCGGTGCTCGGCGAGTTTCGGGTCCCGACGATCAAGATCGCGCCGATCGATGTGGGTCCGATGCTCGAATCACTCATCGAGCATGAAGATCTTCCAAGCCATTTCACGATTGGCCCGGGGCTGACCTACTTTGTCGCGGCTTCTCGTTTGGCGTCTCATCTGTTGGCGGGTCACCGCGTGGTGCCGATGCTGCTCCAGGATGCCCAGGGCGAGCTCACCGCGTCGTGGTGGCCTTGGTTGTCCGATGAGAAGACCGCGATCCGTGTGAACACACTGATCCGTTCTGTCCCAGCGGTTGCACGGGCTGTCGGCGACGAGCACGCCCACGATGCGTGGAGCATGACGATCGAGTTCCTCGCGGCGATCACCGACGCCCGATGCCGAGCAACGCTTATCAGCGAAGAGATGTTTGATACTGTCGAGGACGCTGACCCCGACGAGGACCCGCAGGTCGCCTGGCTCTATGGGCTATTGGGCGACGGTGAGCAGGTCCCGAGTATTACGGGGCAACGCGCGGACATCGCCCGCAAGGTCCGTCGGTGGATTTCGGAACTCGAAGATCGTGGCGAGTCGAGCGCGTGGCGATTTGGGTTGCGGATCGCCGAACCAATCGCCGATGGGCTGGCCGACGATATCGCTAAACCCGACGATACGGTGCTGTGGTCGCTGAGTTTCTTCATCCAGAGTGTCGACGACGAGGAGGTCATTCTCCGCGCTTCGGATATCTGGCTGATCTCGCGCGATCGGATTGTGCTCCAGGGATTGACGCTCGAGCATCCCCAAGAGCTGCTCATGGCCGAACTCGGGCGGGCGAGCCGGTACTATAAGAAACTCGAAGACGCGCTCGATTCTTCAGAGCCCATCGAGGTGCTCATCAACTCGCAAGAGGCGTACACCTTCCTCCGCGAGATCAAGCCGATCCTCGAAGAGCAGGGCTTCGCGGTCCAGAGCCCCCCGTGGTGGGAGTCGCCCTCGGGTCGGCTCGGGGCGCGATTGCAGATCGAATCGGACCCATCCGAGACTCTGCTTGATGAGTCGGGGGATCCGGATGCCGCGGGGCCTCAGCTCGGGCTCAACACGCTCATCGGGTACCACTGGGAGATCGCCATTGGCGAGAACACCCTCACGCTCAACGAGTTCGAGCAGCTCGCCCAGCAGAACGCCCCGCTCGTGCGCATCGGGGGTAAGTGGGTCGAGATCCGCCCGGAGGATGTCGAGAACGCGATCAAGTTCATCGGCGAGAACCCGGGCGGCGAGATGGAACTCGGCGACGCGATGCAGCTGGCATTGGCATCCGATTCGGCCCAGACCGGGCTCCCGGTCACCGGGCTCGAAGCCACAGGGTGGGTCGCCTCGTTGCTCGGCGGCGAAGACGGCGCATCGATCGAGCTGCCCAAGCTCGACGCACCAAATTCATTCATCGGGACCCTCCGCCCGTATCAGGCACGCGGGCTCAGCTGGATGGTGTTCATGGAGCGCTTCGGATTCGGCGCCTGCCTCGCAGACGACATGGGGCTCGGGAAAACAATCCAGCTCTTGGCACTGCTCACCCATGAGCGATCACTGAATAATGTTGAGCAGGTCGATCCAACGCTTTTGGTTGTTCCGATGTCCGTCATCGGCAACTGGATGAAAGAATCGCAGAAGTTCTCGCCTTCGATCAAGGTGCTTGTGCATCACGGCATCGATCGGGCGGTCGATGATACCTTCGTCGAGAAGGCCCAGGCCGCTGATCTGGTGCTGACCACCTACGCATTGGCGCATCGGGACAGCGAACTCATCAACCGGGTCAAATGGGGGCGGATGGTGCTCGACGAGGCCCAGTTCATCAAGAACCCGGCAGCCAAGCAGTCACAGGCAGTCCGAGGGATCAAGGTGCCCAGACGCATCGCCTTGACCGGTACACCGGTCGAGAACAGGTTGTCCGAGCTCTGGTCGATCATGGATTTCCTCAACCCGGGGTATCTGGGCAGCGCCGGGATGTTCCGCAAGCGGTTCTCGCTGCCGATCGAGCGGCATCGCGATCAGAACAAGATGGCCAAGCTCCGCTCGATGGTCTCGCCGTTTATCCTGCGCCGTGTCAAGACCGATCCAACCGTGGTCTCTGATCTACCCGAAAAGATCGAGAGCAAGGAGTGGTGCGCCCTGACGCCCGAGCAGGCCAAGCTCTACGAGGGGTGTGTCCAGCGGATGCTCACCGATGTCGACGAGACCGAGGGGATCCACCGCCGAGGTCTGGTGCTCGCGGCGCTCATCAAGCTCAAGCAGATCTGCAACCACCCCGCCCAGATGCTCAAGGACGCCGACCCGCAGTTCGGCAAAACCATCGACCCGATGCGTTCGGGCAAGTGCGTGCGTTTGCTCGAGCAGGTCTCCGAGTTGATCTCCGAGGGGGATCAGGCGTTGATCTTCACACAGTTCCGCCAGATGGGGCACATCCTGAGCACGATGCTCCGCCACGAACTCGGCAAGGACATTCTGTTCCTCCACGGCGGGACGCCTCAGGGCAAACGCCAGAAGATGATCGATGAGTTCCAAGAAGCGACCGGCAAAGCGCCGATCCTGCTCTTGTCGCTCAAAGCCGGCGGCGTGGGCTTGAACCTCACCGCGGCGACCCATGTGTTCCACTTCGACCGGTGGTGGAACCCGGCGGTCGAGAATCAGGCGACTGACCGAGCATATCGCATCGGTCAGACCCGAACGGTGCAGGTCCACAAGTACATCGTCCGGGGCACGCTCGAAGAGCGGATCGACGAGATGATCGAATCGAAGACCGAGCTGGCCGAGAACATCATCGGGCACGGCGAGCGGTGGCTGACGGATCTGGGAAGCGAGAAGCTCCGCGAGATGCTCACCCTTCGGGCGGACACCATCGCCGATGAGATGTAAACCAAGAGAACAACGATGAGCGAGAAAAAAACATCCAGTTCTCCCGATGCCAAGGCGAAGAAGCTCTCGCCTGCGCAGTCAAAGATAACGCCCGAGAAGCAGACAAAAAAAATCGCCAAGAAAACGACCAAAAAATCAGCGAAGAAAACGACGAAGAGTACAACAAAGAAACCCATTTCATCCACGCCGCCTCCGAGCGAGGACCGGGTCGTGAATGTGATCGCTCGCCCGACGCTCAGCGCATCGGTTCCTACAGCCCCCAAGAAGATCAAGCCGCAGTACGCCTCGTTTCGCTCGTCACGCAAGTCGCTTGTCAACCCGCGCCGTGTTCGCGGGGGGGTGAAGTTCAAGCTCAAGGTCGGCGAAACACCGGCGAGTTGGATCACACAGCGGATTCTTCGTGTCGCCGAGAGCGGGGCCGCCAACGACGTCTTCAAGGACGGGCTCGAATACGCCCGTCTTGGGCAGACCAAGCGACTGACAATCGAGGAAACCCTGTGCGAGGGTGTGATTCAGGGGCGGAGCGACAAGCCGTACACCACAACGCTCGGGCTCGACGAGTTCAGTGTCGAATCGCAGGAGCAGATCATCGCGGCGATGGCCGATCAGGTGCGGTATGCCGCCAAGCTCCTCGCCGGCGAGCTTCCTAGCAACATCGAAGATGTCTTCGCCCCGCTCGGGCTCAAGCTCTTTCCCGCCGAGCCCGAGGATATCCATCCGGTGTGCTCGTGCCCGGATTGGAAGACGGATCAGCCGTGGTGCAAGCACACGGTATGTCTCTCGGCGCTGCTGGCCGAGAAACTTGGCGACGATCCGATGGCGATCTTCGGGCTCCGCGGCATGCCCGGCCAAGAACTCATCGACGGGCTCCGCCAGAAACGGGCGGTCGGTGTGCAGGGGCCCGGCCCATCGCCGGTGCTCCACCAGCATGTGCCCGGGGTTTCGGATATCTCGTCGCCGCCGCTCGAAGACTCGATCGACTCATTCTGGGAGGTCGGCGAAGATCTCGAAGATCTCGACACGCCGATCACGCCACCAGCGGTCAACTGTGTGCTCCTGCGCCGTCTGGGTCCGAGCCCGTTCATCGGCGCACGGTTCCCGCTCATCGGCTTGATGGCGACCTGCTATCAGCTCATCGGGGATGCCGCGATCCAGGCCGAGGATGCCGGCGACCCCGAAGAATAGAACCTGTTTCAATCAATGCATTCAACAACAGCCCCGCTGAGGCGGGGCTGTGTGCATGGTGGCGTTTAGATTTATGGACAACCTTGGTTGAAGAGGTTGATGTATCCGGAAACATCGAAGAAGTTGAACTCCCCATCGCCGTTGATGTCGGCGATTGGATCGTTCGCGTTGAACGCGCCAAGGAATGCGGAGATGTCAAAGAAGTTGAGCTCTCCGTCACCGGTGAGATCAGCGGGGCACGATGCAGCGACGGTGAACGAGTCGATCCATGTCTGCCACCCAAAGTTGCGTTGATACATCCCGATGATCCAGAAGGTGGTATCGTCGTTGGGGTCGATGGCGATATCGAGGTAGTCACCCCATCGCCCGTTGGCGCCGTCATCGCCGATGGCGAGCTCTATCGGTGTGCTCATGGTGCCAGTCGGATCGGAGGGGACCCGCCCAGAGACCTGCACGCTTGCGAACTCGCTGGCGCTTGAACGAGCCATAATCAACCCAACATTCTGGAACTTGTCGGAATAGATCGCTGGGAAGTAGTAGTGCTGCCCCGATGTGCCAGTGACTTCGCCCTGCTGGACGAGTGCAGGCGAGTTGCCCGAGCTGGGCCACCCGTTGGTCTCGATGTGGTACCACCGCGCGACGGTGATGCCGGGGGGGCCATTGATTGCGTGCGAGGCATAGAGGTTCCCGTCGCGGAAGTGCACATTCATCAGCCGCCCGTCGAGGGTCGAGATCTCGCCACCGCCTGGGTTTGGTGCGTCCTGCGATGGGCCCGTCGCTGAGGCCATCATGGGGACTTCAACGAACTCGAGCGAGGGAGATCCGAGCGGGTCGGTGATCGTCCAGACATTGAGCGACGATGCCGTCTGTCGATTGACAAAGAAGCACTGCGGGGCGGATCCGAACATCTGGGCGACCTGTAGCGAGGCCCCATTGCCGGGTGCCATGTCGGTGATGACCACCGGATCGCCCACGAGCATGGGCGCTTTGTCGAAGATCCGAAACAGCTGCCACCCGAACCCGCCGTCCGGGCCAGTGAGCTTGAAGAGATTTCCAGTCACATAGTACGCGTTTTCGTCGAACCCGAACCCAGGATAGTCAACCCAGTAGGTGCTTGATTCGATCTGGATCGCCGAGAAGGTGCGGTACTTGTACCAGATGCCGTTGGGATCCGAGTCGTCGGAGACCGCGATGTCGATCCATGACTCGGTCGAGCCAACCTGCTCGAGGGCCATGACGATAAACCGTTCGGATCGGTGGTCATAGAAGCACTTGGGATCAAAGACGAAGTTTGAACTTGCGCCTACGCCCTCGAAGAACCCCGGCGAACCCGGTGTGCCCAGATCGGTCGAGAATGTCTGATTGCCGTTCCGGTCATAGAACGCGATGGCCGAGTTAACGGTCACCACGACATGGTTCGGTCCAACCGCCAATGTCGGGTCCGGCGGCGACCACTCTGTCTGCGAGATCGCCTCAAAGCCTGTCGGCGCACCTTGTTGCACACGATCCATGTCGATCGCTTGTCCGACGGGCATCGAGCGATCGGTTGATCCCGCATCCAGTGTTTTGTCGCGTGAGTGCTTGGGGAGTTCGTGCTTGATGAGCTTGATGGGGCCATCGAATGGACCCGTGAGCTGGTTCTGGATCGGGAAGTTGCGGGTGTCGATGATGGTGGGGGTGATGGTGGTGCGGACGATCTTTGATTTGTCGCTCAGATCGATCACCGGCGGGAGCTGGTCGGCGGGCAGCCCGCGGGCCGATCTCGCTCCCTCGGGTTGTAAAGTGCTCGGTTCATTCTGGGTCTGTTGTGCCGAGCACCCAACGAGCAGCGAGGCACCGAGCAGGGCCGAAGCGAACAAAATACTCAATCGGCATGGGATCGAGGATTGAAAAACGAGCATGGTGAAACCTTTCGTGTGCAGCCAAGGTGGCTATCTGCTGCGTATGTATCCCAATCTGGAGAGGAAGCTTTGACATCGGTCTGGGAAGCGTTCGAGTTCAGATTGATGGCGGGCGTCTTCCAGAGAGAGAAAATCGGCCGGAATCGGCCTTCAAGCGATGAAAATCCTGTTTATTGAAAAGATACAGGATCTGGCTTTACTTTTATACGCAGATTTGTCTGTTTGGTTGACCAGAATTTGAGAATCTGGTCCTCCGCATCGAGTTGACCCCGTATTGAACGGGTCTACACTTGGGATCGGAAACACGGAGCCCGGGGTGACGGAGGCTGAGCAAGCCGAGGCGCACCGATAGGTCCACTTGATTGGTTTGGAATGTGTTTGTATCGCTCATGGGCCTATGACCATCCAGACAACGCAGCCAAGAGGATCTCGCTCCAAGTCTGGGACGCTCATCCGAGTGGATCAGGCGAACACGCTGCGGCTCTTCACGCGTTGACGATTGATCGTCTCCGGGTGTTCTGGCCGTACTGATGACGGATCGGACACCCGATCGGGCTATGGGTAAAGCACGATCAATACACGGAGATTGAGCAACACGCTGCAGAGATTCTCGAATCGAGACGATAGAAGAAGACACAACACAAAGTACACTGCCCCATGGTGTAATGGTAGCACAGCTGGTTTTGATCCAGTCAGTCCAAGTTCAAATCTTGGTGGGGTAACTTTTTCTTTGCTCGACATCTCTCCGCGGTTGCCACGACTGATGGCACGCACCGAACCAAAGCTCGAAGCCATTATCCTCGCCGCCGGCAAGGGCACACGGATGGAGTCCGATCTGCCCAAGGTCTGCCACATCGTCGGCGGACGCCCGATGGTCTGTGCTGTCGTCGATGCCTGCCTTGAGAGCGGGTGCTCGCGCGTTGTGGTCGTGGTGGGGTACAAGCAGGAACTCGTCCGCGAGGCGATCGCCTCGTATGGCGACAAGGTCGAGTTTGCAATCCAGCACGAGCAGCTCGGCACCGGGCACGCCGTTGCCAACGCCATTGACGCCTTCCCGATCGAGACTCGCTCGAACACCGATGTCTTCGTCCTCTGCGGCGACGGTCCGCTCATCCGCACCTCGACCTTTGAGACCATGCTCGGACGCCATCGATCGACCAATGCCGATGCGACCCTGGCAACAAGCATCATCGACAACCCGGATGGATATGGGCGGATCGTTCGCGATGCCGATGGTGGTTTCGAGCGCATCGTCGAGCAGAAAAACGCCAGCAAAGCGGAACTGGCGATCAACGAGGTCAACCCGAGCTACTACTGCATGAACGCCGGCGCAATGTTCGATGCCCTCAAGAAAACGAGTCGAAACGAGCTCACCGGGGAGTACTACATCACCGATGTCTTTGAGCTCTTGCTCAAAGATGGCAAGCGCGTCGAGGTCATCGATGCCGTCCCACCAGAGGATATCCTGAGCATCAATACGCTCGAGCACCTTGCAACGGTCGATGCGATCTATCGGTCCCGTCAAGCATCCAGATCCAGCACCACCACCACCAATGGGAGCGCGTAATGGCAGAGCTTAAAGTCTTCGCAGGACGAAACTCGAAGGATCTCGCCCACCGGGTCTGCGCCGAGATGGGCGTCGAGCTTGGGCGTGCCCGAACGAATCTCTTTCCTGACGGCGAGGTTTTCGTCAAGCTCGATGACGATGTCCGCGGACGCGACTGCTATGTCGTGATCTCAACTTGTGATCCGGTCAATGACAATCTGATGGAACTCTTGGTCTTCTGTGATTGCATGCGACGGGCAAGCGCCAAGACCGTGACAATGGTGATGCCGTACTACGGGTATGGGCGTCAGGATCGCAAGGACGAGGGGCGTGTGCCGATCACGGCCAAGCTTGTCGCCAACCTGATCACCGCTTCGAACGCGGATCGCGTGTTAGCGATGGATCTCCACGCGGCCCAGATCCAGGGGTTCTTCGATATCCCGGTGGACCACCTCTCGGCAACACCGGTGTTTTATGATTACTTTAGTTCGATCCGCCACGAGCTTGGCGATCTGTGCCTCGTCTCACCCGATGTCGGCAATGTCAAGGTTGCTGAGTCGATGGCGAATCTGCTTGGCGCGGACCTAGCGATCATCAACAAACGCCGACTCACCGGCGACACGGTCAAGATCGGCAACCTCATCGGCGATGTCAAAGATAAAACCGTCCTGATGTTCGACGACATGATCTCGACCGGAGGCACCGTCGTCGAGGCGGCAAAACTCGTCATGGACGAGGGGGCCACCGATGTCATCTGCGCAGCGACACATGCCGTCCTCGCGGGCAAGGCGATGGAGAACCTCTCGAACGCCCCGATCTCCAAGATCGTTGTCACCGACACCGTCCCGATCGGTGATCGGTGCGATCCAATCAAGGACAAGCTCGTCGTGCTCTCGATCGGCGAGATCCTCGGCCAAGCAATCACCCGAATCCACAACAACCAATCGATCAGCGCCCTCTTCCAACGCACCGCCGGTGCCAAACGCTGATCGACGAACACGAATACAGAACCTTGACGCAAACACATCGATCATTGAACGATAAAGGAGAAAACAATGAGTGACACAACCACAGTGCTCAGCGCACAAACGCGTGAACGGACCGGGAGCCGATACGCCCAGCGGGTCCGCAAAGCCGGTGGGCTCCCAGCAATCGTCTACGGACATAAGGAAACACCGATCTCGATCTCACTCGATGCACACGAAGCCATCGGGTATATTTCCAAGGGCGAGAAGGTCTTCAACATCGACCTCGAGGGCAGCAAGCACTTCGTGCTCCTCAAGGATCTGAGCTACGACTACCTCGGGACCAACATCATCCACGCGGACTTTGCACGCGTGGACATCAACGAGCGGGTCAACACCAGAGCCCACCTCAAGTTCGTCGGCGAGGCCGTGGGGCTCAAGACCACCGGCGCGATCATGATGCACCCGATCACCGAGATCGAGCTCAACTGCCTGATCACCAATCTCCCCGACCACATCGATGTCGATGTATCGGCGATGGAGATCGGCGATGCGCTCCACGCCTCAGATGTCAAGCTCCCGCTCGACACCATGAAGCTCATTACCGACAAAGATGCCATCATCGCTCAGATCGTCCTCAAGGCCCTCCAGGTCGAAGAAGGCGAAGAGAGCGAAGTTGACTCCGAAGGCGCAGAGCCAGAAGTCATCGCCGAGAAGAAGGAAGACGAAGCGGAATGAAGCTGATCGTTGGACTTGGCAATCCGGGTGCTCAATACGAGCGGACCAGGCACAACGCCGGGTTCATGGCTCTCGATGCGCTCGCTTCCAAGCACACATCGGGGCAGATCCCAAAGAGCCGATTCCACGCGGTGACGCTCGACACCATGATCGGTGGCGAGAAGGTGCTCTTGCTCAAGCCGACTTCCTACATGAACCTCTCCGGGCAATCCGTTGGCGAGGCGATCCGGTTCTTCAAGCTCGAGCCGAGCGAGGACCTGCTTGTGATCGTCGACGACATCGCCCTGCCCGTCGGGCACATCCGGATCCGCAAATCCGGCGGCGCCGGCGGGCACAACGGGCTCTCCGATATCGACCGGATCCTTGGTGGTCAGGACTACCAACGGATCCGTATCGGGATCGGTGAGGTGCCAAAGCTCATGAACCAGTCCGACTGGGTCCTGAGCAAGTTCATGAAGGAAGAGCAGCCCGAAGTGCTCAAGAGCATCAACGCCGCGTGCGATGCCGTCGAATGCATACTCAGCGATGGCATCACCCAGGCAATGAACACGCTCAACACCAAGCTTGTCAAGCCGAAGCCGGAGACCAAACCAGCATCAGATACAAACTCATAGAAACCATCACAAGAAAACTCATCAGCCAAATCGGGCTGATCCAGAAAATGGAGACTCAACAATGACCACAGAAACACAAGCACGCATCGGGGTGTATGAGGGCATGTTCCTCGCCACGCAGGGCGCCGCCGCATCGTTCGGCGATCTCATTGATCACATCAACTCGCTCTTTGAGCGGGCCAACGCCGAGGTCATCTCGATGAAGAAGTGGGACGAGCGTCGCCTCGCCTACGAGATCGACAAGCAGAAGCGAGGCGTCTACATCCTCGCCTACTTCAAGTGCCCGACCGACATGGTGCCCCACCTCGAGCGCGATGTCGTGATCTCGGACAAGCTCCTGCGTCTCTTGGTTACCTCGGCCGACCACCTCACCGAAGAGGAGATCGCGACTCATGACGATCGCGCGGGGCTCGATACCGAGGCCAAGCTCCGGGCCCAGGCCGGGCAGGCAGAAGAAAACGCCGCGAGTTCGAAGGTCCGTCTCGGTGCTCCTGAGATCCAGCCAGAACCCGAAGCCCAAGCCCCTGCTCAAGAAGTTGCTGCAGCCCCGGCCGCAGCCCCTACCGAGCCCGCTTCAGAAGAGCCTGCGATCGAAACTACCGAGTCCTAAGGGCATGGCGGACCAGTTTCGCCGCCAGAGAAATACGATTGGCGTGTCGGGCCCGGAATTCCGTTCCGGGCCCGAACACGGAATCTGTTTGGTATGCTACACTTGAACTGCACATCATATTGGTGTGAGGAATGGAGATACAGATGGCCGCGAGCTTCAACAAAGTCATACTCATGGGCAACCTGACCCGTGATGTCGAGATCCGTCACACTTCGAGCAACACCGCGATCGGCAAGTTTGGGCTCGCGGTCAACCGCAAGTTCAAGACCCAATCGGGCGACCAACGCGAGGAAGTCACCTTCGTTGATTGCGAAGCATGGGGTCGCACCGCCGAGGTCATCGCCCAGTATCTCTCCAAGGGGAGCCCGATCTTCATCGAGGGTCGGCTCAAGCTCGATCAGTGGGAAGACAAGAACGGCGGAGGCAAGCGATCGAAGCATCTCGTCGTTGTTGAGAACTTCCAGTTTGTCGGCTCGGCCCAAGGCGGGGGCAACTCCGGTGGCTCCGGCGGGGGGGGATACGCCCAAGCGGGGGCCGGTGGATCAGGCGGCGGATACAGCGGGGGCAACTCTGGTGGGGGGGGGGGGGGATCCGACATCAACCCCGACGATATCCCGTTCTAAACCTCCAAATACAAAGAACAGAGCCCGCTGCGTACTGCAGCGGGTTTTTTTATGCCAGTAATTCCTTGCTGACCAATGGATAAGCCCGCGAGCGCCCGCCTAAACTCCTTTCCCGATTGGTCGCCATTGACGCGCCGATCGACCCTCTTTGTTGGGGCGTCGCACCGTGCAACGCTCCTTAACTCTTCCGGGCAATAACCCGGATCAGGACAGCGAAAGGACCATACCCATGGCACGCTCAGTTAAACTTCTGCTCACGGAAAATGTCGACAACCTCGGCATTGTCGGCGATATCGTCAATGTCCGCATCGGATACGCCCGCAACTACCTCCTCCCATTCAACTGCGCGACCACACCGAGCGATGAACTCGTAGCCACCCTTGCTGACAAGCGGGCACAGGCCGAGAAGGAAGTCGCCGCCAAGCGTGCTGATCGCGAGAGCATGATCGGCAAACTTCACGGGCAAGAACTCACCCTCACCCGCGCCTGCAACGACCAGGGCCAGCTCTACGGCTCAGTCACTCAGCAGGATATCGCCGCGGCCCTCAAAGAGGTCGGCTTCACCGTCTCGCCCCGCGAAGTCCGCCTCCCAACCACCATCAAGCGGATCGACACCTTCGACATTCACATCAAGGTTGATTCGGATCTCGAAGCCGACATCAAACTCTGGGTCGTCGCCGACCGCGAGCTTGATCTTGAAGAGAGCGAGGAGATGGAGTTTGACAACGAGGGCGAACTGATCGTCAAGGACAAGCCCAAGGCCCGCGCCAAAGAAGAAGCCCCTGCCGAAGCAGCATCCGCTGAATAAGCCAAGCGTCTTCTCGCAGCCTCAAGAATGATCTACATCAGCCCGGCGATCGCCGGGTTTTTAAATGAAAAAACGCCCGTTTGATTCGGGCGTTCGTGTGAAGGAATGGATATCGAACGGGTTAATCTCGGGTTTCGAGTGGGGGCACGAATCGAACGATGGCGATGTCGCCGATGACGAACTGCGAGATCTGTACCCTGTCGGTGACCACGAAGAGCAGCGAAAGCTTCTGGTCATCGCGGCTCCGGCTCAGATCCGGGGTGTCTTGAATCCCCGTGAGCGTTGCGCCACGGGTGAATCGTGCCGTGTAGATCTTCGAGTCCTTGTATTCGTACCCGATTGCCTCGTACTCGTTGCCCTTATTGTCAATGAGCAGCAGTGGAACATCGAGCTCTGCATCGCGGGCGGCTTCGGAGAGGAACCCAAACGGAGATTCAGGGCCGACATTGACCCGGATCAATGCCTGTCCGCGCCCCAAGGCGTACTGCTCGATCCGCAGTTTCTTGCTCGTTGGTGCGTTCCGCCGCCCAACCTCGGTCTTGACATCGTATGTGCCCTCGCCGTCAACAACATGGTTCGCTTCATTGAGCGTAAACCCGCGTTTGGCGGCCTGTGTCGACATCAACTCGCCGACCTTGGTCGACGGACGCACCATCCTCGGCGTGGTCTTTGGGTCGTAGGTCACCGTCTTCGAAGTATCGAACTTTCTTGTGACGGTCTCGCCCTTGAGGATCGAGCCCGTGCGGACAAGCCGATCACGCTGCGACGGGCTCGCATAGTTGATCGCCTTGGGAAGGGTGTCGAGGTTGACTCGATTGTTCTTGACAAACAACGCGACCGGTATGTATCCCTGTGGGACGACAAACTCGAAGGCCATCTGCACCTTTGACTTGCCCCCGACAGAGGTGATAAACACATCCTTGGCATCGAAACGCCAACGCCCATACTCATTTGGGCTCGCCGATTCAGAGATCGTCGCGATCGGGAAGACTGACCTGGTGTTGCCATCGTCGTCGCCAACGAGCAGGCGGATCTGACCGTTCGAGATGACCAGCTGTCCGCCTTTTTTCCCGCGTTCCTTGGCGCCGGGCTCGAAATCGATGACATACCCCGCGAGGTACCCCTTCGTGACGGGTTCTGAGTTGATGTCGATGTATTTCTGTGTCTCCGAGTTGGTCGAATCCTTGAGCAGATCGGTGAGCGAATCGGTGCCCGCGGGATTCCCGACGATATAGGATGATTTGACCTTGAAATCGTCCGGTCGGATTGCGTTCCTCCCCGACCCGTCGCCCTGTGAGATACGCGTGGAGAACCCAACAAGCTCAAGCTCGGGATACCACTTGGCGAGCGGCTCAGAGGTGCTCATCACACCAATAGATAGGTGCTCGTAGAGCTGGGCGGTGAGTGAGTCCACAGGGATCCAAAGCGTGTCACTGCGTACGAGCGAGCCAGCGCCGATTGCCCGGTCAGCCGAGTACCACAGCGGCTGATACCCGAGGAATTTTGTCGGCAAACGCATCGTCCCCAGACCGATGACCAAGATACCCGCGGTGATGACGCCCGTGGCGAGCCCACAGATCCCGCCGCCGGCATAGTCAATGACCACCATATTCCGGATATTGCCCGGAACCAGCTTGTCGGAGAGATAACGAAAGAGTAAAAGCGCAAGGACAAACGGGACAATCAACGCTACGCCGTAGGCGATCCCCTCGAGGAACGAGAAGAACCCACGCTTGGGGCTCGCGTTGATGAGCATAATCGCCAACGGCTCCCAGAAGGCAAACGCGATCGCACCCGCGCCGATGACGCACAATAGGTGGAGCATGGAGTTAAACATGCCACGGACCATCCACGCGTACCCAATTCCGAGCACGAATATGATGACAATGAAGTTTAAGATATTCATGGGTTTCGTTCTCCAGCTCTTATGAATCTGCTCTGAGCTTGCTCACACATGCTTGTCGCGGCGTGAAGTTGTTCTCGTAGGGTGTATTACGCCTGTGCGGGCTTAGGTGTCTGTTTCGGCGAACTCTTCGAGGGCTTCTTCTTGCTCGACGAGGCGATCCGAGAGACCTCCTCGATGCTCGTGAGCCCCTCGACCGCTTTGCGGAGGGCGGTCTGCTGGACAGTCGGGAGCGAGCGCTTCCGCATCGCCGTTCGCAGACCGTTCCAATCTTCCTTAGCGATCATCTTCCGTTCTTCGTTCTCGATCGGGAACACCCCGAAGCACCCGGTCTGGCCGATGTATCCAACACCGTTACATACGGGGCAAACCTCTGGCTTGTTGCGTATAAGGACCTGCCCGCCCTTTTTATTGAGCTGCTTGACCTTTTCAACCGGTAAACCGAGTTTCTTGAGCATCTCAGGCGTCGGTGCGTACCCGACCTTGCAGTTGCCGCAGAGCATCCGGATGAGTTTCTCAGCCACCACACCCCGCAGTCCCTCGCCCGCCAACTTCGGATCACCGACCGCACGGACATACATCTGAACGGCGGCCAAAGCGCTCTCAGCTTTCATCGAGAGGTACACACGGGATCGATCGAGATCAGAGATCGCGATATTCTTAGCGGTTTCGACATCCGGTAGATCACACACGGCCACCACATCGGGGTCGCGCCTCAGCGTCGAGCGGACAAGCGTGGCGAAGTCCGTTCCTTCTTCGTTGGTGGGGTCAAACTTGATCTGCTTGACACCCTCGAGCGCGTCCTCGATCTCAAACTCGATCGATTGGATATTCGAGGTGTACGCATCATGAAGCTGGAGCACCGAATACATCGTGGTCGTTCGACCGTTATCCTTCGGAGCCCCGAGAAGCACAACCCCGGTCGTGTCCTCGGCCCATTTGCGAAGTTCACCGAGCTGATTTTCGAGCAGCCCGAGATCTGCGGGCTTGCGTCTGACCGCTTCGTCCGGATTATAAATCATGGTGAGCACCATGCCATTTTTCGATCCGCTTGAGACGATCTTGAGTGTTTGGCTCGACATCTTCTCGCTCGATATCGAGATGAATCCGGTGAGTTTTCGCCTGCGATCACTCGCATCAAGCCCCGCGCACTTCTTCCAAAAATCGATAATCAGGACCGCATCCGCCTTGGCCAGCTGCTCACCGGCCTGGCGGACTCCATCGACAAGGAACGACACCGCGTAGGAGTTCTCATTGACCGGAATAATATCGATCTGTGAAGCATTCGCGATATGCCCATGAATGACGGATTCCTCGGCCGCGACACGCACCGCGTAGGAACTCGATTCCTTTTCCGGCGGGATGATCTTCATCTTGTTGGGCCCAACGATGGTCAGCTCCGATGTGCCAAGCTTCTTGGCCTCCCTCTTATCATCACGCTTCTGGGACATCTCCGAGAGATCAAACCTGAGCTTGGAGTGTTCGGGAATCCGTACATCCTTGTTGGCGATCGACACAAAGATCCCGATATCAACTGCAAAGATGGCGAGCACACCAAAGAACCCCGCCGCGATACCTGCGATCCCGCCGACGGGGAGCAGGATTAGATACGCGATCGCACCGAGTCCAAAGATCATGTGGACCGCGCTCCACTTCTCCTGACCAAGGAAAAATCGCTTGGCGTGCTTGTCGAGGATCGTCGAGATCATCCAGGCCCACCCGATGAACGGAGCGATCAATATGATCGGTTTCCACCACGACACGAGTGTATAGGTATCCCCCGCTAGGGTCAGCACTGAGGAGCCGAGGGTGAATGAACCAAGTGGTTCAGAGATTGTCATGAGCATGGAATCGAGCACCGTCGTATCCTCTCGAGTATCAGTAGGGCAACTTCGTGGGGCCCGTTTATGTTTGCCAGATAATCGGCGGCCTGCAACGCTCCAAATCTCACGCGTTGTCCAGACCATCCGGGCCGTGCATTGTAGAGGGCAATGTCACGATACACCATCATGTCACGATTGAGTTCCATCGAAGATCGGTGGCTCTCGCTCGGTCAATCACCGGTTCGGATCGTGAACGGGTCGCCCTTTCCCCTCTCGGAGCGGTTTACGCAAACTTCTTGAGCTTCATCTGCAACTCGTCAACATTGGGCGATGCCTCGAGCGCCGTACGCATATGGATGTACTCATCCTCTACGAGCTTGACGAGCGAGTCATTGAAATCGATCATCCCGATCTGCTGGGCCTCAATCGAGTTGAGCACCTCGCGGAGATCCCCCTCCCGCTCATCAAGAATGTACTTCTTGACCACGCCGTTGTTGATCAGGATCTCGAGCGCCGGGATCCGGAAGATCTTCTCGTGGAGGGTGGGCAGCAGCTTCTGGTACACAAACGACCGCATCTGATACGCCAAGATCTTGCGGACTTGCTCAACCTCTTCCTGAGGGAAGAGCCCGTAGATTCGAGAGAAGGTCTGGGTCGTGCTCGAAGAGTGAATCGTCCCGAACACAAGGTGACCCGTCTCGGCAGCGTGCAGCGCGGCCTCGAAGGTCTCTTGGTCACGCATCTCACCGATCAACACCACATCGGGGTTCTCACGCACCAACGCCCGGAGTCCGGTCTTGAAGTCGAGGCAATCGAGCCCGATCTCACGCTGGTTGATCGTCGCCTTCTTGTCCTCGAAGATGTACTCGATGGGGTCTTCGAGGGTCAGGATATGCACACTCTTGCGTGCATTGACATAGTCGAGCATCGACGCAATGGTGGTGGACTTACCCGAACCCGTCACGCCGCAGAGCAGCACGATGCCCTGAGGCTGCATCGCCACCTCAGACATCACCTCGGGGAGGTAAAGCCCCTCGAAGGGCAAGATCTCAGAGGTAATGTTTCTCGCCGCCACCGAAATCGTCCCGCGGGCTTGAAACAGATTCACGCGGAACCGATGCTTGGCGTCATAGTTGTATGCAAAGTCCACTGATCCAAACTTATAGAGGTCCTTCATCTGCTCATCGGTGAGAATCTCCTTCGTAATCTTAAAGAACTCTTCCGCCGAGACAGGATCGACATCCATCGCCTTGAGCGTGCCTCGCATCCGAATCTTGGGTTTCTGGTTGGACTTCATAATGAGGTCCGAAGCTCCGAACCGGATGGTCGCCTTGAGGAAGTCGCCCCAACGGGTCGCGTGGGGGTCTTTCTTGGCCATGCTCGGATCGAGATCGACATGCCCCGCCGAAGCGGATGAAGAGGGTGAATCGGTCACGGTCATTGTTGATGGGTCCTTCTGATCTGCTTGGTCATGCTCTCGGCTGCGGGCCGCGGGCTTCAGGTCGTGCGATGGGGTCGTCTGGTCGAGCATTCTAGGCATTTGGGCACCTCCTTACCCTTATACACACCTCAATAGGCATCTCTATTCATCCGATTTGACGAACTTGTCTAAAGTGCTCTCCAGCCATGAAAAACGACCGTGTATCGAGGGGTGCGATGATGGGAAAGATAGAAAAATGGATGAGTCATCCTCATGAACAAAGCCGATCCACGAGCGGGATCGTCGGCATCTCCTGTTCGATCCGTAGGCGGAGTTGGTTCCATGCTCGACCTGATTTGGTGTGCCGAGAGTCGATTTGGGGAGCGAAACAGGGGTATTAAAAAGCGGACCCAATGGGTCCGCTGCGAAGTTGCTTTCAGTCGAGAGACAGATCGAACTCAGCTTGCTCCGACCGTCTCAGATTCGCGATCGATGGTGCCCAAGAAGTTGGCTTCGAGCTCAACGCGGATCTTTTCCATCGCCTTGTTCTGGATCTGGCGGACGCGTTCTTTGGTCACGCCGATGATCTGACCAACCTGTTCAAGGGTCATGGGTTTCTCCATGCCTCCGGTCTCAAGCCCGAAACGATGTTCGAGCACGGTTCGCTCGACATCCGAGAGATCTGCACGGTTGGCGACGACGATCTCACGGACCTCCGAGGCGGTGTCCTTCTCGAAGTCGGCTCGCTTGGTCTCGAGGAAGTTGGACTTCTCGAGCTTGGGGTCGAAATCGGTCGGGAATCGCTGGCGATACTTGCTCAGCTTCATCCCCTGACGACTGAACGCCTTGAGAATCGCCCGGCACGCATAGGTCGAGAACTTGAACCCGCGGCCAGCGTCGAACTTGTCGACCGCACGCAGCAGCGCCATGTTGCCTTCAGAAACCAGATCCGCAAAGTCAACCTCGCTCATGCGTGTCCGCTTGGCCATTGCCAAAACCAGCGCGAGGTTGGTCTCGGCGATCTGCTCGCGGATCCGTTCAGACTTGCGATACCAATGCAGAAGCTGATCGGCCTGCTCCGGAGTCGGCTTCTTGTCCGGGCGTGCCCAGGTCTCCTGCTGGAGCTTCCAAACACGGTAGCGCGAATAGTTGAACTGATGGAACAGCACCCGCTCTTCAGCACCGGTCAGGATGACCTGCTGCGACGATTTGACCGTCCGCGTGCGTGTGATCGACGAGATATCGTCCATCACCGGGTGATACCAAGTGGTATCAGGCAGCGCGATCTCAGGCGCGTCGTCATAGATATTCTGCTCGGCGTCGTCCTCGTAGAACGCTTCGGAGTCGATGAAGTCCTGCTCTTTGAGAAGGATCTGATTGAGCAGACGCTCATCGCCATGGGAGAGCTGACGCGCGGTCTTGCCGGCACGCGTCGAGGTGCGAGAAACCCCAACGCGATGCCTTCGTCGCATCTGTTCGAGCGGGCTGGGGTTGTTGCTGGTTGCTTGCATCATGCTGTCTCCAACCGCCACTATCCTGCAGCGGTTCATTGTGTTTTCCTTCGCTCCGGTTTCAACCTGCTGGCAGTGCCAGTCGATGATCCCAAGCGTGTGTGATCAATCATGAATGTTTTCATGGGCGCGTGCCCGTTCAAACATCCAACCGTCAACAACTTGCTCAGATTGACGCCCAAACTGTGTTTTCTGGTGAAATATGCCAAGAGGCGAAACCAGAATCCGGCGTTTGAACGCAAATCAATCGAGTTGTCTTCAACCCAGCGCTGACACCCTGCATTTTGGGTCAGATCTGGGTCAATCCCATTTCCTACATGTGATTTCCACACACATCCGGTGTGCATGGGTACGACGGCCGCTTGAATACCAATTTTCGTTGGCCAGGTACTTTTTTGAAATCTGCTGAGATCAAATCTGACCTCTGATTTCACAGTACTCGCTGGTCCACTTTGGACATCAAGCATGGTGGGGGTGTCCCCAGAAAGAGCAAGACGGCTGAATCTTGTTTTTCTTTCATCTGCTCGTGTTCAATACGAGCGAACAGATCGAGAAGTTTCGATTCAATCCCATGAATTCCACATAATTCTTTGGTTGTCAGCCGGAAAAAAAGACTCCCGACCCTGTTATTCGTGCATCTGATGCAGATTTTCACAAATCGAAGAGCAACTCGGCACTCCGAAAGTGAATCGCCGCCCAAAGGCACCAATCACAGCGACCCGTCCTGGTCATTTTGGACAGATCAAGTCGCTCGCTGAGCACTCGTCTGTACCACGCAGGCATCATCCTTGGCACCCGCAGCACCCGAAGAATCCAGAAAAACAGAGATCAAACGACGATCGACCATCATTCCTACGCGGTTGACGGCCGATAACATCGTGCCTAGTGTCGTCCGCTGGCATCAGTTGGCTTGACTTCGTCATGCCATCGGTATGCCCATAATCCGGGCCGCCAGTATACACAATCATCCCGCCAGAGGCAACAGGCTTCGCTCAAATCGCATCCAATGATCAAAAGTTTGCAAAATAGTTGGGATTTGTGCCTAATGGATTCGGGTTTATTCACATCTCATCCACAATTCTCGCCGCCAAAGAACACTTCGTGCTGAGAAAACACAGAAAGGGACACCACATGGGCTTTGAACTCCCCACACTGCCATACGCATACGACGCACTCGAGCCTCACATCGACGCGCGAACCATGGAAATCCACCACACCAAGCACCATGCCGGGTACATCGCCAAGGCCAACGCTGCCCTCGAGGGCACCGAATGGGACGGCAAATGCTCGGGCGAGATCCTCTCACGGATCAAGGAAATCCCCGAGAACATCCGCACCGCCGTCCAGAATAATGTCGGCGGCTACGCCAACCACGCCCTCTTCTGGACCATCCTCGCCCCAGCTGGCAAAGGCGGCGGCGGCGAGCCATCGGGCGAGCTTGCTGAGGCGATCAATGCGACCTTTGGCTCGTTTGAGGCATTTAAAACAGAGTTCTCCAACGCGGCGGCCACCCGGTTCGGGTCCGGTTGGGCCTGGCTCGGGTTTGATTCGGACGGCACGATCCATATCGGCTCGACCGCCAATCAGGACTCCCCGATCATGTTCGGGCACAAGCCGATCTTGGGGCTCGATGTCTGGGAGCACGCCTACTACCTCAACTACCAGAACCGACGCCCGGACTACATCGGCGCGTTCTGGGAGATCGTGAACTGGGACCAGGTCGCCAAGAACTTCGCCCAGTGGAAGAGCTGAGCGAACGCTAAAATCAATGTCTTTAAGTGGCACAGGCGTCTCGCCTGTGTTTTTTCTGCGCATCCGTCAATACGCACAGGCGAGACGCCTGTGCCACCGGTTCGGGTGATATATCATTGGGCGTGAAGAAAAAGAACATCCTCCTGACCATCTGGCTTGCGCTCCCGATCACGATTGTGTCGCTGTTGATGGTCTGGATTTTCTACTCGCTCGATAAGGACCGCCTGATGGACGACGCGGTGCCCTATGGCGCCGGCGCAGGCGACACCGGCAACGCCAACGCCATCGGCGAATGGCTCGCGGGGAATGACGCCGATGCGATCTCGTTGGCGGTCAAGGCAAGGCGCGAGGGGCTGGCGATTGATCCACGCGATTGGCCGGGGGGGGTGGAGATTCGAGTTCAGATACCGGAGGGTGAATCTGATACTCCGCGACTTTTGCTTACACTGATCCACGATGAAATCGGGCGATATACCACGAGCGGGCTCGGCGACTCGACGGACGGCTGGTTTGTCAAGCGGTTCGACCAAGAGCAGCTCAAAGGCTCGCGATTTGTGATTTCGCGTTCATTCCCAAGCCGAAGCACCGATGGGTTCGTAGATGACACTGGGGATCAGCTTCGGGTGGTCTCTTTCGAGCCTCAAATCCCCGATCCAAACCTGCAAACCTCGGAACCAATGGTGGTCGAGATTCGGATGGGATCGGTGTACGAGGACCCGCCTTGAGAATCCTGAGCCGAAAAATCTGGCGTGCGTTTCCGGAACTCGACAAGTTCGATGACGATGTCTGCCGACGGTATGTCCTCCATGCGCAGCGGTCCAAAAATTTTTGGATGGGTGCGGTCGTCATCACATTCGCAATCCCCATTGGGCTTGCCGTATGGGCTGGACTCATGTTCAACTACGACGCGATCGTGCACTACCTGCAACATCTGCATTCCTTTGATATATTTGATTACTTTAGTGATACGGCCGAGAACATATTTATGGCGATCAGAATTTCTGGATATGTATGGTTTCCTGTGCTCTGCATGCTCATCGTCCGCGATCGCTGGCTCAATCGCTGTATCCGCAAGCAACTCTCAGGCATAAAATGCGGCGCCTGCGGCTACTCGCTCATCGGGCTCGCACTTATCGACGACGCACCCAAACCGACCGTCATCTGCCCCGAGTGTGGACATCACATTATCCTGCATGAGATGGGGCTCACCCAAGCCGACATCGACCCCACACTCCTCGCCAAATCATAATCACACATCCATCACCCGCAGGTGGCGATAGTTGCCCCCGAGCACATCGCGGCTCTTGGCGTTGAGCCATCTATCCAAAATCTCGGCGTACACGGAGCGGAAGTCCGCCGTGTATTTCAGATCGCCGTTGTCGAGATTTGTGAGCGATGGATGGCGCGAGTGGAACCCGCCCTGGACCTTGGGCCCGAACATGAACATCGGGGCGGCTGTGCCGTGGTCTGTGCCGTTGGATGCGTTCTGCCCGACGCGCCTGCCGAACTCACTAAAGCACATGGTCGTGACGCGGGCATCGTTGCCCTGGGCCTTGAGATCGCTCTGGAAGGCGCGAACCGCGCCCGAGAGCTGCCCGAGCAGGCGGTTCTGTGAGCCGAGCTGGTTGGCATGAGTATCAAACGAACCGATCGAGGCGTAATAGACACGGGTCTTCATCCCGGCGCGGATCATGGACCCGATCATGCTCAGCTGCGTCGAGAGCTTCGAGTTTGGATACTGCACCAGCGGCTTGGCGGCCACCGCCTTGCGGATGGTCGCCGATGAGACCCGCGCGTCCATCGCGGTCCGCAGCAAGAACGCGTTGTTGGTGTTGGGATCAGCGTGCTCGTTGAGCGTATCGGTGAGTTTTTGATGGTCCTCGATGATGTCCTTCGAGAACTTGGCCCCGGCCCAGTCAAAGAGGTCGGGCGTCTCGAACGAGACGGGCATCATGGTCCTTCCCGAGAGCATCAACGGCGCTTCGCGCCCGATGGCGATGGGGGGTTCGATTTTGTATTCCGGTTGGGATCCGTCGGGCGTCCCGCTCTCGCCCTTGCCATACCCGCAGCACTGGGCGTCGATGTATTTGCCGATCCACCCGTCGCCGGTGGCGGTGGTGTCGGCGGTGTGCCAGATATCCATCGAGGTGAAGTGCGAGCGGTTGGGGTTGGGATATCCAACGCCCTGGATAATGGCGCACTGCCCCTCGTCGTAGAGCTCGCGGATCCCGGTCATCGAGCCGTTGAGCGCCAAATCTGAAGCGCCGTTCGTGCCCAGTGCGCTCAGGATGTGTATGTTGTCGAGGTTGAGCCCGATCGACGGGCGGAGCCGGTGGTAGGTGTCATCGCGATAGGGGATCACGGTATTGAGCCCATCGTTGCCGCCCGAGAGCTGGACGATGACGAGGATGTTGTCCTCATCAACGCCGGCGATCGAGGAGAGCCCCATTTCCGGGCGAGGCAGCGCGAACGCGGAGGACTGGATAAACGCGGGGACCGTGAGGGCCGCCGAGGCGAGGAGCGTTGATGACTGGATAAAGGCCCGCCGGGTGTAAGCCTTGGCATCGTCTGGGTTGTTGTGCAGATTCATCAATAATCTCCGATCAGGCTCTGTCGGCGGTCTAGCTCAGCTGATATTCGGGCATCGAGGTAATCAAGAGCAGCATCGTGGTGATGCCCTTGGTGGTGTTGGGCTTGTCGACCTTGTTGGCTGCATCGACGAGGAACTCGATTGCCCCCATCGGACGGTGACCCAGTGTAAGATCAAGAAGCTCGTTGGCGATGAGCTCCGCAGGCGGATTGGAATCCATCCTCGGATCGTTCATCGAAGGCACGAGGCGCGTCGGGTCATACGCGGTCGGGTCGACGAACCGCCGATTCTTCTGGGCCTGTTGCCCTGTGAGCATATACACCAGCGTATTCTGGCGGATAAAAAGCGTCGAGGTGTTGATCCACGAGCGCCCGCCGTCCCAACCCTTCACACTCGGAGGCAGGAACACGCTCTGCCCCATCATGTCCATCGCGCCGGTGAGGATCGTCAGGTTCCGCACCGGGACATTGAGCGTGCGGACCGCGCCGATGACGAGTTCGGCAGGGGATTTTATCTTATTGCCCATCACCGATGGGTCGTAGAAATGGCGAGAGAGGAACAGGCGACGGAGCACCGGCTTGAGATCGTACCGTTGGTCTTGGAGCATCGCACTCATTTTTCTGACCACGGTGCGTGGTGCCCCCTTGAGCGAGCGGACATCGGTCGAGATGTCGCTGACGAAGTATTTGTAGAGCTTGGCGCAGATAAACGGGGCGCAGTTGGGCGAGAGCAGGATCGCATTGACAAACCCGTCGGCGTCGAGGTTGCCGATCGAGCCAAGGATGCGCTTGGAGTTATTGTCGTGCTGGTTCTTATTAAAGACGAACGCATCGTCACGATATGTAAAGCCGGTCAGCGCCTTGGCGCCGTCTTTGATGTCTCTTTCGGTGTAGTTGCCCTCGCCGAGCGAGAAGAGTTCCATGATCTCTCTGGCAAGATTCTCGTTGGGGCTTGATTTACGGTTCTGATTGTTGTTGAGGTATTTGAGCATCGCCGGATCGCGGACAATCCCGCGGAGCAGGTCTCCAAAGTTGCCCAGCGCATTGGCGCGGAGCATCCGGTTCTGTGCGTACATATGGTACGAATCTTCAATCGTGCGGAAGTTGGTGGCGAAGTGTCCGTGCCAGAAGAGCGTGAGCTTCTCCTCAAACGGTCGCGGCGTCTGGATCATCCGGGTGATCCACCACTGCTGGACCTTGCGCATCTGGTTGCGATCGTCGCGCTGGGCCCGCTGACGGATCGTGCGGAACTGGGCGAGGGCATTCTCATCGCTCGCCTGTTGGGCTTTTCGGTAGGCGCGTTTCTCTGCGTCGTTCCTCGGACGGATAATACCGGAATCGAACGCGTCGCGGGCATCCGCCTCGGCGGGGATGTCCTCATAGTCAAGCAGGTAATCCACCGCCCGCTCAGGTCCCCACTCGGCGAGTGTGCGGATCTGCTCGTCGGTCCCCCCGAACCCCGCCCGCAACAGCAGATGGCGGGCTTCGTTGTATCCAAAGTCCCGATCGCGGATCTGACTCAGTGAGGTGTCCACCCGCTCGGGCGCGGCGGGCGTTCCAGAAATCGAGTTCTCGCTCGTGTGCGTGATGGTCATAGATTCCTCCACTCGTCTCGGTGCTCACCGAGGGCTGTATCAACAACGCACCAGAAACCATGAGATTGCATCTCGCCGTCAAAGCCGACACACGGCATACGCCTCAATGCTGTCCAGAGATCCCTTGGGATTATCCACGCCCAGATTACCGGATCTTGCGTCGTATTGCCAGCTTGAATGACCAAATCATGGCACCAGTCGCCGCCGCCAGCAGTAGTGCCCCGTTGATATGATGGGCGGTGGTGACGAGCGCGGGCACGGTCTCGATGGGCGGAGCCGTATCGAGCATCTCGGCGGTCAGGATCTCCGGAGCATCCTCGCCCTGCCACGCCAGCCCGAGAACCGCGAATCCAAGGGTGAACTGGAGCACCACGAGCCCGTGGAGCACACTCCCGAAGGGACGGATGGGCTTGGCTGAAGGGTGAGCCTTGCCCGTACGGATGCACATCGCGCCGCCCACGATCACCAATACCGTCGCAACGAATGAGAATCCCATATGGGCCATCATCGCGTGCGACGAGTTGAGATGACGCGTCACCGCCCCGAGAGTGAGTTGGACAACGAGGGCGAGAAAGGTGAGCAGCAAAATGGTCCGCGCACGCTTGGCCGCGTTGATGGTCTCGTCGTCGGGATCGGCATCAACAAACGACTTGGAAAGGAAGATCGCGATCGCAAAGGCGAGCGAGAGCACGAGCTGTGCGAAGATCCCGTGAACGATCGCAAAGAAGGTGCTCTGCTCGGCGACGCGGATGATGCCCATATATCCCTGAAGTGAGACGGCCAGAAAAAGCACGACGCTCAGGGCTTTGGGCACTTTTCGGGGCTCAGCGATCAACACGCGGAGCATGAGCACCAGCGTCGTGATCCCCGCGAGCGTGCCGAAGAGTCGGTGAGAGTGCTCGAAGAATATATGAGGCTCAGCCATGAGTTTGAGCGGAAAGAGCACCGAGATCGCCCCGTAGCTCGTCACTGCATCGGTGACCGCAAGCCCAGAATCCGTGGTCGTCACCACGCCCCCGACCGCGATCAGAGGCAGGTAAGTCAGTGCCGTGATCCACGCGAAACGAGCACGCCAGATCGTGGCGGGCTGGATCTCATTTGATTGCTTCCGCTGGCAGATCGCCCCCGCAATCACACCGATCACAATCGAGAGCGCGATCGAGCCCAAGGCCGTGACCAACGCGTTGGGGGCGAGTGTGTTGGCCTGCTCGCTCATCTCAGCGGTTGACTCGGGTTGCTGGACGATGTCGGACCCAAGAATGAGCAGATTGACCAGCCCGGCGATCAACCCCCCGAGCCCGCCGACGAGGATCCGATTC
>Ga0316206_1001065_pt1 | contig 27834 bp, 25 predicted proteins | sample 6monthpyrite_MG_FD_204942 | JGI IMG/M metagenome (GOLD analysis project Ga0316206, IMG submission 204942) | Microbial mat bacterial communities from mineral coupon in-situ incubated in ocean water Damariscotta River, Maine, United States -... | ecosystem: Environmental > Aquatic > Marine >... | reverse complement strand
TTCTTGTAATTTACTGGTTTATTATCAGTTTTATTTTTTATGGCTGGTTTTGGACACACGGAGGCCAGACTTTAGGCATGAAAACATGGAACTTACAGTTAATTAGTACTGATAATAAAAAAATTACATGGAAGCAGGCATTTGTCCGCTTTTGCTGCGCTATTTTATCGACAATTTTCTTTGGACTGGGATTTCTATGGTCATTATTCAATGAAAAGAAATCAACTTTGCATGATATTTTTTCGAATACTATTCTGATTGATAATAATTAACGAACTCTTGTTAACGCATATAATCCATAAACTAAAACAACCAGCATTGGTAAAGTAGCACTTAATAGAGGATGTAAACCGTAAACCTGACCTAAATGGTTCATGATTTTGCCAATAATAAAGTAACCTACACCTATTAATATGCCTATCATCAGACGCTGTCCGGCGCTACCAGAGCGCAATGAACCGAAAACAAAAGGCAGTGCAATCAATAACATTACGAGAGTCGACAAGGGTGTGATGATCTTTAACCAGAATGCCAAACGGTAGTGACTGGCATCTAACTTGTTATTTTCCAGGTAATCGCTGTATTTATATAAATCCACTGCAGACATATCACCAGGATCAACAGCCACCACTTCAAATAAGTCCGGATTAAATAAATGCGACCAGGTTTCGGTCTTAATTTTTACAGTTGTGATCTGTTCATTACTAAACGTACTGCGTTTAATATCATTAAATGTCCATTTTTTATTTTTATACGTGCCTGACTGGGCAGCTGTTATGGACTTTAATCTTTTATCCGCATCAAGCTCATAGATTTCAATCTTTCCCATGCGGTTATCGGGATAGATTTTCTTAACATTAATATAGTAGTTACTCTCTTTTACCCAAAGACCGTTGCTTTTACCCAGTGATATATTTTTATGTAGAGAGCGTGTCTTAATGGATTCTGCTTTTTGAGCAGCAGGTGCAACCAAAAATTCCCCAAAAGATGCAACCAGTAGGGTTAACACAAAGCCTGATTGCAACACAGAGCGAGTAATACGACTGGTAGATATACCAGCAGCACGCATCACAATTAATTCACTGTTTCCGGCTAATGCACCCAGTCCAAGCAGGCCACCTATTAATGTTGCCGTCGGGAACAAATCATAAAGCGTTCTTGGTAATGTCAAACCAACAAAGGTCAGTGCATTCATCAAATCGTAATCATTTTTACCGATCAGATCGATCTGTGAGACAAACCCCATAAAAGCGAACAATGAGCCAAGTACCATCAACACCAGCAATGTTGAGCGAAAAACCGTTCTATGAATGTAAAGATCTAATGTTTTCATTGTGTATTGATCATTTTTTTATGCCAGCGAGTCTGTTTCATTAACATCACCAGACCAAAAAGAATAAAGATCAAATGCACCCACCACAATCCCATCCATTCCGGTGTTTTTCCTTTTTCCATCCATTTTGCTGCAACAATTAATAAGTTTGAATAAACAATATAAAGGATGATAGCCGGCCCCATTTTTGTAAAACTACCTTTTCTTGGCGTGGTATAACTGAAAGGTACCGCAATAAAGGCCAGAACAACGATGACGATAGGTGCAGCCAGCCGCCATTGAATTTCTGTTTTGTGATCGAGTTTGTCAGATGACCAGATTTCACTGGTTGGCAGTTCATTGCGAGCAGTCCACCCCTTGGCTGTTTCATTTTTCTCTATATGAACGCCATGTTTCTTGTATTGTATGGAGCGGTAATCAGCTTCACCCGGTTTTCCTTCATAACGTAGACCATTTTCAAAAACCATAAATCGTTGTCCATGCACGTCTTCAAACTGTTTTGCAGTGGCTGAGGTTTCGATTGAACTGCGTCCGCTTTTATCTGACTGATGCAAAAACGTATTTTGCATAATCCGTTGTTCATCCCTGCTTTCCATAAAGAAGATACTTGGGTTTGCGCTTTTTGATGCGGTAAACCGACCAGCTGTAACACCCGTTACATCAACTTGTTTTCTGACCGCATCGCCAAGCGCGTAATATTCATGTGCCAGACCAGGTACCAGAAAAAAGTTTGCGAGTAAGGCAACAACAGTCAGCGGCGCTGCGAGATATACGATGGGCCGGTATAACGATTGAATAGTCACGCCGCAAGCAAACATTGAAACCATTTCAGAGTCTTTATAGAGGCGTCCAAATGCAAATAAAGTACCTATGAGCATACTGATGGGGAACAAATTAATACTGTGCCTGACCATGGCATTAAACAATAATGTAAACACCACATTTTTTGGTAAATCACCTTCTGCTGCTTTTGAAAGCAGGCTGCCCAAAGTACTACCACTAATTATGAGTGTTAAGACGATAAATACGGCCAACCAGGAAATCAGAATCTCCCTGCCAATATAACGGTCTATAATTGTTTGTTTTAACATGACTTCATTTCACTATATATGAACATAGTTGACTGAATTTATTAAAAAAACTCAAGTTATCGGTTAAAAATTTATCATTTCGTAACATTTTAATGAAAAAATCCTGTTTTTATCTGATAATATAACTAAATATACGTTTAACTTGGTTTATTTTCGTAAAACTATTCTTTAAAGATCTTCATTATATAAGCAAATGCTTTGCGATAAATGAACTTTAAATCGAATCTGATAAATAAACCTGATTTAAAAAATAATACACACCCTTAAACCTATCACTCTGACCTCATCATTCGAGGCAGATCAAAACTATTTAATTCGGAGCAGTGATGGAATTTTCAGTCAAAAGTGGCAGCCCTGAAAAACAACGCATGTCATGTATTGTGGTTGGTGTATACGATTCAAGAAAGTTATCGCCTTCCGCCCAGGTACTAGACGATGCCAGTGAAGGCATAATTTCTAACCTGATTCGTCGTGGTGAACTGGAAGGCAAACTGGGACAGGATCTGCTGTTACACAATGTGCCTAATACACTTTGTGACCGTATTCTGTTATTAGGTTGTGGCAAAGAAAAAGAACTGGATATAAATAATTTCAGAAAAATAAATGCGCAGATGGCCAAAATTCTGGATCAGCGAGGTGCTACCGAAGCCTTCTCTTGTCTCACCGAACTGCATATCAAAAACCGAGACACTGACTGGAAAATCAGGCAATCCATTGAAGCGATTGAAGAAGAACTTTATAACTTTGACCAGCTGAAATCTGATAAACAAAATACCAGACGACCACTTCGAAAAGTGGTCTTCAGTGTTAGCAGCCGACGCGACTTACCTGTTGGTGAAATTGCTGTTCGTCAGGGCAGCGCAATAATTTCTGGAATCAAATTAAGCAAAGACCTCGGTAATATGCCTGGCAATGTTTGTACCCCTAGTTATTTAGCTGAACAAGCACGGGCATTAGGTAAAACTTACCGTAATTTTGACGTTGAAGTACTCGATGAAGAAGAAATGGAAGAACTGGGCATGGGCGCCCTGCTTTCTGTGAGCCGTGGTAGTCGTCAGGAAGCCAGATTAATCAGTATGAAATATGCCGGTGGCCCCTCTGATCAGAAGCCAATCGTTTTTGTTGGTAAAGGCGTAACATTTGATTCGGGCGGCATCAGTTTAAAACCTGGCGCTGCAATGGACGAAATGAAATACGATATGTGTGGTGCTGCTGGTGTTTTTGGCGCCATGAGTGCGGTTGCTGAATTACAACTACCCATTAATGTAATTGGTGTGGTACCTGCTACTGAGAATATGCCTGATGGTCTGGCTACAAAACCTGGTGACATTGTCACCAGTATGTCAGGCACTACAATAGAAATTCTTAATACAGATGCTGAAGGCCGTTTGATTCTTTGTGATGCTTTAACCTACGCACAAAAATATGATCCGGATGTGGTTATTGATATCGCAACCTTAACAGGCGCTTGTGTGATTGCATTAGGTGGCCACCCTGCTGGTTTATTTGGCAACCATAACCCGTTAATTAACGATTTATTAAATGCAGGGAAATATAGTGGTGACCGTTGCTGGCATATGCCAACCTGGCCAGAATACAAACAACAGCTGAAAAGTAATTTTGCTGATCTGGCAAATATTGGTGGGCGTGAAGCGGGTAGTATTACCGCTGCTGTTTTTCTTTCACATTTTGCTAAGAAATATAACTGGGCTCATCTGGATATTGCCGGGGTTGCCTGGAAAGGTGGCGCTAAAAAAGGCTCGACTGGACGCCCGGTATCATTGCTAATGCAATATATTCTGGATCGAGTCATTGAAAATGCTGAAGGCTAAGCTGATATTTTTTTAGTGCCGATTACATACCCATGGTAAATCGCGTCGACTTTTATATGATTTCTGGCATTGATAATCAAGCCAGACTTCAGTTTGCGTGCAAACTAACCAGCAAGGCCAGATCACTCAATAACAGCGTTTATTTATTTGCAAAAGATCTACAGGAAAGTGAACAGCTGGATGACATGCTCTGGAATCAGGAAGCCTCAGGTTTTATTGGACACGGTTTAAAAAATCAGGAATTTGATCAACTGCAGCCCGTTTTAATTGGTCAGGATGCAAACCCCGGAAAAAGCTTTGACCTGTTTATCAACCTGACTGACAACATGCCAGTTGAAGTTGAAAACAATCAACGGGTAGCAGAAATATTACATCAGGCACCTGATTGTTTAACACCTGGACGTGAACGTTATAAAATCTACAAAACGATCTGTAAGAACAACAATTCCGAACTCAATTATCACGAACTGGGCTAAGTGCGATGATGAACAATCAAATTCCAATGTTAACCGATATTATTGAACCCGGTGACAGCGACAAGAGCGGGGTTCACCGCACAAAGATTAAGGCCGAGACAATTACCACGGCTTTAACTGATGACAATCTAAATCAAAAAATTGAGCATGCTATTGATGCCGCTTTACCCGTTATCAAGCGCCAACTACACCAACAACTATTATCTGCTTTAAGCAAAGACGATAATCAGTAATATTTTATTTACTAAACAATCATATAAAACCCTGCCTCCAGACCTGATCATAGCGACAGTTTCCGCTATAATGCGTGGCTTATTGCCGGTTACAGACAGTTGAGATAAAGAAATCCATGGATAAAACCTATAATCCAAACGCTATTGAACAAAAATGGTATCAAACATGGGAAGAGAAAGGCTATTTCTCACCCAATACCGAGAATGGCGACAATAATGATGCCTTCAGTATCATGATCCCTCCTCCTAATGTCACCGGCTCCCTGCATATGGGTCACGGCTTTAACAATACCGTCATGGACACACTCACTCGTTATCAACGAATGAAAGGCAAGAACACACTCTGGCAACCGGGTACAGACCACGCTGGTATCGCCACTCAGATGGTTGTTGAGCGTCAGCTTAATGCGGAAGATAAAACTCGCCATGATTTGGGGCGTGACAAATTTATAGATCGTATCTGGGACTGGAAAGAAGAATCAGGTGGCAACATTACCCGTCAGTTACGTCGTATGGGTTCGTCACTGGACTGGGAAAACGAACGTTTCACGATGGATGACAGCATGTCACATGCTGTGCAAAAAGTTTTCACCCAGCTTTATGACGAAGGCATTATTTATCGTGGTAAACGTCTGGTTAACTGGGACCCGGTTTTACACACGGCTGTTTCTGACCTCGAAGTTATTTCTGAAGAAGAAAATGGCCACCTCTGGCATATGCGTTATCCATTGGCTGATGGTTCCGGGCAATTAGTGGTTGCAACAACACGTCCTGAAACTATGTTGGGTGATACGGCCGTTGCAGTGCATCCGGATGATGAACGCTATCAAAGCCTGATCGGCAAAGAAATTAAATTGCCGTTAACCGATCGTTTAATTCCTATCATTGCAGACGATTATGTCGATATGGAATTTGGAACCGGTTGTGTAAAGATTACACCTGCTCATGATTTCAATGACTATGAAATGGGCAAACGTCATGATCTGGAAATGATCAATATTCTGACTGTCGATGCCTGTATTAACGATGAAGCGCCGGAAAAATATCAGGGCATGGATCGTTATGTTGCGCGTAAACAAATCGTTGCGGATTTAGACGCTGCTGGTTTACTTGAAGATGTTAAAGATCACAAACTCATGGTTCCTCGTGGTGATCGTAGTGGTTCCGTTGTTGAACCTTACCTGACAGATCAGTGGTATGTTGCTGTTGAATCATTAGCAAAGCCAGCGATTGATGCGGTTAAAAATGGCGACATCAAATTCATCCCCGGCAACTGGGACAAAACCTACTACGAATGGATGAACAACATTCAGGACTGGTGTATTTCTCGTCAGATCTGGTGGGGACATCGCATTCCTGCCTGGTATGACAATGAAGGCAAGGTCTACGTTGCTGATGATGAAGCTGCCGCTCGTAAAAAATATAACTTAAGTGATGATCTGGAATTAAAACAGGATGAAGATGTTTTAGATACCTGGTTTTCATCAGCACTCTGGCCGTTCTCGACCTTAGGCTGGCCAGACTCAACTGAGCGATTAAAAACATTCTACCCAACCAGCGTATTGGTAACAGGTTTCGATATTATTTTCTTCTGGGTTGCTCGCATGGTGATGATGGGCATTAAATTCATCGGTGAAGTACCGTTTAAAGAGATTTATATTCATGGTCTGGTGCGTGATGCTGACGGCCACAAAATGTCTAAATCGAAAGGTAACGTGCTTGATCCAATCGATTTAATTGATGGTATTGAATTAGAAGATTTAGTTACAAAACGTACCGGTGGTTTAATGCAGCCCAAAATGGCCGCAAAAATCGAAAAACAAACACGTAAACAGTTCCCTGATGGCATTCCCGCTTTTGGTACGGATGCTTTACGATTCACCTTCGCTGCCATGGCATCACAGGGTCGCGATATCCGCATGGATATGAATCGTATTGAAGGCTACCGCAATTTCTGTAACAAGTTATGGAATGCAACCCGTTACGTGTTAATGAACACGGAAGATAAAGATACTGGCATTGATAATGACGATGTTGTTTTGTCACTGGCTGATCGCTGGATCATTTCACGCCTTCAAACTGTTGAAGAAAAAGTATCTGATAATTTTGATAAGTACCGCTTTGATCATGCCAGCCATGAAATTTATTCTTTCATCTGGGAAGAGTATTGTGACTGGTATCTTGAATTATCAAAACCGGTTCTGAATTCCGATTCAACGTCCGATGCAGAAAAACGCGGCACTCGCCAAACACTGGTTCGTGTACTGGAAACTATTCTAAGACTGGCTCACCCAATTATTCCTTACATCACGGAGGAATTATGGCAACGAGTCGCTCCACTGGCCGGTGTAACGAGCGACACCATCATGCAGCGCCCTTACCCTTCAGCTGATGCTAGTAAGGTCGATGAGCAAGCTGTAAGCGATCTGGAATGGGTTAAAACTTTTGTTATGGGTGTACGCCGCATTCGTTCAGAAATGGATATTGCACCGGGTAAAGCCTTACCTGTACTGATACAAAACTTCTCAGACAGTGACAAGACTTTGTTCACAGAAAATGAAAGCTTTGTGATGACGCTGGCCAAGCTGGAAAGTATTGAATGGCTAACTGATGATAATGCACCTGAATCGGCAACTGCACTGGTTGGCGACATGAAAATTCTGATTCCATTGGCCGGTTTGATTGATAAAGATGCGGAGATCGCCAGACTGGAAAAAGAAATTGGTAAAATTTCTGCTAACCTCGAAAAGAGTGAAGCAAAAATGAGTAATGCCAGTTTTGTCGATAAAGCACCGGAAGCCGTGGTTGCCAAAGAGCGTCAGCGAATCGAAGAAATGCATACGGCTGTCTCCCAGCTTAATGAGCAGCTCGACAAAATCAAAGCGATCTAAAGGAGATAGAGATGCAAACACCAGACGTATTTGATCAGGTAAAACAGGCACATGCAGCCATGATCGTTGGTGCCGTGCAGACTGCACAAAACCCGACTCTCAGACCTGAGTTTGAAAAAGCACTTTTGATTTCTGAAAAAAACGGCTGGAATGATTTAGTAAAAGCGATCCGAAAAATTCTAGATGGTAATCGAGATGAAGGAATTGCAAATGGTCTCGATGATGAAGATGCTTCCATTATCCTTGCTATTCTTCAGGGACTTCAGAACCCGAGCACACTACCTGACCCGGAACAAAAAGCAGATGCAAGCCAGGCCGCACCAATGCTGGCAGGCATGATTCATCAGGCCTCACGTGGTGATGTAAACGCTTTAACGCTGATTAGTCAGATGGCAGAACAGATGTCAAAAACGGGTGGTGATATGGCGCAACTCAGCGCCATCATAAAACCGTTAATTGATGGCGAGCGTGATGTCGACAAGCTCACCGAAAAAATGGGCATACAAGGCGAGTCCCTTATTGTTGGCATCGTCAGTGAACTCGCAAAACTCGATTTACATTAATATTATTCCAAGAGATTTATTTTTATGATCAGAAAATTCGGACTTAAACATTGCAAAAAGTGTTATTTATTTCTGATCATTTTTGGGTTTGTCATTTTAATCACAGCTATTAATGATAAACGAATGAATATCCCTTCAGACAAACTGCCCTGGCAGATCACCCAGCTCGATGCCGGACAAAGTAGCGTGTTTGGCATCACCTTAAATAAAACAAGTTTACGAGATGCGTTTCAGTCACTTGATGTTTTCCCTGAAACGGCATTGTTTGTACACAAGGATGGACGTAAAAACCTTGAAGCTTATATCAGTTCAGTATCTATCAGTGGACTAACAGCCAAAATGATTCTGGAATACGGCGTTAATGAAGAAACTAAAAAGCTTTATGTCGAGAACAGTGTCAAAAAGGAAGGAACACCAAGCGGTGCGTTTAAATACAGTCTGAATGAAAAAGATTTAATTAATGCAATGCAGGCACCTGTCATCAGTATCAGTTACATACCTTATGCACAGTTTGATGATGAAATTATTATGCAGCGCTTTGGGATTGCCGATGAAACCATTGAAATTGATGAGAACTCATCAATACTTCTGTATCCAGACCTGGGACTAAGCCTTACCTACAACAAGGAAGAAAAAGAGTTTTTACAATATGTAGCCCCGGCAGACTTTGATCGATTAAAGTTACTGGCTCGTAATCAGAAAAAAACACAAAATACTAATTAAACGACTTTCTCAAACAGTTCCGGCTCTCTATAGCGGTCACTAATTTCCTGTACTTTCGGAAGAATGGTGACAAAAACATCAACCAGATCCGGATCAAACTGACTGCCACTCATTTCTTTTATATATTCGACCGCCTTCTCGACTGACCAGGCTTTTTTGTAAGGTCGTTCAGAAGTTAACGCATCAAATACATCAGCGAGCGCTACAATTCTTCCTTCTAGTGGAATCTCTTCACCTTTTAGTCCTTTTGGATAACCGCTGCCATCCCATTTTTCATGATGAGTCAGTGCAATCAAACGAGCCTGTTCTAATAAATCAGTATCACCGCCGGACAAAATCTCTGCACCAATTTTGGTATGGGTTTTCATAATTTCCCATTCATCAGCATCCAGTTTTCCCGGTTTCAATAAAACAGAATCGGGTATACCTAACTTACCAATATCATGCATAGGACTGGAGTTTAAAATTAAATCACATTGTTCATTTGATAAACCAACAGCACGCGCCAGCTCTGCAGATACTTTACTCATTCTGATAATATGTAAACCTGTTTCATTGTCCCGGTATTCTGCCGCCAAACCCAGCCGATGAATCACTTCAAGGCGCGTTTCCTGTAACGCCTGCGTTCTCTCAGCAACTTTTTCTTCGAGAAAATTATTCTGGTTCTGAACCATTTCATAAAGCCGTTTAACTTCGAGCTGATTTCTAATTCTCGATAATAGTTCAACGCGATCAAAAGGTTTGTGAACGTAATCTTTAGCACCGCCGTTTAAAGCTCTGATACGTGTATCACGATCTACCTGTGCGGTTAATACTAAAATTGATGGGAAATTATCTTCTGGTTCAATCGCCGCAAGCTGATTCATAACATCAAAGCCATCAAAAACAGGCATATTTAAATCTAGAAGAATTAAATGTGGTTGATGCTGTTGATACAATTCAACGGCTTTTGTGGAGTCAGATGTAGAAATAAAATTGTGATAGCCATCCAGCTCCAAAACTTTTTCAATAAGTGTAATGTTAGCCAACTCATCATCAATAATGAGTATACGGCTTTCTTTAATATCTTTTTCAGTCGTCATAGAAGACCCCTTCTATACCGTTACTAAAACTGTGACATTTTCTTATTGTACTGCTTGAAAACATACATTAACTCTTTTTAAATAAATGATTACTAAGCATTATATAGACGGAATACTGCTCATTAATAGCCTGAAATGTTGTCGAAAAGTTAAATTTTGACATAAGGCATAGCACCTACCCCAAAATGTCATTTTTTGGGGAGTAGCGGTATATTTTTTGTATGAATTTTCTGATTTTTATGTAGTTTTTTATGTAACTATTATTACATAATTAATATTTGAATAACCGAATGTGGAATCTGATTACTCAAATACACCATGTTCACGTGTAGATACAAAACGGACATCTGGCCACCGTTCCTCTGCCATCTGCAAATTCACACGTGTTGGCGCAAGGTATGCCAGATCACCTGCATTATCTAAGGATAAATTTGTCTGATTTTTATTTTTAAAGTCAGCCAGCATTTTTTCATCATCGCATTCAATCCAGCGAGCAGTATTTGTATTTACATTCTCAAAGCTGCATTCAACGCCATATTCATCTTTTAAACGATAAGCCACAACATCAAACTGCAATACACCCACTGCCCCTAAAATGAGATCATTATTGTGCAAAGGTTTAAATAACTGAGTCGCTCCCTCTTCACACAATTGAGTCAACCCTTTTAACAGTGCTTTCATTCTTAAAGGATCTTTTAGCTGTGCGCGTCTAAATAACTCCGGAGCAAAGTTTGGAATGCCTGTAAATGCCAGTTGTTCACCATTCGTAAATGTATCACCAATTCGAATTGTGCCATGATTATGCAGACCGATAATATCACCAGGATAAGCATCTTCAACATGCTCACGATCTGATGCCATAAAGGTTAACGCGTCACTGAATTTCACGTCTTTCTTAATGCGCACATGGTGTGCTTTCATGCCTTTTTTAAAGACGCCGGAACAGACCCGCATAAATGCAATGCGATCTCGATGTGCAGGATCCATATTGGCCTGAATTTTAAATACAAAACCACTGAATGTTTCTTCATTAGACTCGACAACACGTGTTGATGTGCTACGAGATTTAGGTGGTGGCGCAAAACCATCTATCGCATCAAGCAATTCACGTACACCAAAATTATTGATACCTGAGCCGAAGTAAACCGGCGATAATGTGCCGTCACGATACGCATCTAAATCAAATTCATGACTGGCACCTTTAACCAGCTCAATTTCGTCACGTAAGTCAGCCGCTACGGTTGCACCAAGTTTTTCATCTAGTTCAGGATTATCAAGTCCCTGTATGAGCTCACCATCGAGTAACTTTCCACTATGAGTCGCGCTGAATAAATAAACGCAGTCGTTGTATAAATCAAACACACCTTTAAATTGTTTACCCATACCAATTGGCCAGGTCATTGGTGCGCATTGAATTTTTAAAATATCTTCAATTTCATCAAGAATATCAATCGGATCACGTGCTTCACGATCCATTTTATTAACGAAAGTTATAATCGGTGTATCACGCAGACGACAAACTTCCATCAATTTAATCGTACGTTCTTCAACACCCTTAGCCGCGTCTATAACCATTAACGCAGAATCAACCGCCGTCAGTGTTCGATAGGTATCTTCAGAGAAGTCGGCATGTCCCGGTGTATCCAGCAGGTTCATGATGCAATCTTTATACGGGAATTGCATAACTGATGAGGTTACCGAAATACCACGTTGCTTCTCCAACTCCATCCAGTCAGATGTTGCATGACGTGAGGCTTTACGTCCTTTAACTGTACCCGCCATCTGAATAGCTCCACCGTATAACAACAGTTTTTCAGTTAAGGTAGTTTTACCCGCATCCGGGTGAGAGATAATGGCAAAAGTACGACGCTTTTGCAGGGATTCCAGGAATTCACTCATTAGTTTCTATAATATTTAAGATGTAAGAAAAGACGCATTATAACTCATTCAAGGCTGAATTTCGGTGTTTGATCAAATTGGTTTAGCCAGAACGATCGCATTCTCACGACCGCCCTCAGCTGGATAGTAGTCTTTACGAATTCCAATCTCTTCAAAGCCCAGACTTTGATAAAGCGCCAGTGCTATCTGATTCGATTCACGCACTTCAAGTAATGCACGTACCGCGCCACTCCGCTGAGCAAGATCAAGTAAATAGACTAACAGTTCACGCCCATAACTCTTCCCTTGCATATCTCGGCGCACGCTCAGATTTAGAATATGTGCCTCGTTAACAATCATGCCAACGACGCCATAAGATACGATCTTGTTTTCTATTTCATTGACAATACACAGCTGACTGGCATTTATGCAGTCTGTGAAAATACCTTCAGTCCATGGAAATGGATAGATATCCTCATCAATGGCAAAAACATTTTCCACATCGTCTAAGCGCATCAGTCGATAATTGCCCGGGATGGCTGTTATCACTTTTGGTACAAACTGCTCAGGCATTATATTTTTGTTTAATACTCAATAAGTCATGCCAGGCTTTACGTTTATCCTGGGGGTTCAGCAATAAATCATCAGGATGCGGCATCGCAATCAAGGGAACAGAATGATATCGATAAAATGTACCGCGCAATTCATCTAATGGTTTTTTACTAACGATTAAATGCTGCGCAGAAATCTCTCCAAGCGCCACGATTAATTCAGGCTTCACCAAATCAATTTGTGATCTTAAATACTCTTCACAACAGACAATCTCAGTTGTTCTGGGTTTTCGGTCTTCAGGTAACTGACACTTTAAAAGGCTCGTAAAATAGATTTGCTGACGTTTAATATCAATGGCCTGCAACATATTAGTAAACAGCTGGCTGGCTTCTTTAGCCAAAAGATTTTGAGTTGCTTCCGCATTGATTGCAGGGGCCGTTGAGATAAACATAAATCGTGCATCATGCTCACCTTCTGCAACCACGGCATTGCTTCTGGTCTGGTGTAGTTCGCAGGCAGTACATGTAGTAATTGAAGACTCAAGTTCAAGCCAGTCATCTGGCTCCTGCTTATTTACAATCGACGCCGGAGCCAAAGAGTCCGTAAGGGGAATAAGTTCTTCAGCACTTACAGATTCCAAAGTTACAGGCTCTATAAGTTCTTCTTCAGATTCTACTGAATACCTATTCTGCCAGCACTGAATACCCATCGCATCCAGATACTGCCATTGTAATTCGGGGCTCAATTGAGCCCCTTTACTTTGTAGCTTTTCCTGATCAGACATCTGCATGCTGAGGATGAGCTCTGTTTGCCGGATTACGCAGCAAATTTAGCGCATGTATATAGGACTTGGCAGACGCAATCACAATATCTGTATCAGCACCCTGACCATTAATAATGCGACCATCCAGCTCAAGCCTTACCGTTACTTCACCCTGGGAGTCTGTACCTGTTGTTATATTATTAACAGAATATAATTTAAGGCAGGTTCCGCTGTTAGCAATTTTTTCAATCGCTTTAAAAGTTGCATCAACCGGACCACTGCCTGATGATGATGCTTTTTCTTCTTTACCATCAACCGAAATAGTCACTTCTGCCTCTGGTGTTTCACCTGTCTCAGAACAAACTTTTAAACTGACCAGTTTATAATGTTCATCCGCTAACTGAGCCGTTGTTTCACTGACAAGTGCACGTAAATCTTCATCATAGATTTCATGCTTTTTGTCAGCCAGCTCTTTAAACCGAGCAAAAGCATCATTCAATTCTTCTTCGCTTTCAAATTCGATATCAAGATCTTTCAGGCAACTGCGGAATGCATTTCGACCTGAATGTTTACCCAGTACGATTCTGTTATCGCTCCAGCCAACATCTTGTGCCCGCATGATTTCGTAAGTCTCACGATTTTTCAAAACGCCATCCTGATGGATACCGGATTCATGAGCGAAAGCATTAGCACCAACAATCGCTTTGTTAGGCTGCACAGCAAAACCCGTAATACCCGAAACAAGACGAGAACAATTCATGATTTGAGTTGTATCCAGTCGCGTATCACAACTAAAGACATCCTGACGTGTACGAATTGCCATCACAATTTCTTCCAGCGATGCATTACCGGCACGTTCACCTAAACCATTTATTGTGCATTCAACCTGACGCGCACCATTTTGAACAGCTGATAATGAATTCGCTACAGCAAGACCAAGGTCATTATGACAATGCACAGAAAAAACAGCTTTGTCTGAGTTTGGAATTCTTTCGATCAGGTTCTTAATTAACGAGCCAAACTGAGCCGGCACGTTATAACCAACTGTGTCCGGAATATTTATTGTTGTCGCACCGGCATCAATAACGGCTTCGATAACACGACACAAAAAATCGAGCTCAGAACGGCCTGCATCTTCAGGAGAAAACTCAACATTATTGGTAAACCCACGCGCCATTTTTACTGCATTCACCGCCTGTTCTAAAACAGCATCTGGTTCCATGCGTAATTTCATTTGCATATGGATTGGAGAAGTGGCAATAAAAGTATGTATGCGAGGATTGGCTGCATTTTTTAAAGCTTCACCGGCACGGTTTATATCTTTTTCCAGCGCACGAGAAAGTCCACATACACTGCTGTCTTTAATAGCATCAGCAACAGCTTTAACAGATTCAAAATCACCAGGACTTGCAATAGGAAAACCGGCTTCAATCACATCAACTTTCATTTTTTCCAGTGCTTTGGCAATGCGAACTTTTTCATCTTTCGTCATTGACGCACCGGGACTTTGCTCGCCATCACGCAAAGTTGTATCAAAAACAATCAGGTTATCTGCACTCATGTTCTGCTCCATTAACCGATGTTTAATCGGATAATCTGTATCGTGTTCAAAAACCTTCTTCTGGAAGATTTCATAAAATTAGTTTTTTAAATACGTATAGCCTCGCCAGGACTTATTATCTGCCTTACGGCAGTAGTAGGAATAAAGCTGATAGCAGATATGCTTGAGGCAGGCACAATGAAACATCACGAGCTTGAGTCGTGTAGTTTGTAACAGATTGTTTCACTGTGTTTTTCATAGATGGTATGAATATAGCGCCTTATCAGAAAAATTCCAAGCCTGTTGCTCGATTTTATTCCAAACTCAGTTATGCTTTCTTATCTTCCGCTTTAGCTTGCGGCTTAACTTTACCCGGTCGTTTCACTTTTCTGACTAATGAAATGACGGGACCAGACAGCATATAGATAACAAAACCAGCAAATAAAACCTTCGGCGGATCAAACGAAGCAAACATCAAAACCAGCACGCCGATTAATAATACGGTAAACGGTACTTTATGTTTGAAATCGACTTCTTTAAAACTGCTAAACAAGATATTACTGACCATCAGCAATCCTGCCAGCAAGGTGATGACCATTGCAGGAATAGCCAACTCTTTACCGTCAAACCCCTGGTCAACACTAACCCATACAAAACCAGCCACACAAGCGGCGGCTGCAGGACTCGGTAAGCCGACAAAGTATCGTTTATCTGTTGTACCAATCTGGGTATTAAAACGCGCCAGACGAAGAGCTGCGGCAGCGGTGTATATAAAAGCAACCATCCAGCCGATCTTGCCCCATTGCCAGCCAAGATCAGCCATAGAAGAAAGTGACCACTCATACATAATGAGAGCAGGTGCTAATCCAAAAGAAACCATATCAGCCAGACTGTCATATTCTGCACCAAATGCAGTCTGGGTATTGGTCAGACGTGCTACCCGACCATCCAGTCCGTCCAAAACCATGGCAATGAAAATGGCAATGGCTGCATATTCAAAGCGATCATTCATCGCGGCAACAATGCCGTAAAAGCCACCAAATAATCCCGCCGTAGTAATCATATTTGGCAATAAATAAATGCCCTTACGACGTTTGGTCTGTTGTTGTTCTGTTTCCATAGTTTCTGACATTGGTTAATAAGCCTACAATTAAGCTAGTAACTCTTTATATTGGCTCTGACAGGTGTTCAAAGTAAGTCGAAAAATGTGAGTTTACAAGTGTAAATGATCATTTTTCAACACAGCTATGGCGCCTGTCAGGGCTGAGCTGAAGAGTTAGTAAAAATGTATATTTAATAAGAACATAGGATACCACAAATAAGAAAGGAGCCATAAAGGCCCCTTTCTTTAGATCAATATTTAATAAAACTTAGTTTTTAGTTTTATCAACGATCTTGTTTGCGCCAATCCAAGGCATCATCTCACGTAACTGACCACCCACTACTTCAATTGGGTGAGCTGCATTGTTACGACGACGCGCTGTCATTTCTGGGTAGTTAGTAGCACCTTCCAGAATGAAACGCTTCGCGTATTCACCGTTCTGGATATTCTTCAGTGCCTGACGCATCGCTTTACGGCTTTCGTCATTGATAACCTGATCGCCAGTCACATACTCACCGTATTCAGCATTGTTTGAGATTGAGTAGTTCATGTTTGCGATACCACCTTCAAACATCAGATCAACAATCAGCTTCAGTTCATGCAGACATTCGAAGTAAGCCATTTCTGGAGCGTAACCCGCTTCAGTTAATGTTTCGAAGCCCATCTTAACCAGCTCAACAGCACCACCACATAAAACAGCCTGCTCGCCGAATAAATCAGTTTCAGTTTCATCTTTGAAAGTTGTTTCGATGATACCAGTACGACCACCACCAACACCTGATGCGTATGACAAAGCTAAATCTTTCGCTTTACCTGAAGCATCCTGGTAAACAGCGATAAGATCAGGAACACCACCACCACGAACGAATTCGCTACGTACTGTGTGACCCGGCGCTTTAGGAGCGATCATGATAACGTCAAGATCTTTACGTGGAACGATCTGGTTATAGTGAATAGCAAAACCATGAGCAAAGGCTAAAGTAGCACCTTCTTTAATGTTTGGCTCAATTTCGTTTTTGTAAAGTGCAGACTGGATTTCATCTGGCGCTAAAACCATGATCACATCAGCCGCTTTTACAGCATCAGCAATTGGCTTAACAGTCAGGCCTTCGTTTTCAGCTTTAGTCGCTGAAGCAGAACCTGTACGCAGAGCAACAGTGACATCAGCACCAGACTCTTTCAGGTTAAGCGCATGCGCGTGGCCTTGTGAACCGTAACCAATAATGGCAACTTTCTTTGCTTTGATAAGAGAAAGATCACAATCTTTATCGTAATAAATGTTCATAGTTATTTCCTGCCTAGAAATTAAATATATAAATTAAATACTAAAAATTAATAAAATAAAAACGGTTACGCTTTGATTTAAAGCTTATAGACCGAGTGTTTTTTCACCACGGCTAATACCCATTGCACCTGAGCGAACCACTTCATGAATACTGATACTGGATAATGACTGCAGAAACGCATCCAGCCTTTCGCCTGGTCCTGTCAACTCAACAGTGTATGTTGTGTCGGTAACATCAATAATATTGCCGCGGAAAATATCTGCCAGACGTTTTACTTCAGCTCGTGCTTCGCCAGTAGCCTCTACTTTAACCAGCATCATTTCACGTTCAATATGAGCAGACTCGGTCAGATCAACCAGTTTGACGACATCCACCAGTTTGTTTAGCTGCTTAAGAATTTGCTCAACAATATCTTCGGTACCTGAAGTCACCAGCGTCATACGTGAAAGTGAAGAATCATCAGTCGGCGCAACCGTCAATGATTCGATGTTATATCCTCGGGCAGAGAACAAGCCAGCAACTCGCGATAAAGCACCGGATTCATTTTCCATTAATATTGAAATTATATGCTGCATAATTACACTAACACCATTTCATTAAGACCAGCGCCGGCTGGTACCATTGGATAAACATTCTCATCAGGGTCGGTGATCACATCGAGGAACACCAGACGTTCTTTATATTTGTTAAACGCATCATCTAAAGCCGCATCCAGATCTTCTGGTTTTTCAACACGAATACCAACATGTCCGTATGACTCTGCAAGTGCTACAAAATCAGGCATAACATTCATCACTGACTGTGAATAACGTTTGTCGTAGAAGAATTCCTGCCACTGACGCACCATACCCATAAAGCCATTGTTCAGATTTAATATCTTAATAGGCAGGCCATATTGCATGCAGGTCGCCAGTTCCTGAATACACATCTGGATACTAGACTCACCAGTAATACAAACCACTGTCTTATCCTGATGTGCCAGCTGTACGCCCATTGCCGCAGGTAATCCAAAGCCCATCGTGCCCAGACCACCAGAATTAATCCAGCGACGAGGCAAATCAAATTTATAATATTGCGCAGCCCACATCTGGTGCTGACCAACATCAGAAGTGACATAGGCATCGCCTTCAGTCAGCTCATACACTTTTTGGATAGCTGCCTGTGGTTTAATCTTGTCGCTTTCAGTATCAAACTTCAGACAATCCTGTGCGCGCCAGACATCTATCTGCTGCCACCATTTTTCAAGAGCGCCATTATCAATTTTACTTTCAGAAGCATCAATCTGACTATTCAGGGCATCTAATACTTCAACCACTTCACCAACTATTGGTACATCAACCTTAACGGTTTTAGCTATTGAAGCTGGGTCCACATCCACATGCACAATCTTGGCATCCGGACAGAATTTTTCTAAATTACCAGTAACGCGGTCATCAAAACGAGCGCCGATAGCTATCAGTACATCACAATGATGCATACCCATGTTTGCTTCATAGGTACCGTGCATACCTAGCATACCAACAAACTGTTTATCCGTTGCAGGATAAGCACCAAGCCCCATCAAGGTATTGGTTACCGGATACCCCAGCTTTTGAGAGAACTCAACCAGCTGTGAACAGCCTTCGCCTAAAATAACGCCACCACCGGTATAAATCATCGGTTGCTTTGCAGACAAAATCAGCTCAACAGCTTTTTTGATTTGACCCATGTGACCTTTAGAAACAGGGTTATAAGAACGCATGCTGATTTCTTTAGGGTAACTAAATTTAGCGCTCTGCCCTGTTACATCTTTAGGCACATCAACCACAACCGGGCCAGGACGACCTGATGAAGCCACATAAAACGCTTTCTTCATGGTCTCAGCCAGATCTTTAATATCTTTAACTAAGAAATTATGCTTTACGATGGGTCGCGTGATACCTATAGAATCACATTCCTGAAACGCATCATTACCAATCAGGTGAGTGGGTACCTGACCGGTGATTACAACCATAGGAACTGAATCCATATAAGCAGTCGCTATACCTGTGACAGCATTAGTCGCACCAGGGCCTGATGTGACTAATACTGCGCCAGGTTTTCCAGTCGAGCGCGCATAGCCATCTGCTGCATGAGTAGCAGCCTGCTCATGGCGGACCAGAATGTGTTTGACGTCATCCTGTTTATAGAGGGCGTCATAAATATGTAAGACCGCACCGCCAGGATAGCCAAATAAATATTCAACGCCTTCTTCTTTCAGGCATTGAACCAGAATTTCTGCACCAGTTAATTCCACGTATTAAACTCCAGATTCTTCACTCTAACAGCACAAACTGCGACGAATAACCTTAAAAATCATAGACTTTTCGAGCCATTAGTGGCCGAACAGGCAAGTCTAATACGGATGAAAATAAAATTCACGCAAAAAATTAGAAAATACTGCTATTTTAAAGTTTTAAAGAAATATTGAGTGATTTCAGGAAGGAAATTAAGATTTTAGGATCAATTTGGGTGCTTACATAAAAAATACCCCGGCATTGCCGGGGTATCTCTAGCTGATAACAATAATCAGTTAGAAGTCGTCGGAATCACCACCCGAGACATTAGTTAATGCCTTCTTAATGCCACCGGGCGCACCCATGATATTCATAAAGCTATTTTCGCCCGCCATACTCAGATCAGGGAAGTTAACGGCAATACGAAAACGAGCATGCATCGCTCTAATTTCTTTGCCAGTAACAAGAATCTCATACGGCAAATGAGCTGCTGACCTTATGTCTTTAAAGTCGATAATACCCATGATATAGCCATCATCCTGATATTTATTAAACATATTAGGAGACTTCAGGCCAACACCATACAGCACATTATTAGTACCCGGGATAGCAACTTTATATACTTTGGTCACGCCAATTTTATTGGTCTTTAAACCATTCTCAACAGCTGCAATGGCTTTAGCATGTGTTGAGTAATCAGCTAACTCAAGATAGTCGTCAAAATATTCCATGCCCCAGGCATAGTTATAATCGAGCAACTTTTTCTTGGTTAAACCTTCTGCGCCAAATTCTTTTTGCTTACCTAATGCAGCAATCAAAGCCGACTGAACTGGCTTCAAGCTACTTTTTAAACGATATGCATAAGCCATGTACACAGGATTTGTATAAGCAACTTGCAACTTGCCTTTATTTTTTACAACAGAAACGCGTTGTACTGCTGCATAGGCAGCATCTTTATCTTTAGATGCAGCTTTTAATAAAACACTATTGGTCACAGAAAAAATATGAACACCTTCATAAGGCGAATAATCACCAACAATTTTAAAACCCGCCGCCGTTAATGATTTTTTTGTCGCGTCCGCAACTGTTTTAAAATCACCAGCCGGTGTCTTCGCTAAAAAGAAAGGTTTATAAAGTTTGTCATCTTTTGCGTTTGCAGAAGAAAGTGATAATAAAAATATTGCAGCAATAGCGGCAATGAATTTATAAGAATCTTTTCTGAAAAAAAGTTCCATGGATTATCTCCGAAAAAAACTGATAAAAATGCCGGGCAAACAGGACATCTACCCGGCGATCAATTCTAAATGATCTTAGAATTTTTGAGAGTACATGATCTGATAGTTCATTTGAGCATGAGTAGTCGTCACAGTACTATCACCTGTCGCAGAAACTTCAGGTGCAATCGTTAGTGAGAAATCAAGATTAGACATCTTGCTGATCGCATGACCCACACCTAATGTGTAATGCGTTTCAATCGTTGCTGGGAATAATGCATTTAAGTACTGATCAGGTACAGGATTTGATGCACTGTTAATGCCTGCACGTAGAGTTGTATCTGATGTTACTTTATAAGCACCACCAACCTGGATTACAGTTTGATCATCCCAGTTTTGGTACATTTCTACATCAAACGCAGCATTAGCAAAACCAGCCGCAAAACCAGACTGGGTTGCATCAGCTGTAAACGTCATTCGGAATGAATCCATTACATCAGACCATTGAATAACTTTCACATCTGCAGCAACCATCCATTTGTCTTGCTGATATGACATACCTAAACCAAATTGCGCAGGGAACTGAAAGTCAGTTACTGTTATTTTACCCGCTACAGGAATATCAGTTGCTGTGTATGTACCCGATCCAAGAAAATCTTGGTTAGCATTCATTGTTACTGTCGCGTTACTAGTTTCAAAATCATCCATAGACGTTTTTGCATGGTAAGTACCACCAACCGTCAGGCTCTTATTTATTTTATATGTAAAACCAATTTTACCGGTAATACCTGCGCCTTTCGCTTCACCACTAATATCACTCTGATTTGAAAAATCAAATCTGACCGTGTTGATTGGACCTGTTCCATTACCATCTCCAGGACCAGACCCATCATTCAAACCAGTACCAATTGCAGCAATCAGGCCATCAACCATAGTACCTGATGCCGTACCAAATGTTTGTGTGCCACCTAATGGAGCAATAAAATCTGCGAATTGACCACCAGACATAGCCATTTTCAGATCCATGCCGCCCCATACATAATCAATCGAACCACCAACAGTTAAGTTCTTATCTACGTTAAATACGATAGGAGCAGCTAAACGACCAACACCCACTTCTGAGCGCACATCTTCACCAGTGCCAGCAGCCATGAATGTATTGCCTTCATACTCAGTACCCATACCACCTTGAGCAAACATACCAACACCATAAGTAAGCTGACCATTTCTAACAGCATAACCAGCAGCAGGCATATAGTATGAATCACCACCAGAGTCAGCTGAACCAAATGTTGGGTGCTCAGAAGTAATATCTGGAGATAAGTTACCTAAAGCCACATCCAGACGACTGTCGCCATCATCCATTAAACCTAACGTCGCTGGGTTATTCATTATCGCAGCCACACCATTGTCATAAGCCATTGATGCGCCACCCATACCGGTAGCGATTGGGCCGTAGCCTTCCATATTCATACCATTTGTCGCGAAACCTGTTACCGGTGCAACGATTGCAGCCGCGACTGATGCAGCCAGCAATGAACGTTTAATCTGAAATGTCATTAGTTATACCCTCGTATAGTAGTAGACTGAATTTTTATTATTGTTTTTATATTTTTGGAATAAATCATTGTTTTAAACCATCGCCGTACAATGTCAAAGCAGAATCACTTTGTCAATCAAAGGTTTATAGTATAAAAATGGGACAATACAAGTAAGCTTTGTTATATTCCGTATATTATAAATTTATAATATGAAAACATTATAAAACCATTAAGTTATTGATCCGTATTAGGTATTTACCCCTAGTTTGAAAAATACGATAAATTCGATAGTTTTACGGAAATTAGCATTTATTTTAAAATATTTTTTTTAGCTCTATAAAAAATACTTTCACTAAATTTCCAGCACTAATTTTATTCTAAAAAATAAAATTTTTATTATTTTAAAACAAAAAAAGCCCGAATAAATCGGGCTTTTTTTGTACATTAAACTAGCAGTTTAAATAAACAGACAGACGTCAGAGTCACCTGCAAATTCAAAGAATAATGCTGCACCACCTAATTCAATGCCATCAATGAAATCAGATGTATTAAATTCGAACAAGTCGACTGTCATTTGGCAGGCAATGAAACGTACTTCTGCTTCCTGACATAATTCACGTAATTCTTCTAAAGGAGCAACACCTTTAGATTTCATTTTCTTTTTCATCATCACAGTCATCATGCTTTGCATACCTGGCAGTGCCTGCATTAACACAGGAACAGGCATTGGCATTGGCATACCAGGGTTACCCAGTGATGAAACTTTTAAGTCCAGTTTCTTTTCAACCAACTTTAAGCCATAGAATGTAAAAAAGATTTCTGTGTCATAACCTAAAGCCGCTGCAGTAGACGCTAAAATAAATGGAGGATACGCCCAGTCTAATGTGCCCTTAGTTGCTATGATTGCTAATTTCTTACTCATTTCTCAAACACCTCTCGTTAAATATCTCTTGTTTATGATTTCTGGTGCACACGCATACACCAGTAATTTTTTATTTGTTAATAACATTCACTAGTTAACAATAACAACAGACCTGTAAGACACGTTTTTGTTTGAATATCTATCGCTTATCTAAGTCAAATCTATATTGAACAGTAATTAATCAAATTAAGTGATCGCTAAATCTAATTTATGCACTTAAATAAAACAAGACCTATTTCGTTATTTTATTAAATTAGGATAAATGACTATCGTTTTAAATGAAAAATATGAAAGAAGGGCAAATAAAAAAGCCATGACAGATGAAATCTGGCATGGCTATAAATTTAGCTAATGAAGAGTGATAAATTAAAGATATTAATCCAGATCAATATTAACCTAGAGCAGCAATTTCAAAACCTTGTTGCGCCCAGGCAAGAATGCCACCTTTCAAATTATAAGTTTCGCCATACCCTTGAGATACCATGTACCCAGTTGCCTGAGCTGAACGAGCACCGCTATGGCAATACAATATATATGTCTCATCATTACTTAGTTCTGGTAATTTGGCTTGCAAAATATTTAAAGGAACGGGCTCGCAACCTTCAATACAACCACGCTGAATTTCAGCGATGTTTCTGACATCAATCAACCTGAACACCTTTCCCTGTTCTCTCATAGTCTTTAATTCTGCAACGTCGATTTCTTGTACTGAATGCATCTATATCTCTCCGGTTCCGAATATTAGAGAATTCTAACATAGATCAATTAAATATGTAAAATCGAGAACTTTTATTTCTTTTTATCATCATATAACAAGCTAAACTCCAGTATGATGAACATTAAAAAGATAATTATATTTATGGCAAACCCAATTTAACTTATGTACACCAGACTCTTATTTTTGCTCTTCCTAAGCATCACACACCCTATTGCTGCTGAATCATTACCTGATCTAGGTCACCCGTCAGAACAGATCCTGACCCCAGAGGAAGAAATTCAAATGGGTAAAGCCTTCGTAAGAGCACTAAAAGCTCAGGCCAGTTTTGTAGAAGACGAACTGGTCAACGACTACATTAGAAATTTAGGCTACCAACTGGCAGCAAATAGCCCGGAACAAGGTCGTGATTTCAATTTTTTTGTGATTAATGCCAATAATATCAATGCCTTCGCTGGCCCTAATGCAACCATTGGTATTAACAAAGGCCTTATTCTGGCGGCTAAAAATGAAAGCCAGCTGGCGAGCGTTATGGCTCACGAGATTGCACACGTTACCCAAAAACACCTGACACGCGCCTTTCAGGCCAGTGAAAATTCCAGCATTACCACCATCGCAACTGTTTTGGCAGGCATACTAGTCAGCTCAGCAGACCCCACAGCTGGCGCTGCACTGGTTTTTGGTGGTGTCGCCAGCGGCATGCAATCCCAGATCAATTTTACTCGCGGTAACGAGTACGAAGCTGACCGTGTCGGCATTCAAATTCTTGATAGTAGCAATATCAATCCCAAAGGCATGACCGAGTTTTTCGAAATTCTCCAAAGCAGTAGCTTTTATGGTTCTGAAAACGATATAGAGTATTTACGAACTCACCCACTAAATTCAGCGCGTATAGCAGAAGCGGCCAGCCGCACGCCTGTCACATCAAAAAACAAACCACGTAATACATTAAAATTTCAGCTAAGTAAGGTAAAACTTCTCGTTGCCGAGCATGATAACCCCGCAGAATTATTAAAAGATTACGAGCCAGAGACAGCTGATGCAGCAATGAAATATACCAAAGCTCTGATAGAACTTAGGGTAAATACGCCCTCAACGGCTGTTAAAACATTTAAGAGTTTGATCAATGATCAAGATCACCTTTGGTACCAACTCGGTTTAGCAGAAGCATATCTCCAAAACAAACAACTTAATAAATCACTGTCACTTTATAATGAACTTCTGGATATCTATCCCGACTATCTACCGGTTATCCACGCCTATGCCAGGGCTCTTATAAAAACAAATAATATTGATAAAAGTATCAGCATTTTAGAAAAACAAATGATTGGTGATAAAAATAGCATCACATATGATTTATTAGCACAGTCATATTCAGCAAAAAAAGAACTATTAAAAGCCTATTCTATTAGAGCAGAACGATATGCTAACGATGGTTTTTATGAATACGCAATACAGCAACTGACGAACGCTATCAAGCTTCCAGATATCAGCACAGAAACCATCAGGCGGTTACACGCTAAAATTCAAATATACAAAAAAGAATACAAAACTGAGTAATTCTGTGAAAGTAACAATAAATACACAACTCCAAATATTAGATAAATCTAATATTAAAACTCTCTAACATACGGAAAAATAACAATTTTTTCTTGCCATCTAGAATGCTCGCTGTATGCTATACAACGTCAAATAAAAACTGAAAATTATTATTTTAATAAATCAGTATAACAACCAACGCAAGAGTATGAGGAGAAGCTTATGCGCATCTCAGCGCGAATAGTAAACACTGCAGCATCTGTGGCTGTACTCATCGGTTGCCTAGGCTTAGCGGCTCCAGCTGTATCTATAGCAGCAGACGCTGAGAAAGGCAAAAAGATTGCTTTCAATAAAAAGAAAGGCAACTGTTTGGCATGTCATGACATTAAAGGTGGAAAATTACCGGGTAACATCGGACCACCATTAATTGCGATTGCTGCCCGATTTAAGAAAGAAGACCTGAGAAACCAAATTGCTGATGCACGTGTTAAAAACAAACACACAATCATGCCTCCGTTCGGTCCTCATCAGATTCTTAAAGCAGATGATATCGATCACGTCGTAGAATTTATCTACACACTATAATTAAACTGAGGTAATGACCATTATGAACTCAAAACGTAGAACCCTGCTAAAAGGTACACTGGCAGCTGGCGCAGTTAGCGTAGCAGCAAGCGCAGGACTTCTGGCTCCTCGCACTGTATTAGCAGCATGGCCGAAATCAGCCTTCTCTGCTAAAGGTGTTGATGATTCTTTAAATGCGCTTTATGGCATGAAAGGCGCTGCAAATAGCGGCAGCATCAAATTAAAAGCTCCAGATATCGCTGAAAATGGTGCAGTAGTTCCTGTAACAGTTTCTAGCTCTATCGCGAATGCTGAATCTATCAGCATCTTCGTAGCTAAAAACCCACAGCCATTAACTTCATCTTACGCTTTAGGCTCAGGCACACAAGCATATGTTGCTACTCGTATTAAAATGGGTAAAACATCTGACGTTGTTGCAGTCATTAAAGCTGGCGGCAAATTATATAGCGCCAAGAAAGAAGTTAAAGTCACTATCGGCGGCTGCGGCGGTTAATAACTCAATTTAGCGAGAAAAAACAATGGCAAAATCCATTAAAGTAAGAGCAAGCAACAAAAACGGCTTGACTACAGTTAAGGCTCTGATGAGCCACCCAATGAAAGTCGAAAAAATTGATAAAAAGACGAAAAAGGTTAAACCTGCTCATTTTATCCAGACTGTTACTTGCGAACATAACGGCAAAGCTGTTTTAACAGCTGAATGGGGCGCTGCAATCTCTGCAAATCCATACCTTTCTTTCAAATTCAAAGGCGCAAAAGCTGGCGATAGTCTGAAAGTAAGCTGGGTAGACAACAAAGGCAAAAATGCTTCTGTTGATGCAAAGATTAAGTAAAAGTAGCGAAACACTAAAATAAAATCTAAAGAAGGTGTTCTAATGAAAAGAATAGCTGCAATAGTAACTGCGGTCGTTATGTTGGCGTCTCCATTTGTCGTCAATGCATCACCACAGAAAGACTTACAGGACTTCAGGGCTTTTTTCAAAAACAAGTTCCCTGATACACCTATGCATGACTTCATAAATGGTGTGTATTCAATCCACAAACCATCTCGTGAGCAATGGGAAGCTTTTGAAGAATTCCCATCTTACGAAATCTATGTGGATAAGGGCGAAGCTCTGTTCAACAATACCAAGTTTAAAAATGGCAAAGGATTCAAAAACTGTTTCCCTAATGCTAAAAAAGGTATTAAAGGTAAATACCCATATTTTGATACCAAAAAAGGTAAGGTAGTTACCATAGAAGCGACCATTAATAAATGTATCACTTCTAATGGCAGCAAAAAATGGGGCTGGAAGAAAGGTAAAATGGCTTACTTGAGCGCTTACCTGTCTTACAAGACTCGTGGTCAGACAATCAAAATCAAGACTCCTAAAGGTAAAGCGGCTTTAGCAGCATATAATCGTGGTAAAGCACACTTTTATGCTAAGCGTGGTCAGCTGAATATGTCTTGTGCAGATTGCCATTACTACTATGCTGGCAACAAAATCCGTGCTGATATCCTGAGCCCAGCTCTAGGTCACATCTCTCACTTCCCAGTTTATCGTAATAAATGGGCTAAGAAAGGTGGTGACGGAATGGGTACATTACACCGTCGTTATGGTGGTTGTAACAAGCAGGTTCGTGCACGTCCATTTAAAGCTCAGAGCGCTGAATACAGTGCACTTGAGTACTTCCATTCTTACATGAGTAATGGTTTGAAATGGAACGGCCCAGGTCAACGT
>Ga0316206_1001064_pt1 | contig 27850 bp, 30 predicted proteins | sample 6monthpyrite_MG_FD_204942 | JGI IMG/M metagenome (GOLD analysis project Ga0316206, IMG submission 204942) | Microbial mat bacterial communities from mineral coupon in-situ incubated in ocean water Damariscotta River, Maine, United States -... | ecosystem: Environmental > Aquatic > Marine >... | reverse complement strand
CGAGGGTCATGCAGGGGTCATATAATATCAAGGTTAATTTTTGATCAACTCTTTGACATGCGTTAGCTGATTGTCATTTTTATGGCGGAGGGGAGCGCATTTTTCTTCTTATTTTAGGTACTTAGGGGATTTTAAGATTGGACTTTTTATTGCATAGAATATCTTGATTACAGGTTTAATAATGGTCACTTAAGTAAAAGGCTGAGTATTTATGGCGGATGATAAAGATAATATTATAGTACAGGAGTTATCCTCTGCGGATAAAACTCTATCGGCTTTTAATTTAAATGCATTGTATGGAGAATCTGAGGAGGCGTCTATTGAGGAGCTTTTTGGTCTCGCGGCGAGTGATAAAGAGCATACAGTTTTGGTGCTCCCCTCCATTAGTGTGGAACGTAATATTTTAGAAAATATTATTGGCATTAATCATTATGAAAGTCGTGGTTTGTGGGAAATTTTGAATGCGAAAAATTCAAATATCAAAATACTTTATATTTCATCGTTACCCATCGAGCAGGTGGTGATTGATCAATTACTCAGTCATATACCCCAGGCAAAAGAGATCAAAAAACGCATTCAATTTATCTCGTTGAATAATGCTGAAGTTGGCAAGTCTCTTACCGATAAAATTCTCAGCAATATATTTTATATAAAAAAAATAAAGTCTTTAATCGAACCTAAAAATACCTATATGAATTCATTTTTAGTCACTGAATCTGAAAGAAAACTAGCGGAAGTTTTGGGTATCCCTTTATTTGGATCACAGGAGAGGTTTGACTATTATCACACCAAGAGTGGTAATCGTGTACTTTTTCAAGAGAGTGGTGTCCCTTTTTCTCCAGGCTTCGGTGACCTTAAGTCAATAGGTCATTTAGTTATGGCGATTGAAAACCTTTGGCGTCGATTTCCAAGAGATAAAAAAATTATGATAAAGTTGGATCGTGGTGTATCGGGAGAAGGCAATGCTTTGCTCATTATTCCCGACGCTTTTCCCGATTATAGTGTTTTTAAAAAAACTATTCCAGATGATGAAAAAAGACAGTTTATAACAAATTTGCTCCCACAGATGAAGTTTTTAGGCAAGAATATGAATTGGCAAAACTTCCATAAAGAGATAGCAAAAGGTGTCGTGGCAGAACGATATCTCGAAGGGGATATGGTTTCATCACCCAGTTGCCAGGGCAAAATTTATCCCAATGGGAGAGTGGAAATATTATCGACTCATGAACAAATCTTGAACGAATTGGGAAATTGTTATTTGGGCAGCGAATTTCCATGCCGTAGTGACTATAGAAATCAAATTCAAATTTATGCTATGAGAGTTGGTAAGGCGATGGCAAAAAAGGGACTCATCGGTTATTTTTCTATAGATTATTTAATGACTGAAAATCAATCAGAAAATAAAATATGGGCCATTGAAATCAATATTCGACAGGGAGGGACTACGCATCCCTACAAAACTGCCAAGCTTTTAACTGGTAGTGTCTATGATGAGAAAAAAGGCATTCTCAGCAACCCTAAATGTAAAAATATTGTCTATAAAAGTAATGATAATTTTGTCGACCCTCGATTTATTGGCAAAACGCCTGAACAATTTTTGGATTTTCTCTGCCACAGGGAAATCATCTTTTCTGCTGCCACAAATCGCGGAGTCGTTTTTCATATATTAGGAGCGATGAATGAATTTGGCAAAATTGGCTTCACCATGATTGGCCAAGAACAAGAGCAAGTTAATTCGATGGTGGCCCATCTGTACTCTTTAATTGAAGAGTTCTTGGCGACTTAAAATTTATTCGATTTATTTTTTCACAGTCGGTTTTACAGTCGGTTTTGCAGTAAGTTGACTTAAAAGAAAAGCGTAGTTAAAGGCGAGTTCCTCTAATGAGCGGTACCTACCAGATTTTCCTCCATGGCCCGCCGACATTTCCGTTTTTAAAATTATGGCCTGATTGCTCTGATCGTGATCTCTTAGTTTGGCAATCCATTTTGTCGGCTCCCAGTATTGAACTTGAGAATCGTGAAGTCCTGACGTTGCTAAAATAGCTGGGTATTTTTGTTTTTTAATATTATCGTAGGGTGAATAAGATAGCATATAGTCGTAATATTTTTTTATGTTTGGATTGCCCCATTCTTCATACTCAGAAGTTGTCAGTGGTAGAGAATCATCGAGCATTGTGGTGACCACATCGACAAAAGGCACCCCCGCTACAACGGCCTTGAAAAGATCCGGTCGTTGATTGATAACCGAGCCGATGAGAAGTCCCCCGGCGCTGCTGCCCATGGCAAAGAGTTTTTCCGGGGTGGTATAGGAGTTTTTAACGAGATTTTTTGCTACATCAATAAAATCAAAAAATGTATTTTTTTTCTGTAAGTATTTTCCAGCGAGATACCATTTTCTACCTTTTATTGCTCCCCCGCGAACATGCGCGATGGCATAGATGAACCCTCTATCCACCAAGCTGAATTTTGTCTGATCGAAATAAGGTTTGATGGTATGGCCGTATGATCCATAGCCGTAGAGAAGTAAAGGGTTCTTGTTTTTTAAATTTAAGGACTTCTTATAGAGCAAGGTCACTGGTATCAAAGTTTTATCTCTGGCGGGAATATTCATTCTTGTGGTGGCGTATTTGGTTCTATCAAAACCACCCGGGATAATTTCTTGTTTAAGCAATGTCAGATTTTTTTTACGCATATTATAATCATAAATTTGTGTTGGGGTAACCATTGACTCATAACCAATTCTAACCTTCTCTGTGTCAAACTGTGGGTTTTGTTTTATATACGAGGTATAGACCCTTTCGGCAAATGGAATATCCGTTTGTCTTTTCGTTTTATTTTCTATTACGCGAATTTTATCAATGCCTTCACTTCTAATTTTTGCCACTAAAAAGTCGCGAAATGGTGAGAGTTCAACAATATAGGTCTTTGCATGGTGAGGAATATAGGTTTTCCAATTTTGCATCTTTTTATGTTTATTTTTTGCCACTTTAAATATTTTAAAATTTAGAGATTTATAATTGGATAAGATATAAAAAAAGTCACCTCCATCGTAAACTTCGTAGAGATGCTTTGTCTGTCTCTTGTGGAAAATAACAAAATTAGAATTTGGTTTGTCTGCATCGATATATTGAAATTCACTTGCTTCAGAGCTTTTTGACGTTATAAAAATATGCTTTTTAGTTTTTGATCTGGTCACCCAGACGTCAAATTTGTTGTCTTTTTCGGCATAAACTAAAACCGTCTTTTTAGTTTTAATATTAAATTTATAAATTTTATCCCAGCGCAATGTTTTGGGATCTTGTTGACTATAAAAAATGGTTTTATTGTCATTCGCCCAAACAAAATTTCCGGTCATGTCTTTGATAATGATTCCCAGGTCTTTTTTTGTTTGTAAATTTCTTACGTAGAGACTGTATTTCCTTCTACCAATAGTATCTGTGGCGTAGGCCATGAGATGGTTATTATTGGTAATATCGTATTTTGAAAATTTAAAGAATTTATGTTTTTTTGCTAAGTTGTTTTCGTCTAAAAAAATGACGGCATTTTTTTTATTCTTTTTATATCGATAATGAACACGATACTCTTTATCACTTTTATATTTATAAAAATAATGGTAGTCACCCAATTGGTAGGGAACAGAATTACTATTTTTTTTTACTCTAGACTTTAATTCTTTAAATATATTATTTTGCAAATTTCCCGTTAAATCTTTAACGGTTTTTGTGGCATATTTATTTTCTGCAAGAAGGTAATCTATAATCTTTTTATCATCTCTATCTTTTGCATTAAAATAGGGGTCAATTCTTTTATGCCCATGCTTGATTAGTACTTGCGGTTGTAGATGCAGTTTAGGAGCTGGCATAACTTTGGCCGCTTTGATGGATTGGGATAATAGTATGCATATGAACATCAATATAGTTTTTATCATTGTAAATTCTACTCCTAAATAATAACGAGTTTAATAGAAAGAAATTAATAAATAATAATATATCGAAAAAGCGGAAAATGTATAGCACATAAAAAATGCGAGATTTTTTATGTGCGTTAAAGGAGAAAAAGAGGAGCATAAAATCGAAGGGCATTAAATAGGTACGGTGGCCATTTTATATCCATAAAAAAACCCCACCGTACCAAAGTGTTGCTACCCCTCTGGGGTATCTCTTCCCTGTAATGTTTCATAAGGGACTCGTTGACTTAATAAATCCACATAGAATAAATTTCCCGCTTCTCCTTGTGCGGAGTGGACACCTACTTTCATGGCGGGAATGAAGCGGAGTTGACGAGCTACGTGGACGGGCCTCAACACCACCGCCATTTTGACATTAATCTTGTCTCCTTTCAGCATGGTTTTTTTAACTTCTTGGTAAATTTCTTCAAGTAATATTGTTTTACTTTTTAGTTTAAAATTCTTTAATCCCCGGGGAAATTGAAAACGTGGCCAGGTTATAGCTACACCTTCTAATAATGTACTATTTTTTGAATTCAGACGTAGCAAGCTGCCCTCAACCATGACTCCCTCCAATTGGCGAAGGGCATAGGTGAATATTACATCTACGCTGGGGGGAGAGAGGCGAGTATTTCCCCCCTCTGCGGGCATCGCTTGTATCAGCATCATGGAGGTGTCGCTAAAAAGTATTTGATTATTAGCACTAAGACCTAGTTTTTTTATGAGCTTGGCATGGTTACTTTTGACTTGGCTTAATAGGCGATTGGTAACGGCGCTTTGTAGGGGTTTAGTTTTTTCTAAGTTTTTATGCATATAAAGCCGGCCGGTTCTGCGATCCAGCTCGTAGGCAAATTTTTTTTCCTCTTCAATATAAGTCTCTTTTGGTGATATTTCGCGAATGGGAAACTTAAAAAACTCCTGCAATGAACGAAAACTTTTGATTGTTAAGGGGTCATGGCCGCGTCGATGTTTGCGCGCAATGGTTGCGAGTTTTTGCTGTAACGTGAGGTCGCGGTAAGTGGGAAAAGCTTGCACTACGACAGTGCGGTAATTTTTTATGAAATTACCAGCAGCTTTGGCAGAAGTTCCCAGGTTGTTTGCCCCCCATGAGAGTGGGATGAATATGATGCATAACCATGCTGTCAAAAATATTTTAAGAATATTTCACTCCTTTTGTTTTTTTTTCAACTTTTTTTTATTTTAGTTGGGAAGTTTTGCGCCACCATCTGGATCACATTTTGACTTCCAGGTATACGTCATCCAATCTTCCATCCATCTTGCGCCCAATCTCTCTCTCAAAATCCTCGACGTGCGTGTGGGCACGCCTGCGGTTTTGCTCCCTCCAAAGGGCGCAATCTGTATGAAATCTTGGCGTTAAATCGGCAAGTTAATAAGTTTACATTCCTAAGCTGAGAAGAATAAGTCTCATTCGCGGAATGCTGTATAAATTGCGTTTCCTTTTTTTTCATCATAACTCCCATGTTAACCTCGTTAAGAGAGACATAAAGATCCACATGCTGTTTATAGACTTTCGGCCACTATTAAAAAATGAGTTAACTCAGAAATTAAAATAAATCTCTAATAGTTTATCATTTTTTATGCGAATAATTATCATGAAAAAAGGGCCGTGTTTCTGATCAAGTTTAAGAAAAAGAACACTCAGCTAAGAAATTGATTTGGACTAGTTACAAATTAAATAAAAAAAAATAAGAATGACATTATTACTTTCATCAATGAGGAGATATTATGAAATGTAAATTGATTATACCATTTATTGCGGGCCTCTTTTTGGCATTCGTCACTATCGCAGAGGCAAGGCAGCACAGATTAGTTTTGAATATGCATCATAAAGTTTATTCTTCAATCATTCCACGTCTTAAAAGCAGTCTTAATTTAAAAAAAGAAATTCGCCGACAATACCCTCATCTAAGGTTGCAACTCAAACGTGCCGAACTAAATCGCGTACGTTTGGTGGCCAAAAGTTTGTTGGGATCGGGTAGAGTAAAATTAAAGGCGGGCAGCTGGTCATCACCCTATAAAAGGGTAGACGGAGACCCAAGTGACTTTCTAAGTAATGCCAATAATTCTTATGACAAAGTTAATTTCTATGTACCAAACTTCGTCGCGCATAGAGGAAAGTGGACAATGAAGTTTAAAGGAACGATAAAAGTTAGAAGAATTATGGTAAATTTTGAAACTCGTAGAAGATTCTTTCCATAATGTGTTCCATGCTCGGTATCATTGAAAAAAATGATACCGAGTTTTTTTGCCGACAGAGAACAGCATGGCGATAGTTGCTGCATTATTCATGATTGCTTTTCGTTTAGTTTCTTGCCTTTTTTTAGATTAATTAAATCGCATCATTTTGCAATTTTTATTAAAAGAAAAAAATATAGTGCGGCTAGATAAGCGTGCTTTAACCGGAGGTGCAAGTCCTCACCCAGAGCAGGCAGGCGACTGATGGCATAAGTGGACCCACCACACTGGGGATCGAGCTTTGAGCTGATGGAGGTAACGACATAAGTTAAGTTAAGCGTAAGCAGAGAGAGCGGCAGGCCGTAAGGGGTTTTCCAAGAAGTGTTGGCCACTAGTTAAAATAAAAACAGCGAAAGGTATATTTGCAGCGAAGCTAAAGGCAATGACCACGTGGTGTAAAATAAATCGTAATAGATATCGATTGGCAGAACTGTGGAAAAGTTTAGTGGTAAAGATTAGAGGACATATTCAGTATTATGGGGTCTCCCATAACTACAGAATGGTCCAGGCCTTCATCTACAAGGCGAAAAGTATTTTCTTTAAATGGGTGAATCGTAGAGGGCAGAAGAGATCCTTTAATTGGGACAAATTAAGTCTCTACGAGAAATTAAAACCACTGCCACGCTGTCAAATTGTTCACCGCTTATTCTAATCTATAAAGTTGAAACGAATATTATTGTCATTCGCCTATTGCGTAAATAGCGCACGATTGGTGAGAACTAGGGGCAAGTGGAGCGATGTGCTTGTCTACCATCCAATGAAAAAAATATAAAAAAAAGAAAATAGTTCTTGCGCCTTAAAAATGACCATTAATATTTTGTTGATTTCCTCCCAGCTATTACAAAAATTGTCTCTCTTAGAGAACTCCATTTCTTATCTCCATACTGAGAAGATACGGTTACACCCGCGATCATCTTTAAATTTTTAGAACTCCTTAGACTTTAATTATGAGTCTTTTTTTTAGCGGCAAAAACCGTGGTATATAAATCCTTGTGTACAGCGAGAATCGCTGTGAAAAAAAATAAATTATGGATAGAAAAAGAGAAATGACAGTGAACAGAAGCGAAAGCCGAAGCGAAAGCCGAAGCGAAAGCCGAAGCGAAAGCCGAAGCGAAAGCCGAAGCGAAAGCCGAAGCGAAAGCCGAAGCGAAAGCCGAAGCGAAAGCCGAAGCGAAAGCCGAAGCGAAATTGAAAATTAAAGGTAAATAATAATAATAAAAAGTATCGGAAATCACATTAAAGGAGAAAAATATGTTAGCAATAAATATCATCAAAGAAATCAAGGCCGCCGTGAAACAAGAAAAAAAGTTCACCGCCATTATCCTCAAGCATCTTATCATCATCGAAAAAAGAAAGCTCTATCTCGATCACGACTGCCCCTCGCTCTATAAATTTTGCACAAAAATTCTCGGCTACTCCGACGCCGAGGCAGCCGTCAGAGTCAAGGCGGCGAGGCTGCTGCGGGCGACACCAACTGTCGAAAAAGAAATTCAGCAGGGCACACTCAACCTTTCCAACGCCAGCAAGCTACAAACTTTTTTTTTGGAAAATCCAAAATTGGCAGAAGATAAAAAAACTGAAATCATCGGAAAGGTTTTAGCAAAAACTTGCCGGCAAACGGAAATTATTCTCGCCGCCGCCAACAAAGCAATCGATCCCACTCGCCCCGACAAACCCATGGCAAAAACCATCCGCTTAAGTGAGGTGCTTTTGAAAAAAATGGAAACATTATCTCAGCACCTCGGTGGTGACTTGAACGAGTTGGAACTCATCCAATTTTTGTTGGACGAAAAACTCAAAAAAATGGCCGCCGCTAAACCTCATAGAGTTGAGCGCGGCTCAAAAGTTCAGCGCTACATCCCGCGGACGATTAAAGAGGCGTTGGATGCACGTGCTGATGGGCGCTGCGAGCATTATGACTTTGTAAGCGGTAGGCGTTGCTTGGCGAGAAATTTTTTGGTCTACGATCATATCCGACCGGTGCGCGCTGGCGGTGCCTCGACTGTGGCGAACCTGCGGGTGATTTGCCAAGCTCATAATGCTGCTCGGGAATTGGCGTTTGGGAATGGAAGTAATCAGCTTTCTCTAAAGGAGATTGAAGCAAAGTGAACAGCCTGTTCGCATAAACATGGATAAGGTTGAAAGGGACTAGTAAATCTGCTAACCGGTGTTGGTACAGACGATATGAAAACAAAAATATTTCGCAGCTAATGATATTGCCGCAGGATAACAAATGTCATCGATAAGCACCCTCTACGTGGAAACCAAATCTTTTTGCCGTGAACAGTGTCGATTTGAAAGAAAAATCTATTGCGGCGAGCGGCGTTAGTGGAAAAGTAAAAATCGGTGACGGTAAGCAGCGTTGATAAAAAAGTACATTCGGGTGAGACGATGAGCGACGTCGATGGAAAAGTAAGTCCGGGTGATGATGAGCGGCGTTGATGGAAAAGCAAGTTGGGTGATGATGAGGGATTTCGATGGAAAAGCAAGTTGGATGGCGATGTGGGTGGAAATGAAATTTGGGTGACGGTGAGCGGCGTTGATGGAAAAGAAATTTGGGTGACGGTGAGCGGCGTTGATGGAAAAGTAAATTTGGTGTCGGTGAGCGGCGTGGATGGAAAAGAAAGCTGGGTGGCGGTGAGCGGCGTGGATGGAAAAGTAAGTTGGATGGTGGTGAGCGGCGTTGATGAAAAAGCAAGTTCGGGTGGCGATGAGCGGCGTGGATGGAAAAGAAAGCTGGGTGAGGGTGAGCGGCGTGGATGGAGAGAAAGCTGGGTGGCGGTAAACAGCGTTGATGGAAAAGTAAATTTGGTGACGGTGAGCGGCGTTGATGGAAAAGAAATTTGGGTGGCGGTAAACAGCGTTGATGAAAAAGTAAGTTGGGTGGCGGTAAACAGCGTTGATGAAAAAGTAAGTTGGGTGGCGGTAAACAGCGTTGATGAAAAAGTAAGTTGGGTGGCGATGAGCGGCGTGGATGGAAAAGAAAGCTGGGTGGCGGTGAGCGGCGTGGATGGAAAGAAAGCTGGGTGGCGGTAAATAGCGTTGATGGAAAAGTAAATTTGGTGGCGGTGAGCGGTGTGGGTGGAAAAGAAATTTGGGTGACGGTGAGCGGCGTCGATGGAAAAGTAAGCTGGATGGCGATGAGCGGCGTTAATGAAAAAGAAAATTCCGGTGGCGGTGAGCGGCGTTGATGGAAAAGAAAACTGGGTGACGGTGAGCAGCGTTGATGGAAGAGTAAGCTGGATGGCGGTGAGCGGCGTTGATGGAAAAGAAATTTGGGTGGCGGTGAGCGGCGTGGATGGAAAAGAAAATTCCGGTGGCGGTGAGCGGCGTTGATGGAAAAGAAAACTGGGTGACGGTGAGCAGCGTTGATGGAAGAGTAAGCTGGATGGCGATGAGCGGCGTTGATGAAAAAGAAATTTGGGTGGCGATGAGCAGCGTTGATGAAAAATAGAGCTGGGTTGCGGTGAGCGGCGTTGATGGAAAAGTAAATTGGGTGACGATGAGCGGCGTTGATGGAAAAGTAAATTTGGTGTCGGTGAGCGGCGTGGATGGAAAAGAAAGCTGGGTGAGGGTGAGCGGCGTGGATGGAGAGAAAGCTGGGTGGCGGTAAACAGCGTTGATGGAAAAGTAAATTTGGTGACGGTGAGCGGCGTTGATGGAAAAGAAATTTGGGTGGCGGTGAGCGGCGTTGATGGAAAAGAAATTTGGGTGGCGGTGAGCGGCGTTGATGGAAAAGAAAACTGGGTGACGGTGAGCGGCGTTGATGGAAAAGTAAGCTGGATGGCGATGAGCGGCGTTGATGGAAAAGAAATTTGGGTGGCGGTGAGCGGCGTTGATGGAAAAGTTAATTGGGTGGCGATGAGCGGCGTTGATGGAAAATAAAGCTGGGTGGCGGTGAGCAGCGTTGATGGAAATGAAAGCTGGATGGCGGTGAGCGGCGTGGATGGAAAAGAAATTTGGGTGGCGATGAGCAGCGTTGATGAAAAATAGAGCTGGGTTGCGGTGAGCGGCGTTGATGGAAAAGTAAACTGAGTGAGGGTGAGCGGCATGGATGGAAATGAAAGCTGGGTGACGGTGAGCAGCGTTGATGAAAAAGAAAGCTGGGTGGCGGTGAGCGGCGTGGATGGAAAAGAAATTTGGGTGGCGGTAAGCAGCGTTGATGGAAAAGAAAGCTGGGTGGCGGTGAGCGGCGTGGATGGAAAAGTAAACTGAGTGAGGGTGAGCGGCATGGATGGAAATGAAAGCTGGGTGAGGGTGAGCAGCGTTGATGAAAAAGAAAGCCGGGTGGCGGTGAGCGGCGTGGATGGACAAGCAATTCGGGCGCGGATGCATGGTATCGATGGGGATGGAAATTTGGGTGACAGTGAGCGATGTTGATGGAAAAAAAATTTTTGGTGGCGGTGAGTGGCGTTGATGGAAAAGAAAGCTGGGTGGCGTTGAGCGGCTTTGATGGAAAAGAAAGCTGGGTGGCGTTGAGCGGCGTTGATGGAAAAGAAAGCTGGGTGGCGGTGAGCGGCGTGGATGGAAAAGTAAACTGGATGGCGATGAGCGGCGTTGATGGAAAAGTAAGTCCGAGTGCGATGGGCGAGGTTCATGGAAAAGCAAATTGGGTGGTGATTGGAGAGGTTGATGAGAGGCCAAATTTGGGTGGCGGTGAGTGGTGTATTTCTAGAAAGGTTTTGCTGGTGGGGGTGCGTTTTTATAATAGAGTCATCGGTGGGGGGCCGTTTTTGAGGGTTTTTATTGAGGGTTATACGGTTTGAAGGGGGTGGTGGTTGGTGAGTTAGGTGAAGTTGGTTGAAATCTTCGGGACGGGGATGGTTGGCGAGATGGGGATAGTGGGGTTTGGGGTAAGTGTACGGTGTTGGGAGGTTGGTCTGCGACGGGTGTGTTTAGGTCACGTCTGACAATTTCTCTCAATTCATCAAAGAAGGTTTTTCTAAATTCTTCGCGGAGATTGTCATTTTTCATTTTTTCCGCTCTTTCGGCTTGCAGTAGATCAACTTGTAATTTAAATTCTTGTACTTGGTCGGGATTATTTTTGAGAGCTTTTACGAGCCCTGCATAGTTATTGAGGATGAAACTTAATGGGTGTTGTAAAATAAATTTTTCTTCCAAATAGGTTTCCATGCAATAGAAAAAAGCATCGTCTTCGGTCATTTCTACACAGTCGTAGCGTTTATCAAAATCTGATTTAAAGGCATCTTTGAGTAGGGTCAGGTAGACGGTGGTGGTGCCACTACCTGAAAGTAAGGCGGAGCCGAGGACAAACCATGGGTTTTTTTGGACGATGGTCATGACTCTACCCGAGGCGCCGTGATCGTCGAGTTTTAGCAGGCGCTTTTCACGAGGTGTGAGTGTTTGGTAAAGCTCGTGGGCCTTTCTTAATAATTCATGGTTTTCAATGGTGTTGAAAAGATCGCGCATCTCCTTCAAGAATTCTTTGGTGACAAGTTTGATAACAATTTTTGGCGATGCCTGGAGATTTTCGTTGCGTAATATCTCGCCCGTGAGTTCTAGTTTTTTTACGAAATCAGCAGTGGGAGTAATATTATTCCGCGTATTTTTTAGCTGAAGATTATTGAGTCGGGTGTGAATAAATTTTAAGCGGCGCAGATCCTTTGCCTGTTGAATTTCATCTTCTTTCATTTGACCTTTTTTAAACCATTGCTGGGAGTTTAGTTCGTCGCGTCGGCCCTCTAAGATTTGGACATAAAAAATTAAATCTTCAGGTTCTGCAAAGTTCTTTGGATTGACTTCAATTTTTCCATTCACGATTTCTGTAAACTCAGTGGTGATAGGGTATTTTCTTGCGGGGGTTTGGCGATTTTTTCTTTTGAGATGGCGAATAGCATATTCTAGAGCGAGATATTCGCGCAAATTATTATTCATGCGAGTGGGGTAATTGACCACTCGTGAAAAAATTTTTTCAACTCTGTCCCAGATATCTTTTTGTTGGAAATCTAAGTCTTCGTAGCGAAGATTTTGTTTAAATATTTCTTCATATTTGGTGACTAAAATTAAAGTCTCCTCCAGGTCGTCGATATACAGCACGGGCAAGGCGTTGGCGTTCCAATTTTTAAATATTCTCGTTAATTTTTCCTTTAGGGGTGTCAATAATCTTCTGGGGTCGGTTTTCCAGCGTTGAGCATTATGTTTTTTCCAATAGCGTTTTCCCTCTCGCTGCAGGTAAAATATTAGATCTTTATCGAGGTTATCGGGTATTTCATCCAGCCAGATTTGGTGCGCTAGCTCTAGGCAGGTCTTGGCATCGCTGCTGGTACCGGCGAGAATTCTTTTATTGCTTGGTGAGTGAGCACAGCCTTGAAAAAGACCGATTATCAGCAAGAGAAAAAGTGAAAAATGCTGGGCTTTATACATTGGCGACCTATCTGCTGCGGCTATCAAACTTCCAATGTTTTGGTAATTTTGTTTTTATGTATTTTTTGCGTTTTTCATTCTTCTTCTTCTTTTTTTTGATGGTGGAAGAGGGGCGTCTCGTTGAATAGTCTGCCTCTTCCTCTTCACTGGCGACGCCGCGACTGGATTCAAAACTTTCCTGGATGGAGTATTTGCTGTCTTCCTCAACTTCGGCTTGGTGCATTTTCTTTATGGTGGTTTTGCTGGGAATATTCTTCCATTGAGGCGCCTTGAAGGTCTCGCTGGCCTTTAAACACAATGGTGAGATTAAAGATAATACTAGTAATTTCAATAGGTTCTTCTTCATTTTTCTATCCCTGGTAAGTGACCATTAAACGTTTCGGCAAGCATTTCGTAAAACTTGAGAAAAACTGTCGGAATAAGTTGATTTATTTTACTAAGGGCATGGATTTTGGGAATATAAAATATTGAATTTATTATTCTTAGCAATGGAGTTATCGGTGAAAAACACGAAAAATAGGGCCGTTATAGGCGTTCTACTATTAGTATCGGTCTTTTTTGGAATTTTGATGATTTTTGCCTTTTACACGATGAATATTTTTAGCGAATCCACGGCCTTGGATTTGGGTTCCGGCAAACGTAATGCCGGCATTGCCGTTATCGAAGTGACGGGAGTTATAATGGATTCGCGAACCATTGTGGAGAAGCTGCATAAGGCGGAGGGAGATAAAAAAATTAAGGCGATTATCATGCGCATTAATTCTCCCGGCGGATCCGTTGGGCCAACCCAAGAAGTCTATGAAGAAATTAGGAGAATTGATGGCGATAGCGAAAAGGGCAAACCGGTTTACGCTAGCTTTGGCAGTATTGCCGCCAGTGGGGGTTATTATATTGGCGCCGCCACCAGGAGAATTTATGCGAATGCCGGGACATTGACGGGGTCTATTGGGGTGATTATGCAGTTTATGGATTTTTCAAAACTATACGAATTTGCCAAAGTCAGGCCAGAGACTATTAAGGCCGGCAAATTTAAAGATGTGGGCAGCCCCTCGCGACCCATGCGTCCCGAGGAGCGGAAAAAATTAGAAGGGCTGATTCGCATCGTGCATAATCAATTTATCAGGGATATCGCCACAACGAGAAAAGATAAAATAAAGGGCGATCTAAAAGAGTACGCTCAAGGACAAATTTTTTCGGGAGAAGATGCGTATAATAAGGGGTTGGTGGATGAACTGGCGGGGTTATGGGAGGCCGGTCGGAGAATCCATAAGGAGTTAAAAATAGAAGGTAAGTTTGGCCTGAACTTTATAAAACTAAAAAAGCGTAGTAATTTTTCTAAATTTTTTGAGGATATAGAAGGTATTGTGCAAGGTCTTAATTTGAAAAATATAAGTTATCCTCAATTGATGTTCAAATAAAAAAAGGGTTTTTAATGGAAATGTACTGGGCCTGGGCCCAAGATCATTTACTGGCCATAGTGGCGATTATTATTACTTTAGTTTTAATCTATCACTATTTAATTGAGAAAGATAAAGGCGTCAAACTTTCTAAACGCTATCGTCACTCTATTTTTGAAGCGCAATCAAAAAATTTTTTAAATGCCACACAATATTTAATTTCTGGCAATAAAGATTTGGCGATAAAAGAATTTTTAAATGCGGTAGATATAAACCGAGAGACTATCGATACTTATTTTGCTTTGGGCGGGTTATTTCGCAGTAATGGTGAAATAGAAAAGGCGATTAGTATTCATCGTTCGTTGATAGCGAGAGAAAATATTTCTGAATCTACTCGTCTGCGTGCATTGAAGGAGTTGGCAAGAGACTTTGATAAAGGTGGTTTTGTAGACAAGGCGATAGATACTTATAAAGATGTTTTAAAGTTAAACCGCGATCAGTATGAGGTGATTCAGTCACTCTGTAGGATTTATGAGGATATTGAGGACTGGGATCAAGCCTATAATTATCGTATTATGCTCTCAAAGGTGGCCCATGAAAATCAAGCAGAGACTATTTCTCATATCTTAGTGCAAAAAGCTAAAGTTTATTTTGAACAAGGGGAGCTGGCCAAATGTGTGGAAGATTTAGACGATGCTTTCAGGTTTGCACCTTCTGTCTCGGCAAAGATTTTAAAACTTAGGCTTTATTTGATGGATGGGAATCTCGACTTGGCAAAGTTTCTTTTGTTAGAGCTGCTGAAAGAGCATCCTATGTATGCTTCATTTCTTTTTGTTTCATTGGTTGAGAACTTTACCGGGAAAAATGAGGTTGTCGATCAGTACAATACGCGATTAAGGCTTTTAAAAGAATATTTTTTGAAAATTGATGATGTGGAATTACTTTCATCTGAATCGGTGATTCTTTCAAAAATAAGATTGTTAAAAGAATTTAGTAAAAATGAAGAAGCCTATTCCTTATTATCTAAATGGATGGCAAATAGTAAAATTACAGTGTCAGAAGTCTTAAAGGTTGAACATATTAAATTGATGATTGATTTGGGTAAAAAAACTGAAGTTATGCAGGCAACGAAGGTGCTGCTAGATAATTTTCATCAAACTTTAGCTAAACATTTTTGTGAAAAATGTGGTTATGAATCCGATGATATTTTTTGGCGCTGTCCTCAATGTCGAGAGTGGGAAACTATTAAATTTAGATGGAAGGTTTGATGGATGGTTTAATGAATAAATGCTTATTGCTTCTTTTTCTGCTTTTTCCCTCGACAAATTCTTTGGCGAAAGTGCGCGATACAATCGTCAATGTTTTGTATTTAAAAAATATATTTGGGCATATTCATTTGCACCCTGCGAATAATTCAGAAACTTTAACCACCGTTGCGTGTGGTCATCCGATTAAAGTTTTTAAAAAAGCTCCCGCTATAGAGGGTAAAAAAATCTTCATGGGGGCAGATTGGAATTATGTTAAAGTAGGCATACATCTTGGGTTTATTAAAAAAGATATTTTAGTTACACAGAGACCAAAATGTTTTCAAGATGAATATCCAAAATTTTTTGATAGTTTTGATTTAAATATATCGGAGTTATACTATTGGGGCAGACTTTATGATCATTATATTCGTGGACGCTCGAGGGTTAAGTAATGAAAAAAACAATATTACTATTAAATCTTTTTTTTCTACATTTTGCTGTGGCGGCACCGGGAATAATTGAAAAGGGCCAATCCTCCAAGGAAAATGAAGTTTTGGATTTTAAATCAATAAAAAAGATAATTAAAAACGATCAATTGGAATCCATCGTTAACAATAAAATAAATCAAAATAAAAAAAATACTAACAGAAAAAAAAGTGCAGATATAAACCGCTTTAATATTCCAGATGAACGCAAAATTTGGACTTTTTTGTCAGAGCTATGGCTGGTGAAAAATGCCCAATTATTAAAGTGGGATTTTCAAAAACCAGATTTTGCACTTGCCCAAAGTTTTCGCGCCTTTTTAGAGCAAAGAGGACATTTCGAATATAAATTTAAGATACTTGTGGTGAATACGCCTAATGTTACGCATTTTGCGCTTCCTAGTAATCGCGGAGAATTAATATTCATTTTGTCATTACCCTTCATCAGAACGTTGGATTTAAGCAAATTAGAGATTTCTTTATTGCTCTATGAAGATTTTCAGCGAAACGAATTAGAGTATTTTAAGAAAAACGTAAAGACTTTGCCTTTTGCCAAAATGCTTGGCACTAATTTCTATAAAAAGAAAAAGTTAGAGACGGCCATTTTAAAAAAAATATTAACAAAATATGACCAAATCATTTATGACGAGGGTTTTGATTTTAAGCAGCAATTTGCGGTTACAACACGTGTTGATAGTCTGTTGAAATCAGATTTAAGACTTTGGAATACGTATTTTCAATTGGTAAAAAAAATTGCTGACCTGGTGAAATCTAATCTCCTATACAGTAAATACAATAAAATTTATCCTTCTCCCGAATTACAATTAGGCTGGCTGACCCCAAAATCAAAAAAGATATGATTAATTTAAAAAAGGGGCCGGGCCTTAAAAGTATGTTATTTTTTGCTGGATATTTATTCTTATGCAGTATAGTGCATATTATTTTGGTGTCCATTATTGCTTTTTTTCATTTTAACTTAGGCCATGATCTTTCTCTTATTGAGGAATGGATTTTTTATCAGGGTTGGGAAATTATTTTAACTACTAAAATATTGAGCGCCTTTGTAATCCTGAAATTTATTAATCAAAACACGCTGGAAAGAAGGCCCAATAGGAAATTGTTTCTTAGTCGAATTGTCCAACCATCTAGCGAATTTATGGTGATCATTTTTGTCCTCTTTTTTTGTTTGTTATTTTTTGGTCGACCATTATATTCAGAACATTATAATTTTTCTTTTATAAAGTCTTTATTGTCCTATATTGGAGTATTTAGTTTCTTTTTTATCGATTTATTTATTTTAGAAATGATCGCAGGAGAGACGCCGCCTAAGGGTGATTTGCATAAGCTCTTGTCGGGGATTATTTTTGCTGGACTTTTTTGGATGGCCGGAAAGATGACTTATACTTATAGTGCTGATTTTAATATGATGGTGTATTTTAATTTTTTTATCTGTTATCAAATAATGTATTTTAAGTTGAATAATTTTACTGGCCCTATTTTATATTTACTACTTTTTGTTGCGCCCATAAATATACTTTTTGGCATGGACCCCATTTGGTTGGAGCATTATTCATTTTTTGTTATGAGTTCTAAAATCGAGGCATATTATTATATAATATTAGCAAGTTTAATTGTGACGTATCTTTCTTACAAAAAAAGGAGCTCCCTATGGGATCAACAGAATTAGATATTCTAAAAATTATTTGGAGCTCGGGATTGGTAGTCAAGTTGGTGTTGTTGAGCCTACTTGTGGCATCGGTGATCTCTTGGGCGATAATTTTAAAAAAGAAGAAAATGATAAGCGATGTTAATCGCCATAATTTAGATTTTATGGACCTCTATAATAGCACCGACTCTCTCGATATTGTGCGCGAGCAATGTGAAAATATGCCATTTTCACCCTTTAAAATAATGTTCTTAGAGGGGCATAGTGAATATCAAAAATTAGCTGAAAGTTTTAATTTTGAGAAAGCTTCTATCCATCAACATTTGCAAAAATTTGGCCTGGGATATATTGAAAGGGCCTTGAAAAAGGGTGCCAATCAGGCAAACTATCATCTCGAGAATTTTCTTAGCACCTTGGCAAGTATTGGCTCTATTTCCCCCTTCGTCGGCCTCTTTGGAACCGTTTGGGGCATTATAGGCTCCTTTAAAGGGTTGGCGGGTGGTGGGGCCACATTAGATGCAGTGGCGCCGGGGATTGCTGAGGCTTTGGTTGCCACAGCTGTCGGTTTATTAGCGGCGATTCCTGCAGTATGGTTTTATAACCATTATTTAGCGGAAAATGCTAAAATTAATGGTGAAATGGAAACTTTTGGCCAAGACTTTTTAAATTCGGTGGAAAGGACTATCGCACAAAATTGAAATAATATCGTTGGGGGAAGGAGAATGGGTTTTCAAATTAATAATAAAAAAGGACCAATCTCGGAAATTAACGTCACCCCTTTTGTTGATGTTATGCTTGTTCTTCTGGTGATCTTTATGATTACCGCCCCTCTTATGCTCAACGGGATTAAATTAAATTTACCTAGAACAAAAGAAATCAATCCAATAAACCTAACAGCGAATCAAGTTATCTTGTCTTTAACGAAATCAGGTGACATTTATATTGGTAAACAAAAAATTTTGCTAAAAGAATTGTTAAAAGAAATTCAAGTGGAATTTAAAAAAACGAAAACTGACACCATTTTTTTAAGAGCTGATTTTACATTAAAGTATGGCAATATTGCGAGGTTAATGTCCTATCTTAAAAGAGGAGGAGTCTCTAAAATAGCTTTGGTAACGGAAGTTGATGCCAAAACTAAATTATAGAGCTGAAAAATTCATGGCATCTTATTATCATCTGTCTTATAGTAAACAAAGCACCTTCAGGCCCTTTGCAAAAAGGTCTATATATTGGCATATCGCTCTTGCGCTCATACTTCTTTTTTTGGCCAGTTTACATAAAATTATTTCTCCTGCGAAAATTACCAATGTGCATATTATAGAGTCTTCTGTCAGAGTTGATGTGGTGGCCATGCCGACAAAAACATATCTTGAACTCAAGGCGATTAATATGGGCACTAGAACGACTAATATTCAAGATATCATCAAGATCGATGCAAGTGAAACCAGTAAACCCATTGTCGCTAAAGATGCACCCGTATTATTAAAGAAAAATAAAATTAAAAAGATGAGTTTTCAAGAAATGATGCAGAAAATGGCAAAAAAAAAATTGGCAAAACAAAAATTGGCGGCAAAACCACGTAGTAAAAAAAGGAAGACTCTCAACCCCTCCACCGCCAGTAAGCGTTTAATTTTTTCTGAAAAAGAAAAAAGCGAATTACAGGGACTCATTCTCGCTGGCAATAAATTAAGTAGTGGGGTGAGTGCTGTTGGTGATAAAGGCACTGAGGATCTTACAAAGTTTCAAGATTATGTTTCTAAATTACCCGAAATGGTGCGGCCTCATTGGAAATTACCCTCTTATCTTTACGATAAAGGTTTAAAATGTCGGGTTAGAATTTTTTTAAGCGCTGACGGTCGATTGCTAACGGCGGTAATCTATAGCAGTAGTGGAAATGCTGAGTACGATAAATTGGCATTAAACGCTGTCTATGCTACGACACCCTTTCCACAGCTGGATAAATTGATTAAGGACAGAGGGAGAAAAGGAGAGATCGTATTGGGCTTTCCCCTGTGAGGTATATTTTATGAATTACGTTATTTTTTTTATAAGTTTTTTAACCTTCATCAACCTTGGCGCGCAAGAGGGTTTGACGGTGGTGGCAGTCGGTAAGGCAACCTTAAAAATTGAAAGAATATATTTTGCAAAGCCAATTATTATAGGTCAAACATCCGTTCAGCAAAAAAAGGAGTATGCTGAGTTATTGGATTTATTTCAAAATGACTTTTCTTTTTACCAAAAAAAGTTTTCATTAGTAGAGACAGATACTAAACAAATCTCCACAGATAAGATCAATTATGACCTTTGGCAAAAGAAAAATTTGAGTTATTATATCACTAGTAAAATCACCAGCGAAAACAAACAAGTCTACCTTACCATCGTGGGATATAATGTAGCACAAGGTAAAGAGTTTATTTCTTTTAAAGAATTAATGACCCCGGGAAAAATTCGTCATGTAGGGCATACAATAACAAATAAAATCTATCAGAAACTAACGGGAAAAAAATCAATTTTTTTGTCAAAGATTGCCTTCGTTTCAGATCGTAATAGTACACGAAAAACACCTATCAAAGAGCTTTATATGATGGATTTTGATGGGCGTAATATTAAAAGGCTGACCTATCATGGTGGAACGGTTATATCTCCGGCATTTTCTAGAGATGGTAAACTCATTTCCTATAGTTTAATCGCACCTGGCAAGCATAAGAAAAATATAAATCTACACATCATTAATTTAAAAACGATGAAAAATCAAAAAATATCATTTAAGAAAGGTATTAACTCGGGCGCTATCTTTATGCCTGGAAATAAAGAGATTGCGCTGACTTTAAGCTTTGTAGGAAACGCTGAAATCTTTTTACTTAATAGAGTGACTAAAAAACTAAAAAGAATTACCAGGCATTATGCCCATGATGTAGATCCTTCTATTTCTAGCGATGGCTCAATATTAGTATTCTTGTCGAGTCGCCCTGGCAAGGCGATGATTTATACTTTAGATCCCACTGGCACAGAAAAAAATGTAAAAAGAATTAGCTATGTTGGGCAATTTAATGCGACACCTCGTTTTTCTCCAGACGGCAAAGAAATTGCATTTTCGTCGTGGCTGGAAAATCGATTCGACATTTTTAGAATCAATCCGGATGGTTCGGGACTTGCTCGGTTAACTAAAAATTTTGGTTCTAATGAAGATCCATCCTTCTCAAATGACGGCGAATTTATTGCTTTTTCCTCACAGAGAGTCTTATCCCTGAGAAAGGCGATTCAAAATATTTATATTATGGACCGCGAGGGAAAAATTCTCGGCGCTATCACGAGTAATTACGGCAATTGTGTCAGTCCTCGTTGGTCCCATTAAGGAACGCAAAATTATTTAGCGTGACACTATTGGCATGCGGGAGAGTCGGTGGCCTGAATTTGAAATTCTTTCTGGAAACGTAGCAATTCTTTTTTTGCTTGAGCATTAAATGTACTGGGCAGCTTAAGGGAATTGAGTAGTTTTTTGGCGGCGTGGTTGTCATAGTATTTGAGGGCATTTAAAGTATTTTTGAAATAGTCCATATCTTTTCCATCGTTTTTGAGTAGTGCTACTGCGAATGCTTGCCAAAGGTTATTTGGACAAAAATCGTAAAATTTATTACGTATTTTAGCAATGATCCTAGTTCCATTATTGTTTAAGACGGTGAGCAGGTTTTCCGTTAACCATTTTTTCTCGTGTTTTAAAATTTTTTCTACAGCAAAATAAGAAAAGTTAAAATCTTGGCCCGCCAATAAAAACATTTTCATAAGATTCATGACTTTTGGATGGGACCACATACGGCGAGCTAATTCTTGGCGGGCAACTTGGCCGTAAAGGGCGTTAGTATTTTTGGAATATTCTAGCAGCCCATCAAGTGCCCGCTCCATGTATTCCATATTCTTAGTAGACTCCATAAGGGCAGTAAAAATTGCGATTTTTTGCAAATCATTAAGATTTTTTTTATTGTGATAAAGTTTAAATAAGACCTCTTCATAATCCGCTCGGTTATTTTGCGCCAAGGCCCTGATCGCTGCGAAAGAAACTTCATTTACGGGATCTTTTATTAGCCTTTCAACTTTTTTAAGATTTTGTTTTGAGGGAAATGATTTAAAAGTATTCGCCGCGGCCGCTCTAAGATCAGAATTTTTATGTTGGCTTAATTTATTTGCCTCTTGCAAGGCGGAGGAATGTTGTTTTTTCGTTAACTCTGCTAGTGCGGTGATTTTCTGATCGACCTTGGAGTTTGGGTCGTTTAAAACCTTTATATGCCATTGAGTAATTCTTTTTTCTTTTGAGACCTGGGAGACCGAGGAGACTGGCATGGGTTTAGTAAGCCAGAGGGAAAAGAGCAGGCCGCTAGCACTTGCAAGTGCTAACAAACTAATAAGCATGACATATTTTATGTTTTTATTTTTCATTTTCTTTGTTCTCTATCTTTTTTGTGTTTTTTTCGTTTAAATCATTTTTTTTGCTAAATTCAGGTTGAAATTTTTTCTTTGTTTTGATTTTATAAATTCGTCCAAAGCCCATTTTAAACCCTTGTGGCGTGGGTTTTGAGACCGAAATGACGACGCGACGATTACGCGCCATATTTGCTGGGATTTCACCACCTGATTCATCGAAATTAGGAACTTCCGGTTCTGAGTCGGCGTAACCAACTGCCCGTAAATTATCTCCAGGGTATCCGTGTTCATGGAAAAAGCGGGCAATATGTGAGGCGCGCATGGCACTTAATTCCCAATTTGATTGAAAGTATTTACGTATCTCTACGCCCTGGCCTATGGGCACGTGATCGGTATGGCCATTGATAACGATATTAAACTTTTTTGATTTATCGCTGATAATTCTGATTAGTTCGTCCAGGTATCCTCTCGCCTTGGGTTTTAGGTCGGCAGATCCTGAATCAAATAAATGACTCGTTTTGAAGACAATTTCTATGCCATTGAGGTTAACTCTGATATCAATAACATCTTTTAAGTCGGTTACCGCTTCAATTTTGACCATCATGGCGGTCATCAAGTTTTCGTCTTTAGAAACGTTGGCGCCTTTAAAATATTTTGCCACAGCATTGGCCATCTCTTGATAGGTGGGTTTTTCAAAGTTAGCAAAGGCCATCATCAGGATAAAAAAACAGGCTATTAAAGTCATCAGGTCGGCATAGGAAATAAGCCAGCCCTCAGTGCTGTCCTCGGACTCCTCAGGTTTGAAGGGGGAGCGAGTATTTAAAGTAAATTCTTCGCTTTTTGAATTTTCATCATCCTTCATTATTTAATGGCCTTTTTCCAATCAACCCGGTCACCTGGTTTTAAAAATGAATTGAGAACTTCTGCAATAATCACAGGGTTTTGTTTTTGGTGAATGAGTTTTACGCCCTCTATTATAATAGTATTTTTAAAATAGACTTCTTTTGCCCCGGTGGTAAGGTTTTCTGCTATAGGGATAATGAGCAGATTGGCGAGTGCGACACCATATAATGTTGTGATCAGACAGATTGACATGGCCGGGCCAATAGTTTTGGCGGCATCGGCACCGGCAAGATTTGATAAGAGAACAATCATACCGATGGTGGTTCCCATCATGCCAAAGGCCGGGGGGAATTTTCCAACAATTTTAAATTTATTGGCATCTTGAATATGATGTTGATAAGAGTTTTCAGCTCTATTTTGCAAAACGTGAAAAAACTCTTGTTTTTCTAAAATTCCATCGGTGAATGTCAGCATAGAATCTTTTAAAAAGGGGTCTGAGATATTATCTATCATAGGTTTAAATTTTCTAGAATTCGTTCTATAGGCTTCACCAAGTTTCATCAGTTCAATGATGACTTCGTGATATTCTGTGATCCCCTTGTCTCGCAATATTCTTTGAAAAAAGACCCTAACAAGCTTTAATATTTTTGTCAGTTGAAAGGAAATTGAAGTTGCCGCTAATGTTCCCCCAAAGACAATGAATATACTTACAGCATCCCAAAATATTGAGACATCATCTGTTGAGAGAAATAATCCAGTAAAGAGTACGCCACCAGATAAAAAAAGTGATAATAGGGAAGGAATGTTCACTTTGCAGTCCTCATTGTAATTAATGTAAATAATTCTTATGTCCAACCGATTGTTTACAGAACGCGACCTAAGTAATTCTTTATTTAATGGTTATAGAGTTCACTTGGTATGTCAAAAGGATAAGAGAATTTAAGATTTGGTATGCTACTTAGAAAAATGTATAGTTATAGTTAAAATCAGAGCAGAGGAGTCAGAATTTGAATAAAAAACGCAAAGACTATTTAAAATGGAATTTTAATGAGGTTGTGGAACGTTTTGATTTTGTAGAAAGTATTCAAAAAGAGACACGAAGTTATAAGAAAAATGAACGTATTGAAGTTAAAAGAAATGAACGGTTTGATCGTCAGCGAAAAGTAGAACTTTTCAAAACGGATTGCCTACCATCTGAGCTGCTGCAGCGGCTGGAAAATGAATTACCACCGCCCATCACAGGGCCTTTTTCTCAATTAAAAAAAGACTTATTAAAACGAAGTAGTCAATTAAAAAAGCAACAAAATGGCGCAGGCGATCGACGTGGGATTGAAAAGTTTACAGAAAAGTTAAATACTTTTATAAGCTCGGTAGATCATATATATGATTTAGAAGAAGGGGAGAAGGCATTTCTATTACCAGAGTATTCTAAAAGAAAGTTTTATAAATCTAAATATGTTTCTCAAGCTGGGTCTTTTTCTAAAATATCTGTTAAGCGTAAAGAGTCAAATCAAGAAATACATTCCTAAGTTTACATTCCTAAAACAGAGTCTATTACTCCGGAAAAAAATTCATTTCATTAAAAAAATCACATTTAACTTTAGATTAGCTTGTCCTACACCGATGCTTAGGCATAGTGAAAATGGATTCTATAGGACGTAGGATTCAGGCCAATACATGCAGGAAGCATCATGAAACTAAAAATCATTAAATTATTATGCACGCTACTTATAGGGATTCAAATTTCTTCATGCGGGTCAAGTTCGTTAATTTCAATAAAAACAATACCTGATAAAGCGGATATTTATGTTCGCAAAGTCACTAGTGATGTCAGGACAAAAATTGGTATTTCTCCGCTAACCATGACAGCAGATGACATAATAAAAAAACATAATATCCAAGGGCCAGTAATTTTAGAAATTAGCAAAGTTGGGTATCACGATCGGACGGCCTTGATAACCGATCTTCAGGTCAGAGAAATCGACATTATGTTACAATTAAGGCCACAAGATCATTTACTGTATTCAGATAAAATTAATGGCATCGCAAACGATTTATTTAGCTGTCAAAAATTGGTTAGAAATAAGCAGTACCAAAAGGCGTTGCAAATAATAGATACCATTAAAAGTGAGTTCCCTTATCTTTCTGTCGTCTTTGAACTTGAGGGGGGTATTTATCTCATCCAAAAGAAGTTTGATCGCGCATTAGCATCTTTTGCGACAGCAGCTCGCCACGATCCAAAAAACATGGAAGCTCTCAGAATGAAAAAAGAATTGGAGAAAAAATTGAACATTCGTGGACAGGGGAGATAGGAATAAGTTATGAAAAAAATATTTAAAATTTTGTCTTTACTTATTATTATGTTTGTCACAAAAGACCTGGTCTTTGCTCAAGGAACACTGCCCTATAATGTAGAGAAAGACATTCTCATGCAAAAGATGGCCTTAGAAAAAGATATAAAAGAAAAGTTTTCATCCGCAGTTGGTACGGTTCTTGAAAAAAATGAATTTGTTATTGAAGTTAAGGTTTTGTTAAAAAATAATCAGCAAACTTTATTCCCTGTACTGGGAAAATCCAAAAAGAGACGTAAAGACACGCTTTTTATTGAAAAATTTGATTTAACGACTCCTCTTGAGATTATCGACAAAAGAGGCAGCATTGAAGCGAGATTAGATACTATCGATTTAGAAATTCTTATCGATAAGGAAACTAGGCCTATAAAAATTCGCATGGTAAAGGCATTGGTTAAACGATTGAGTCGACCTGTTTTAGGAGTCGAACCGGTCATTACTTACACCTCGATGCCCATTATTGCACCTCCTCTACCTAAAATAAAACCAAAAGAAATGACTTGGCTCGAAAGGTTGAAAGAATGGCTGGTCACTTTAAAAAATCCGATTGGATTGATGTTTGCGTCGATTCTTCTTTTTATTTTAGGTTGGTTATTAGTCTCTAGATTACTAGCATTCGGCAATAGGTTTTTAACAACTTTAAAAGAAGTTTTTAATCCTGAAATAGAAGAGTCTTTTGAGGATATGGATGAAAGTATCTCCGACGATGTACAAGATGATTTAGACTCTGGAGAGTTAGTGCTGGCAGGTTATAATAAATTTTTAGAATTGCTGGAGAATAATGCAGATGAAGCCCTATTGCTAGTGCGTAGATGGCTTTCCATTAAAATGGATGGCTCAGAGGAGGCCTTAACAATTATTGTCAGACAGTCCACGACTCAACAATTAATCTATCTTTTTGAAAATACGACTTTGGAAGAGAGAAAAGAATGGAAACATATGCTTCTGACAAACCTTTCTCTGAATAAATTGAGAAAAGGTGACAATTTTATTGAGTCACAAATTCTTGACGATCACCTCTTGCCGCCTCCCGCTTTAGATTCAGAGACAAAGAAAATTCTATCGGAAATGACACCAGAAGAATGTGCCAATGTTGCCCATGAAGATATGGAGATTGGCGCCATTTTACTCAATGTTTTACCGGCCGGGTTTATTGTCCGCGTCTATGAACATCTTGATGCAGAAGATATTGAAATGCTCGCCGACTATGGTATGCGCTATACCGAATCTTTATTAGAAGAAAAAAAGACTCGCCTGAAAGACCTCTTGATGGAGCATCATATACCAGAGGAAAATATAAAAGCACCATTTTTAGAAAAAATAACAGATCTCATCCCTGTGGTTTCCTCCACCAGTGAGCGCGCCTTATTTCATTCTTTAATGAATAATAATCAAATTCATCTTTTAAAAGAGACGGCACATAAATATTTTCCATCTGAATTATTGGAAAATTTACCAAATGAAATTCTTAGAACATCATTCTTAAAATATCCGACTAAAAGAAAAATAGAATTTTTGCTCTCTAGAGATGAAGAACAACGAAATTTTTATTTGGATATTCTAGGTGATGAAACATCAAAAGTCCGTGAACTTCTCGATGTTGATTTATCAACGGGATTAGAAGATGAATTTATTATGCAAAAAATGCAGGAAAATAGTGATCAAATCTGGGTTGATTTTATTGCTTTTATGCGCACTCAATTAAGACACGATATAAATGCCAAAGACGATATGGAAAGGGTTATAAATGAATGGATTCAAACGACTGTCAATCTTGATGATAACGATCATGATCATGATTCCGGTGCCGCGGCCTAAGGCAGGTTTGCCTCCGGGCCAATTGCATACCAGCATCGGTATGATCAATGGGTCTTATGCGGGTGCAACGTCGAATACTTTTAGTATTTCTCAATCATTGAACCTTGAATATGAGATTTTTTATAATACAAGAATGTCCTACGTTGCTCGTGCACAAATTGCCATTGACCCAACGACAGGGAAGATGGTTTATTATGGCGGTTTTCTCGGTTCCCGCTATTATTTTAAATCCACCGGGATGATATTTGACAATACAACTCAGGATATCACTTTTCGCTCAATTCCCAAGTGGCGATTTTATATGGGCTGGGACGTGGGGATTGCTCAAGTGGTAGTCGCCGAAGTAGGCCCTTCGTTAACGGCACTTTCCACCATGCTTGATTTTGGCGGTCATGTGGGGAGTATTTATCAATTGGGAAAAACCTGGGGCATCGACGTCCAATTGGGCTATTCTTATGGTTATGGTTTCTCTACCGTTTCTGTCACCGGAACAGCTATGAAGCTTTGGGTTGGTGGTGTTTACTATTTTGACTAGCCCTTTTGGCAAGTCTGGCTTTTTGTTAAACTAATGATGTGAAAAAAAATATTCTATTTATATTCTGTATTCTTTTCTTTTCTGCCGCCTATTTGAGTGTCGTAGAGGATGCCCATGCACAGAGTAAACAAATTAACTTTATGGATATCAATCAACTTAAAGACGCTCGCGCCGCCGATAAAATCATAATTTTTTTTCCTCGTGTCTATTTACCAGAGAGTTTAAAAAAATTTGAAGGCTCTTTTCGTGCGCATATGGCGCATTTATTTTTTGGCACAGGAAAAATTCAAGTTTCCTACGCCCCACCTCCAAAGAAAAAATATCCAGCTCGCTATTCTCTGGAAAAAAAGAAAATTAGAAAAGTTGCTCCCACCATGGTAATCGATGCAAAAAATAAGAAAGAATACGCTGAAGAAATTAAATCTTATGAGAAAACGGAAGAATCTGTGGTGGAGTACGAATTTCTTTGTAAAGTCACTAAAACCGCCCTCGGCTACCAGTTTTTT
>Ga0316206_1001063_pt1 | contig 27871 bp, 27 predicted proteins | sample 6monthpyrite_MG_FD_204942 | JGI IMG/M metagenome (GOLD analysis project Ga0316206, IMG submission 204942) | Microbial mat bacterial communities from mineral coupon in-situ incubated in ocean water Damariscotta River, Maine, United States -... | ecosystem: Environmental > Aquatic > Marine >... | reverse complement strand
AGGGTAAAGGCATCTGCGGAATCTTCACCCGCGATGTTGCCGAAACCAAAGTGGCACTAGTGAATGAGTATTCACAAACCCACCAACATCCATTGCTATGTGCAATGGAAACAGCCTGAGAGAGTGGTGTCGTTATGTTGAGCAAAGAATTGGAATTCACATTAAACCAGGCGTTTAATGAAGCGCGCGATAAACGTTATGAGTTCATGACGGTTGAGCATCTACTGCTGGCGTTACTGGATAACCCTACCGCAGCGGATGTTTTGCGAGCATGCGAAGTAAATATTGATCAGCTTAAAGATGAGCTGCTCAATTTTCTTGAAGAAACAACGCCGCTTCTGGGTGCGAACGATATGCGTGAGACACAGCCAACATTAGGCTTTCAGCGTGTCCTGCAACGTGCTGTATTACACGTACAGTCTTCCGGTCATGATGAAGTAACAGGCGCGAATGTGCTGGTTGCGATCTATAGTGAACAGGAATCCCAGGCTGTTTATTTTCTCAATAAACAAAATATTTCCCGATTGGATATTGTTAATTACATTTCTCATGGTATATCCAAAATTGCAAATGATGAAATGACAACAGACGAAGAAACGACAGAAGAAGCGGGTACCGATTCAGCAACACAATCTCCGTTGGAAGCCTTTGCAGATAATCTTAACCAAATGGCCGCCCAGGGCAAGATAGACCCATTGATCGGTCGGGAATCAGAGGTAGAACGGACGGTTCAGATCTTATGCCGTCGTCGTAAAAATAACCCGATTCTTGTAGGTGAAGCAGGTGTTGGTAAAACAGCGATAGCCGAGGGGCTCGCAAAACTGATTGTTGAAGGCGATGTGCCTTCTGTCCTTGCTGACAGTGTTATTTATTCACTCGATCTGGGTGCGTTGGTTGCTGGTACAAAATACCGGGGTGATTTTGAAAAACGACTGAAATCGATTTTGACGCAGCTCAAGAAGCAACCTGGAGCAATACTGTTCATAGATGAGATTCATACAATTATCGGCGCAGGTTCAGCCTCTGGCGGTGTGATGGATGCTTCCAATCTGATCAAACCCATGTTGGCCAATGGCACATTGAAATGCATAGGCTCAACAACCTATCAGGAATACCGGGGTGTGTTTGAAAAAGACCGTGCTCTCGCACGCCGTTTCCAGAAAATCGATGTTGAAGAGCCCAGTGTTGAAGATACCGTGAAGATACTTAAGGGCCTTAAAACGCGATTTGAAGAGCATCACAAGATTAAATATTCGCCGAAGGCGTTACGCCTTGCGGTTGAACTGGCCGAGCGCTATATCAATGACCGTTTTTTGCCAGATAAAGCAATCGATGTCATCGACGAGGCGGGTGCCAATATGCAGTTACAGCCCCCGTCAAAACGTAAAAAAATGATTGGTGTGGCAGATATCGAAAATATTATTGCCAAGATTGCACGGATTCCGCCTAAAAGCGTGTCTTCAACAGACCTGGATTCCATGCGTACACTGGAACGCGACCTTAAACTGGTTGTCTTTGGTCAGGACAAGGCAATAGAAACATTAGGTTCAGCGATCAAGATGTCACGTTCCGGGCTGGGTAATGAAGATAAACCGATAGGCTCTTTCCTGTTTGCAGGACCAACGGGTGTAGGTAAAACCGAGGTGACCAGACAACTGTCAAAGATTATGGGTATTGAACTGATCCGGTTTGATATGTCGGAATACATGGAACGACATACTGTTTCACGCCTGATTGGTGCGCCTCCAGGTTATGTCGGTTTTGATCAGGGAGGCCTGTTGACGGATGCTGTGATTAAACATCCACATGCTGTTTTGTTGCTGGATGAGATCGAGAAAGCGCACCCGGATGTATTTAACCTGTTATTGCAAGTAATGGATCATGGTACGCTGACGGACAATAATGGTCGTAGCGCAGACTTCCGTAATATTGTGCTGGTGATGACTACCAATGCAGGCGCTGATCGAATCAGCCGTGCGTCTATTGGCTTTACACATCAGGATCATTCCAGTGATGGCATGGAGTCGATCAAAAAGGTATTTACGCCAGAATTTCGTAATCGACTGGACAGTGTTATCCAGTTTAATTCGCTAGATCAGTCTAATATCGCCCATGTGGTTGACAAGTTCATTATCGAACTGGAAAGCCAGCTTGACCAGAAGAAAGTGACGATTGATGTAGATGCAATGGCCAGGCGCTGGCTGGGTACAGAGGGCTATGATCCCAGGATGGGTGCCAGACCCATGGCGCGTTTGATTAGTGAAAAAATCAGAAAACCGCTGGCTGAAGAACTCCTGTTTGGCAGGCTTGCCAACGGTGGGCATATAAAGGTCACTGTCAAAGATGGTGAGCTGGTGCTGGAATATGAAGATGAGGCAATACTGGAAGTCTGAACAGGAAGGTTCAGGTGTTACCAGCAGATCGTTTATCGGGCACGGTAAACGATTCTTCCTTTACTCAAGTCATAAGGTGTTAGCTGTACAGTGACAGTATCGCCAGTAAGAATGCGGATATAGTTCTTGCGCATTTTTCCTGAAATATGAGCCGTCACTATGTGACCATTTTCCAGCTCAACGCGAAAAGTGGTATTAGGCAGGGTTTCTACAATCGTACCCTGCATTTCAATGTTGTCTTCTTTAGCCATTCAGACTTTACCTACAAAGGTTAATACAGCCGCGTATTGTACGCGAAATTAATGCTGAAATGTAGATGATAATCGGTAAAAATATGCTGAACAGCAAATTATAATTCAAAAAACCTAGCAGACGGCCGATTTTTCTCCGATCATTCTTGTCCAGGCAACATGAGGATGCATAATTCCTTCATCGATGATTATTTCCAGTCCTATAAAGTCGATGATTCGGGACAGGTCATAGTCATCAGAAAAGCCGTCCTGCAAGTGTTGCAAGTGCATTTTATTAAGGTAAAGAAGATTGGGGCGCATACCATGCGCAGATTCGAACTGGTTAACCAGATTATAAATGAAGCTCAACATGGTGCGCTCCTTATTTGGCTGACAAGCTGTTAATTTAATTATAGACCTAAATTATGAGCTTGCATGGTTTAGATGACATATATCAACTGCTATAGAGTTTAACGGCAGGTTATGACAGTTTCTTGACAAAAACAGGAGGAGAATAATAATTTAAATTAACCATTTATTATTGATGGGTATTAGAGCTTCTTCCATTGTCCCTGTATTAACCCGTAGAGTGGACTGAATTGAGATTTGTAGTTCATTTTTCTACATTCCTTAATCAGATAACCGAGATAAAGTCGTTCCAGCTCAAGTTCCTGAGTAAATCCAATACTCCACAATATACCGAGTGTTCCCAGGCTGCGTTTTGGTAAATCCGGGTCAAAGAAGGTGTAGACAGATGAAAAGCCATCTTTTAGCTGATCAAGCACTGCCACAGCGACCAGTTTTTTTTCGAGTCTGAATTCGACAAAACGGGTCAGGCTCCATTCGCTGGTAAGAAACTCCATGTATTTATCCGGGTCCGGGTCATTCATGCCACCTTCCGGGTGTCTTGCCTGTATGTATTTGTTATACAGTTCATGTTGTTCCTGCCTGAATTCAGGCCCCATCATATCGACTTCCAGGTCTTGATTAGCTTTCCAGATACGTCGTTGTGAACGATTGGGTTTAAATTCGTTTACAGGAATATGCACAGGTACGCAGGCGCTGCATGTTGGACAGGATGGGCGGTAGATATGTTTGCCACTACGGCGAAAACCGTATTGCGATAAAGTAGAATAGATATGGTTGTCTAGTTCGGCATTCGGGTCAGCAAAGAGTGTCATTGCGAGTCTGTCGGCAAGGTAATTACAATCATGTTCAGGCGTAGAAAAAAATGACAGCCGTAACGGATCATTTTCCTGTTGATTATTTTTCGGGCCGTGGTCTGACATAGCAAGGTGATGTATAGTTGCCTGTATTACAAATTATTATACATTAAATCAAATTATTTTACGTAGCATACAACCAACTTAGCTGGTAGCGTAAGTAATGTCACGATTCTTTCGACAAAAAAAGCGAATTTTGATACTGATATTAGCGTTATTGCTTATTCTGCTATCTATACCCATCACAGTGCTGTTTCTGATAAGTGAGAATGACTCGCTTCTGTTACCAGAAAAGAACAACATGGATACCACGGCTGCACATAGTGTACGCAAGCTTGCGAGAACTATACGTAATGGTGTTTTTTCAAGAAAGAAAAAGGTCAGTTTAACAATTAGTCAGGCCGAATTTAATCAGCTTGTCGCATTGGCGCGTCACAGTAACCCGAGAATTAATGGACGTATCAACGTTTCCATACATGGTATTTATTTTGTATTCAGCCTGTATGTACCTGAAAATCCTGCGGGTGATTATTTAAATATCAGCTTTATGATTTTGCCTTCATCAGATGGTCTGGTTCTTGATGAAGTGAAGGTTGGTCGACTCGGCTTTTCCGGTAGTAGCGCGCTCTGGTTTAGTGAACAGGCCATGAACCTTGTATTAGGTAAGTCATTGGGAAGCGAAATTCTGGATTCGGTAAAACAGGTGGCTATTAATGGGAAAAATGCACTTGTGCAATACCAGCCTATTGTAAACCTCTCAGAAAAACTGAAACATTCGCGTAAACGTTTCAGGAAGTTTCGAAAAGATCTGCAGTTAGGAGGGGATCCCAGGCTAGTACGCGTTTATTTACGAGGTATTTGCCAGTTTGATAAAACATTGAATCATGATCAACAACGCTCACTTGTGATGTATTTACCCACGGTATTTAATCTGGTTGCAGCACATGACCCTGATCAGAAAAATATCAGAAATGAGTACAAGGCTGCCATTCTTGCATTGGGTGTTTATTTTGGTTCCCGGCAATTTGAATCAGTTATAGGGCGTGTGTTGACAGAGGACTTAAAGTCTTGTGTTTCGGATAACGGGGTAACACTGGACGGGCGAAATGATCTGGTAAGACACTTTGCCGTTTCAGCCGGATTGCAAGTATTAGCCGTTAGTAAAGTGTCGTTTGCCATTGGTGAATTCAAGGAGTTACTTGATTCAGGTAAGGGAGGCAGTGGCTTTAGCTTTATAGACCTCGCGGCAGACAGGGCAGGCCTCAGGTTTACAATACAGGTACTGAAAAATGCAGGCCACTGGCCTGCCAGTAAATTCATAGCGCTGTTGGATGATGAGTCAGCTTTTATGCCAGGTATAGTTGGTCTTAGAGAAGATTTAAGCAAGCGTGAATTCGATCTTTTTTATCAAGATGTAGACAGTGTTGCATACAAATCTATATTGAAAGATATAGAGCAAAGGATAGATCGGTTATCCTTCTTCCGGTAACTGGATGCTGTTGATAGTAAGGACTGTTTTCTTTTCGCAAAAAACATCAAGTAGTTTAATGAAATCAGTTCGGGGTATGGGACAAGCACCCAGACTTTCAAGATGGGCTGTATATATCTGGCAGTCAATCAGTTTGATTCCACGTGTCTGTAAAAAAGTGACAAAGCGTACAAATGCAACTTTGGATGCATCTTTCTCGGTTGAAAACATGGACTCCCCGAAAAAAACTTCGCCAATTGATACGCCGTACAGGCCTCCAACCAGATGGTTATTTAACCAGCATTCCACCGAATGAGCAAAGCCTTGCTGGTGGAGCTGCATGTATGCCTCTACCATATCATTCGTAATCCATGTTCCATCTTGTCCAGGTCTGGGGGTAGACATGCAGGCCCTGATAACCTTGTCAAAACATTGATTGACGGTTATGTTGAAGTGTTTGTTATTCATCGTTTTGCGTAAACTGCGGGAAACTTTTAATTGTTCAGGGAACAATACAAAACGTGGGTCTGGAGACCACCAGAGTAATGGTTGTTCATCTGAGGACCAGGGAAAGATTCCGACTCGATAAGCACTTAATAAGCGGGGTAAGCTCAGATCTCCGCCAATGGCAAGCAAGCCATCCGGCTCTTTGAGTGCCAGACGGACATCCGGAAATTCATAATCCTTGCTATGTGGTTCTATCCAGTAGGGTGCAGGCATGGCGACATCGAATAATTAACAAAGTGTACTTATTCTACGTCGTTCATAAAAATGAGGGAAGGCTAATTCAGAATAACGCCCCCGGACTAATATTTTCCGGGGACGGAGTTGGATTAAATGATAAGATTTGCCAGAATTATCAGGCCAAACATAAGCCCAATCAGGATGAAGATGGTTTTGGCAAGATTTCCTGACATCATTTTATCTTCTACGTGCATGATTGATCTCCCGTACATATAGTTATATTTAGTTACAATGATTTGTATGCACAGGCTAAGATAGGGATGTTTGTGAAAAAAAACTTGATGTAGATCAATATACGAAAAAATCAGTATACAGTTATATTCAAATAATATATTTAAAACAACAAGATAAAAACATATTATTTATAAGGGCTACGTTCGGACATTTGTTTGCAGTAGTGTTTCATAGCTTCTGCCTCATCTTGCAGGAACTGCTGAATCGCACGGCTGAATTCAGGATGTCTTATCCAGTGAGCGGACAAAGTGATGGTGGGCATAAAGCCGCGTGATATTTTGTGTTCGCCTTGAGCACCGGGTTCAAAGTGTTTTAAACCATGTTTAATGCAGTATTCGATACCTTGATAAAAACAGATTTCGAAATGCAGATGATCATGGTCTTCAATGCAGCCCCAATGACGTCCATATAAGGTATTGTTACCAATAAATAAAATAGCACCGGCAATATAACGCTGCTCTCTACTGGCCAGAATCAGTAGTAACTGCTTTCCCATAGTTTGGGCAATCTGTCTGAAAAAACCGATATTCAGGGTAGCTGTACCCCATTTTTCATCAAAAGTTTTCCGATAAAACATTTCGGCAGCAATCAGTTGTTCTTCTGTAGCCTTGTCGCCGGAAATGATTTCAATTTCAACATCTGCACGATTGGCATAGCGCCGTTCCTGCCTGATGTTTTTGCGTTTCTTTGCGGTAAGCTGGTTAAGGAAATCATCAAACGTTTCATAGCCTTGATTTTGCCATTGAAACTGACACCCGACACGCCTGAAAAACCCTCTGGATTCGAGTAGGGCGGTTTCATGTTCATTGGTGAATAAATAATGTAGTGATGATACCTGTTTCGGCATTTTCACAAGCGAGGTGTCTATCAGAGCAGTTGAGATCAACTCATGATTAGCATCAGGTGCCACCAGTAAGCGTGGGCCTGTAGCAGGGGTGTAGGGTGAGGCAACAACCCATTTGGGATAATACAGAAAGCCATGACGCTGGTAGGCATCTGCCCAGGCAGAATCAAAAACAAATTCTCCATATGAATTTGTTTTTTCATAATTTGCAAGTGCGCCGACTAATTTATTTTCCTCATAGATGGCAATGTGTTTCGGCCGCCAGCCAAATGTTTCACCCGTGCAATTATTGTCTTCAAGTGCAACAAGAAACTCATGGCGCATAAAGGGATAGTCGTTTTCCAGCAAATGATTCCATTGCTGTGGGGTAAAATCATGAAGTGTTTCATGTACCTTAATGTTCATAAATCGGGAACAATTTTGGTATTAAAAATATTCGAAGCGAGTGAGGCCAATACGAGAAAATAAATTATTCTGGGTATCCATGTAATTAATTGATCCTCAAGCATAGAGAGTCGTTCTTTATTCAGCGAGGCACTGTGCAGTAACATATCAGATAATTTTCCTGCGCTTTCACCGGTGCTGATAAAATTCTTGCTTTCATCATCAAGCCAGGGATTCTGTTTGATTGAATCATAAACCGTATTTCCCTGTCGAAGTTTCTCTTCAGACCGGGTAAAAGACTGTTTGATGGTATGACTGTAAACTGTTGTATTGACAATACTGAAGCTTTCAAATGCACTGATGCCACTCTGTAATAATAGCCCTAGTGTCTGTAACCACTGCTGGGAAATTTTTTGCCTGTACCATTTTTTTATTACAGGCATAGTCAGAAAGGTTTTATCCAATAGTCTGGCAGTCTTTGATTGAGAGGAGGCAGACTGCCGAAGCCAGCCGGGGATACGCATGAACAGAAAGATGAAAATCAGAATGATACTCAGGTTAGTTATGATTTTAAATAGATATTGCATTATCGTTATATTATTTAGAATTAGCGCGGGTAGGGGACTGATAAAACCGGCAAGTATTAATATGCCTGCCGGCAGCATGAGGCGAGTACGTAATTTACGAAAATGCCTGGCTTTTTCATCATAGTTTTTGGCGAGTGTGAGATAGATAGAATCGAGTGTGCCACTGGTATTTGCGGCTTTTATCAGGCTATATTCAAGTCCATCTATAAGCTTGCTGTCTCTGGCAGATTCAGGCCAGCTTTTACCTGATTTTATGCGTTTAATGGTGTTGGATATTTGTTGCCTGAATATTTTATTGCCCTGATTTTGTACTTGATTCAATATCCCAAGAAGATCGATACCCGAATGATGCAATGTATGTAGCTGCTTGAAAAAATCAGCTTTTTGTTGATACATGACGATTGCTGTTGGCATTTTCTGTTCCGTGATTGAATTAGCCAGGTTTGCATGATGATATTTACATCAGTTCAGGTGATATTACTATGTATAAAGAATTGTTGAATTAATGCAGGAACGGTACCTGGTTGAGAGCCGTTCCCGCACTAAGTTTATCATTAAAATACGGCTTTATGGCTTTGTTTCAAGGTTATCCAGATACTTTTCTGCATCCAGTGCAGCCATGCAACCTGTGCCTGCTGACGTGATTGCCTGACGGTAAATGTGATCCATAACATCACCTGCTGCAAAGACACCCTCAACACTGGTCTGGGTTGCATTTCCGTTTGTACCTGATTGAACCTTGAGATAACCACCTTCCATGTCCAGTTGCCCTTCGAATATACTTGTATTCGGAGAGTGGCCAATTGCAATGAATACGCCCATCAGGGAAATGTCCTTGGTTGAATTATCTTTTGCATTGCGAATACGCATGCCGGTTACACCGCTGTCATCACCCAGGACTTCATCCAGTTCATGATCCCATTCAATAGTAACGTTCCCGGTTTTAGATTTTTCTATTAACTGGTCAGCCAGTATTTTTTCTGAGCGGAATGCATCGCGACGATGAACGACGGTTACATGTTTGACAATATTGGACAGGTACAGAGCTTCTTCAACGGCAGTATTTCCACCTCCGATAACAGCGACATCCTGATTTTTGTAAAAGAAACCATCACAGGTCGCACAGGCAGAAACACCTTTGCCTTTAAAGGCTTCTTCAGAATCAAGCCCCAGATAACGGGCGCTGGCACCCGTACAGATAATCAGTGAATCACAGGTGTAGGTTGTTGAGTCGCCTACCAGCGTAAAAGGGCGCTGTTTCAGGTTTGTTTCCTTTATATGATCGAAGATCATCTCTACGTCAAAGCGTTCAGCATGTTGACGCATACGTTCCATTAAATCAGGTCCCATAACACCATTATTGTCACCGGGCCAGTTATCAACATCGGTTGTAGTTGTTAATTGTCCGCCTTGTTCCATACCCGTAATAAGAACGGGGTCAAGGTTAGCGCGGGCTGCATAAACAGCAGCAGTATATCCGGCTGGACCAGATCCCAGAATCAAAAGGCGGCAATGTTTGGTTTCACTCATGTGTACAGGCTCCAATCTTGTTTATCAGGTGGTTGCTTACTGGAAACTCTGAGAAACATGCGCATGAATGATCAGAGGTTCCATATGAATACATACTGGACTTTTCGACTGTAATGCTCCAGTTTGGTTCAGAAAGTGTAAAATTCAGCTAATAACCTTTTTCGGGCTGTAAGCGAAATTCGAATTGCAGCCGATTCTACCCGAAGTCAGACAATTTTTCGCTAAATTTTTTGTCATGAATATGGAGTTTTCCGGAGTGAATCAAGGTATGATTTGTTAATCACATAAATATTTCTTAAGTTGACAGGTTTAGATGCCCCTATTGTGAAATCAGTACTTGCCTGTTCAGCATATTTTTATAATAATTAGCAACTTGTAGAGCATATTTACAGTAAAGGTTGATATCTTGGCGCAAGCACGAAAAAAGAATCCCGATTCAAAACCACTCAGCACTCATGTTGTGAGAGGCCTGCGTGAAGCTGCTTTATTTATTTTTGGTGCGCTGGGTATTTACTTTCTTATTGTTCTGCTGACATACAGTGCTAATGACCCTGGTTGGACCAATACACTGGGTCATAGCACAGTTAATAATGCGGGAGGCTACGTCGGTGCCTTGTTCGCAGACGTTCTGTTGTTGCTTTTTGGTTATCTGGCTTACCTGGTACCCGTGATGGTGATGTATACGGGTGTGCTGATATTTCGTGAGCGTAAGGAAAACGGTGAGTTTGATGGTCGTATTTTCACAATACGCTTCATTGGATTTATGTTGACCCTGTTAACGGGAACAGCGCTTTCCTCAATTCATTTTATGGTAGCTCCCGGTGTTTTACCAGAGCAGGTGGCAGGTGGCATTTTAGGTTCCTGGCTTGCGCTAAGCCTGTTAGGTGCGTTTGGTGTAATGGGGTCTACTTTGTTGTTGCTCGCTATGTTTCTGACGGGCGTTACTCTTTTTACGGGTATATCATGGTTAAAAATAATGGATCAGATTGGCCGACTGACTCTGAGTGGGGTTGATTCACTCAGGGCAATGGCCGGTTATTTACGTGAACAGTTACTGATACGAAGAGCGCGTAAACAAAAGGTTGAATCTTCCCAGGTTGAAATTGTAAAACAGGAAAAACGCAAACCGGTCAAAATTGAGCCCGTCATGAAGGAACTGGCACCGAGTAACAGGATAGAAAAAGAAAGACAGGTACCGTTGTTTGAACCAGCTCCTAATACTGAATTGCCTGCGCTCTCCTTACTTGATGATGCAGTACCAACGACTGAAGGTTATTCCAAAGAGGCATTACAGGCAATGTCTCAATTACTCGAAAAAAAGCTGGATGACTTCGGTATCGAAATTCAGGTTGATTCAGTCCACCCGGGTCCAGTGATTACCCGTTTTGAGGTTATGCCCGCAGCGGGAATCAAGGTGAGTCAGATCAGCAATCTGGCCAAGGATCTGGCTCGGTCGATGTCAGTAATCAGTTTGCGTGTAGTAGAAGTTATCCCGGGTAAATCTACAGTCGGTCTGGAAATTCCGAATGAGCATCGTGAAATTGTCTACCTGAGTGAGATTTTACGTTCAAAACAGTACGATGACTCCAGTTCAATGGTTTCGCTTGCGTTAGGTAAAGATATCAGTGGTAACCCGGTGGTCGTTGACCTGGTCAAGATGCCGCATTTACTGGTAGCAGGTACGACCGGTTCTGGTAAATCAGTGGCTGTGAATGCAATGATTCTGAGTCTGTTATACAAGGCGACACCGACGGATGTACGCTTGATAATGATAGACCCCAAGATGCTTGAGCTTTCTGTATACGAAGGAATTCCACATCTGCTAACACCGGTTATCACAGATATGAAAGATTCAGCCAATGCCTTGCGTTGGTGTGTGGGTGAAATGGAGCGTCGCTATCGTTTAATGGCAACTCTCGGCGTGCGAAATATTGCGGGTTACAATCGCAAGGTGAAGGAAGCAATTGATAAGGGTGAACCGATTCCTGATCCTTTATATAAACCGGAAGAAGCATTTGATCCGGAAGAACCACATCCCACATTGAACCATTTGCCATTGATTGTTGTCGTTATAGATGAGTTTGCTGACATGATGATGATCGTTGGTAAAAAGTGTGAGGAGCTGATTGCGCGCTTGGCACAGAAGGCTCGCGCTGCAGGTATTCATTTGATTGTAGCAACCCAGCGCCCTTCAGTTAATGTCATTACAGGTCTGATCAAGGCGAATATTCCAACGCGTATTGCGTTTCAGGTTTCTTCGAAAGTTGATTCACGAACCATACTCGATCAAGGTGGGGCAGAGCAATTGCTGGGACACGGTGATATGTTATATCTAAGTCCGGGTAGCGGATTGCCGACACGTGTTCATGGTGCATTCGTCTCGGATCAGGAAGTGCACCGTGTTGTTGCACAGATTAAGGAAATGGGTGAGCCAGATTATCTGGATGATATTGTTGATGAGAATCAGGGTGGACTACCCGTATTGTTGCCTGGTGAGGCCAGTGAAGCAAATGATGAATCCGACCCATTATATGATGAAGCAGTATATATCGTTACGGAATCGCGTCGCGCTTCAATTTCATCGGTACAGCGACGTCTTAAAATAGGTTATAACCGTGCTGCGAGAATGATAGAAGCTATGGAAGCTGCCGGTATTGTGAGTACAATGCAGTCAAATGGTACTCGAGAAGTCCTGGCTCCGGCACCGATAAAAGATTAGGAATAAAAGTTATTATGCGGTTTATTATTTTTTCACTGTTGCTATTAATAACTCTGACAGTAAATGCAGGGGCTGCACTTGAGCAGTTAAATGCCTTTCATAAAAATGTCATGTCCCTGAAAGGCGGGTTTACACAGACACTCAGGGATGCACAGTCAAACAAGGTTCAGGAGTCTTCAGGAACTGTCTGGATAAAGCGTCCCGGGTTATTTCGTTGGGAATATACAAAACCGTATCCACAAGTGATTGTTGCTGACGGAAAGCATATCTGGATATATGATCCAGAACTGGAACAAGTCACCGTACGTCAGGAAGCAAAAGCAATGGGGCAGGCACCATCGCTGATTTTGAGTGGACGTGAACCACTGGAAAAAAATTTCAAGGTAACAGAAGTCAATCGTACCGATGGCTATGACTGGGTCAGTTTGATACCTCACAATCAGGATACGGATTTTTCTGCCATTTCTGTTGCTTTTAAATCAGGTCAATTAATGATACTGGAGTTGAAGGATAAATTAGGTCAGCGGACACAAATCATATTTACTGAGTTGACTATAAATCAATCAATTGAGCCATCACATTTTAAATTTAAAATCCCGCCTGGTACTGAAGTTGTAGGTACCGACAAGTTGTAAATCTGATTTTGGATACATCACACAAACAGGATTACAGACCCCTTGCAGACAGAATGCGGCCGGTTACGCTTGATGAAGTACTGGGGCAGGATCACGTGCTCGCAAAAGGCAAGACACTGCGGCAGGCTGTTGATCAGGGTCACATGCACTCTATGTTATTCTGGGGGCCGCCAGGAACAGGTAAAACGACACTGGCGCGGTTGATAGCGCAGCAAGCCAATGCAGAATTTAGCAGCCTGTCAGCAGTGTTGTCGGGTGTAAAGGATATTCGTTTGGCGATAGATCAGGCCAGAATGAACCGTGAGGTGCATGATCGTGCCACCATTCTGTTTGTTGATGAGGTTCATCGTTTTAATAAGTCACAGCAGGATGCTTTTCTGCCCCATGTAGAGGATGGCACCATCAGCTTTATTGGTGCAACTACAGAAAACCCTTCCTTTGAACTGAATAATGCCCTGTTATCGCGTGTGCGTGTTTACGTATTGAAAAATCTTGATCATGAAAGCATAAAAAAATTGATAGCAAGGGCTCTGGAGGATGATGCGCGTGGACTTGGTACTCGACATCTTGAGATGGATGAAGCCAGTCGGGATTTGCTGGCAACAGCTGCAGACGGCGATGCACGTTATGCGTTGAATATGCTTGAAGTCGCATCTGACATCGCTGAACAACATGATGACAAGACTGTGATTAGTTTGTCAGTCTTAAAAGACGTTGTCAGTGGAGGTGTTCGCCGGTTTGATAAAGGCGGTGACAGCTTTTATGAGCAAATTTCGGCGTTACATAAATCGGTACGTGGATCCTCTCCAGATGCCGCCCTGTATTGGTTAACACGCATGCTGGATGGCGGCTGTGATCCGTTGTACATTGCGCGACGTGTAGTTCGTATGGCAAGTGAGGATATTGGTAATGCCGATCCACGTGCATTGCAAATCTGTTTAAATGCATGGGATGTACAAGAAAGACTGGGGAGCCCGGAAGGAGAACTGGCGATTGCCCAGGCCATTGTCTACCTTGCATGTGCTGCAAAAAGTAATGCAGTCTACAAGGCTTTCAAGCTGGCTATGAAGGACGCGAAAGAATTTGGTTCAGTTGATGTACCTATGCATTTAAGAAATGCACCTACGAAGCTGATGAAGACGATGGACTATGGAAAAGATTACCGTTATGCACATGACGAAAAGGATGCCTATGCTGCAGGTGAACACTATTTTCCGGAAGAGATGGATGATCCTCAATACTATTTTCCAGTAGAACGAGGGCTGGAAATAAAGATTGCCGAAAAATTGGCTTATTTACGTGATCGTGATAAAAAATCTGTCAAATAGGGAAAATTCAGCCTAAAGAATGTACAATAGACGCATGTTCAGGCACTTATCGGAACAATTTACTTGATGAAATTACTCGCCATTGCTCTGGGTGGATCCATTGGAGCCGTATTGCGTTTTTCAATCGCAAGCGGTACACATCTTCTGTTTGGAAGAGCCTTTCCTTATGGAACATTGATGGTGAATGTTATTGGCTGTTTTGGTATGGGAGTCTTGTATATATTATTCCTGGAGCGAATAACATTAGGCCCGGAATTGCGCGCAGCATTGCAGGTAGGCTTGCTCGGGGCACTCACCACCTTTTCTACTTTCTCGCTTGAAACATTGATGCTTGTAGAAAATGGTGAAGCACAGAAAGCTGTTTTGAACATCTTGTTGAGTGTAGTTTTATCATTGGCAGCTACCTGGTTGGGTATGATCATTGGGAGGCAAATATGAAGAGTAAGGCCATGCACATGGTAAGAATATTCTTGTCAGAAGAAACGGCTCATCTGGAAAAGTTACTAACGTTGTTACACGATGTTGAAAAAGTAAAAGGTGTAACCGTTTTTCGTGGTATCGGAGGTTATGGGGATTCAGGTGATATTCATACAACTAATATAGTTGGTTTGTCATTAAACCTGCCTATTGTAGTCGAGTTTTTCGATGCTGCAGAAAAAGTCAAAGATATCATTGATCATTTAAGTGTGAACGTGAAGCCAGGCCATATTGTCAGCTGGCCTATAGAAGTACATTGTTAGTTTATTATCGAAGGAATATGGTTGAAGTATGTTAGATTCTAAATTGCTTAGAACTGAGCTGGAAGAGGTTGCTGTAAAATTAAAGCGCAGGGGTTTTGAGCTTGATACGGCCCGGATCTCTCAGCTGGAAGAACAGCGTAAAGTTATTCAGACGCGCACACAGGAGTTACAGAACGAACGCAATACAAGCTCAAAATCAATCGGTAAGGCAAAAGCTGCTGGAGAAGATATTCAGCCTCTGCTTGATCAGGTAGCGGATCTTGGTGAACAGTTAAAGCAGGCGCAGTCTGAATTAAATGAACTACAACAATCGCTGGAAAAAATCTATTCAGGTATTCCGAATTTACTTGCAGATAGTGTGCCCGATGGTAAAACTGAAGATGATAATGTTGAAATTAAAAAGTGGGGCGAACCTGAAAACTTTGACTTTGATGTAAATGATCATGTGGATCTGGGTGAGAAAAATGGTGGCCTGGACTTTGAGAAGGCAGCAAAAATTTCGGGTTCACGTTTTATGGTGTTAACTGGATCTCTGGCCAGATTACATCGTGCATTGATTCAGTTTATGCTTGATCAGCACACAATGGAGCATGGTTATACAGAAGTCTATGTTCCATATTTGGTTAACCCGGACAGTTTATATGGTACCGGGCAGTTACCCAAATTTGCAGAAGATCTGTTCGCGATAAAAGGTGAGCATGAATATTATCTGATTCCAACTGCTGAAGTACCTGTTACAAATATGGTGCGTGGCGATATTATAGATGCTGATGCATTGCCTTTAAGGTACACAGCGCATACACCTTGTTTCCGTTCAGAAGCAGGCTCCTATGGCAAAGATACGCGTGGCCTGATACGTCAACATCAGTTTGAAAAAGTTGAGATGGTACAAATAGTGAAGCCGGATGAGGGTGAACAGGCACTTGAAGAGCTTACGCAACATGCCGAAACTATTTTGCAGAAGCTGCAGTTGCCATACCGGATTGTTGTATTGTGTGCAGGTGATGTGGGTTTTTCTGCGACAAAAACCTATGATCTTGAAGTCTGGTTACCTGGGCAACAGAAATATCGTGAAATATCTTCATGCAGCCATTTTGGAGATTTTCAGGCCAGACGGATGCAGGCTCGCTGGCGAAATCCGGAAACAGGCAAGCCTGAGCTGGTTCATACTGTCAACGGTTCCGGTCTGGCAGTTGGACGTACACTTGTTGCTATCATGGAAAATTACCAGCAGCAGGATGGCTCAATTCGTATACCTGAGGTATTAAAGCCCTATATGGGTGGTGTTGATATAATATCGTAATTTCTATTATCAGAGTTTGAATGAATAAAGGTTTGTGTATGGATTTTTTACCCATTTTCATGAATATAAAAGATCGCTCCTGTCTGGTTGTTGGTGGTGGCAGTGTTGCTGAACGAAAAACAAGTTTGTTACTGGATGCTGGAGCAAGTGTTGTGCTGATTTCTCCGGAACTTTGCAGCACTCTGAAAAATCAGGCTGAACAGGGAGTGATACAACATAAATCATCAGTATTTAATGATAATGATCTGGAAGGCCATGTTTTAGTTATAGCTGCGACTGATGATCATGATGTTAATGAACGTATCAGTCACTTGTGTCATGAGAAAAACATACCCGTCAATGTGGTAGATAATCCATCACTTTGTAGTTTTATTATGCCTTCTATTATAGATCGATCTCCTGTTCAGATTGCGATCTCCACAGGTGGTTCATCACCTGTACTGGCGAGAACATTGCGTTCAAAACTGGAAACCATGATTCCATCAGCTTACGGTAGTCTGGGTAAGCTGATGGAAGACTATCGTGAAAAGGCAAAGCAGGTTTTTGATAACGTCGAGAAGCGCCGATTATTCTGGGAAGGTATTTTAACAGGCCCTCTGGTCGAAATGGTATTTGCAGGGCAAATTGATAAAGCCAGACATTTCCTTGAGCAGGCATTTGTTGATGCAAAAAATGGAGATGAGCATGATACGGGTGAGGTATACCTGGTCGGTGCAGGGCCAGGTGATCCGGATTTACTGACATTCAGAGCATTGCGTTTAATGCAGCAAGCAGACGTGGTTGTTTATGACAGGCTTGTTTCAAAGCCGATACTGGATATGGTAAGGCGAGATGCAGAAAGGATATATGTAGGTAAAGAACGTTCAAACCATGCGGTACCACAGGAAGATATTAATCTTTTGCTGGCAAGGCTGGGTAAAGAGGGTAAGCGGGTGTGTCGGCTGAAAGGCGGGGATCCGTTTATTTTTGGACGGGGTGGTGAAGAAATAGATACCTTGATGCAACAAGGCGTTGCATTTCAGGTCGTCCCCGCTATTACCGCTGCGTCAGGAGCATCTTCCTATGCTGGCATCCCGTTAACACATCGTGATTATTCCCAGTCTGTTGTTTTTGCAACAGGGCATCTGAAAGATGGCTCGATGAACCTGAACTGGGATGGACTCGCGCAGCCAAATCAGACCATTGTATTTTATATGGGCTTGCAAGGTCTGGCAGTGATATGTGATGAGTTAATTGCGCACGGAATGTCGCCCGATACGCCTATTGCGCTCGTTCAGAAAGCAACAACACCTGAACAGAAAGTGTATACAGGCGTATTATCCAGCATGGCTGTAGATATCAGTCATTCAGATATCAAGCCACCAACGTTGATTATCGTCGGTAATGTAGTCAAGTTACATGAGCGCCTGCGCTGGTATCAGCCTTAAGTAAAACCAAATATATCAGTATTTACTACACTGGAGGCATCTGCTCTGGTCTGACCTTTGGTTCAAAAAATGTATCACCTTCATCGATGGTGACAACATTATTGTTATTATCAATCAATGGTAGCTCATAATCGTTCCATCCGGTTAGCCCTGTTTGAAGCGACGTCACATCTTTAAAGCCCATCAGCTGCATCGTGTAGGCAGCCAGTACACTTCGGTTTCCTGATCGACAGATAATGATAACTTCCTGATTTCTGCAACAGGCAATTTCAGGTACTGTTTCCTCATATCCCCAGTCACAAGCAGATTCCAGCACGCCTCGCGGAACATTAATTGAATTTTCTATATGCATGACATCAAATTCATAAGGCTCTCGAATGTCGAGTAAAGTGATGTCCGGATTTTGTTTAAGACGTTCTTCAAGATCCCAGGGGAATAGTTCCTTTATGTCACCAATAACATCATCAATTAACGTTTTAAAAGTTTTCATTATCTTTGTCCTGTGATTTTTTGTCACAAAGCTTTTGCTCAACAGCAATAACTGCGGCTTCAACACGTGAGTGAACATCGAGCTTGCGCAGTATTGCTTTTACATGTAATTTTACTGTGCCGTCAGAGATGCCAAGATTTCTTGCAATGACTTTATTACTTTGCCCTTCTGCAACATGGCAGAGTATTTCATGTTCACGTGGTGTAAGCTCAGAGAAAGGGTTGTCATCGGGTGAGCTCCTGGTTTCGCCTTGCTGCACGACTTTGGCGAGTACAGTTGTAAGTTCTGGCGCAACTATAGTTTTTCCACGTGTTACGTCATGGAGTGCTGAGACCAGATCATCCGGGTCCATATCTTTTAAAAGATAACCCTGTGCACCATTTCTAAGGGATTCTATCAGATCTGTTTCTTCACTGCTGGTTGTTAACATAACAATCGGAGCCGTTATTCCAGCATCTCGCATCTTTGATAAAACCTGAGTACCGGAAAGGCGAGGCATTCTCATGTCGAGTAAAATAATATCAGGCGTATGTTCCTGTGCAAGACGCAGACCCTCATTACCATCACTAAGAGACGCGATAACATTGATACCTCGGCGTTCAAGGATGCCTTCCAGTCCAATCCTGAACAGCGCATGGTCATCTATTAAAATAATATTCATTAGTTATTTATATAAGGTCCAGTAAGTTACGTTGAGTGTCTTTCGGGGTGGTAAAGTTAAGAATAACGCAAGTACCTTCACCTGATTCGCTTTCTATTTGTAGATTACCGCCTAGTCTATTAGCTCTCTCCTGCATGATAGATAAGCCAACATGTTCTCCTGGTTTTCCATCCAATGCAGGTTCACCCATACCAATACCATCATCTTCTATCATGAGCAGATGATGGCCATCATTATTGTTTCTTAATAAAACACGTACAGCATGAGCCTTGCTGTGTTTTCTGATATTGTTTAACGATTCCTGAACAATACGTAAAATCTGTATTTCCAGCGTAGATGGTATGTCCTCATGTGTCCATTCATTCTGGAAGAAAATAAGAATTCCGGTATTCTTGCGAAAACGGTCTATTGCTTTCTCTATTGAAGGTACGAGACCTCGTTCATCAAATGGTGCGCGAAAATGAGCAATAAGTTCACGTAGCTCAGTATATGCTTCATCTATCGTATTCTCAATTTGCGCGACTTCACGTTCTGCAGATTGCTCGTCACCGCCGGTAATGGAATCATCAAGATTTGTTACCTGGTACTTCAGGCTCGCAAGAGTCTGAGCCAGAGAGTCATGTAATTCACTGGATAACATATTGCGTTCCTGAAGTATGGAAACCTGATTTGCCTCTGCATCTAAACGGGATTTTTCAACAGCCATGCCCATATGACGACCAATACTGATTAATAGGTCCTTGATATCCTCTCTTTCTACTAATCCGGGTTTTTCAACAAACAAATTATAGACACCTAGTGTATCTCCTCTGTATTGTAAGGGTACGGCAATCATTTCAATATCATCATTATCAAAAAAATTATGTCCAACAAGCAGACTGCATTCCTTGACACTCTGTCGGGACAATAATTCGTTTTCGGTAATGGCCTGGCCACACATGCAGCGGTTAATGGAAACCAGACGTTCTTTCTCCACTACTTCATCATTAAGACCAACACTGGCAATCAGGCGCATTTGATTATCTTCAGTTACAAGACGCAATGTAGCCGCTTTAGCCTGAACAATGTCATTCATGATACGTAAAAATCTGACGAGCAAATCATCCAGGTCACGTGAAATATTAATACTGGCTGCGACATCATACAGAATTTCTAATGACCTGTTTTTGAGGCGAATACGCTCTGTTTGTATATCGACTTTATCTTCCATTTGTTCGGAGAGATGCATAAGGTCACTACTGAGGAGATTAATGTCTTTTGCCAATGCCGAAAAATCACCAGATCGTGGGACAGGTATTCGCGCCTCCAGATTCCCTTGTTTCATTTTGTCGGCCCATTGTTGCAGATGTGCAAGTGGCTGCATGAGGTGATGATAAATCCGGTGCAGAAGAAAGCCAATTAACAGAATAGCCATAATGACTAATGTGGCCTGAGCAAAAAAAAGTGTCTCGATCTGATCAGAAAAATCATCCAGGAAAGCAACACTGATACCGAGAAGTATTAATACAATAGACAGGCCAATTAATGGACAGAAAAGACCATTAGAAACTAGTATGCGTATTCTTTGGCGCATACGTATTAAAAAACTATCTGTCTTAATGTTATTGGCTAATTCATTCATTGGGGTATTACTGTATCACCCTTTTTTAGGTGGGACGTAATCTTTATCAAGCGGGTTTGCGAAAATAAAATGCATCTCTCCATCCTCCAGTTCGACAAAATCCATTGTTGTATCCTCAAGTAATTCTGCACTTTGAGGGTCGATTATAATGATAAGATCATCCTTTTTTATTTTGACATCATGTTCATTGCTCTCATCAAAGCCCATGCCATATTCAAAGCTACCATCCTGGTTGGTTTTTGCCGCAATACGAAGAAAAAGATCACTAATATTCTGATCCTTTATTTGTGTCTGAATTTGTTCGGATGCTGAGTCGCTGATTTTAAGCATTTCAATACCTTTTTATGTTAGTTGGAAGTTGAAACAGTTTCTTTATGTTGTATTATTTTTTGTACAAAGCGTTGAGCCCACTGGTTGTTTTCTGTACTACGCAAGTGTGCGTAATTCGCAAGCAGGTTTTTATATATCAATCCATCATGTTTTCCGTCTATGCCAGTGCCGCGTAAAACATGATATGCATATGGGTAGTCTCTTGTGAAGTTTGTTAATTGTGAATAATGGAATTCATGTGCGAACAGGGTGCCTGTATTGATTGCAGGTTTCCAGGGGTGCAATGATGTTTCGCTTAGCTGGATGTAGCCTCGCCCTTGCGGTTTTTTATGCATCTTTATGTCGGCCTGTATTATACCTACCATAGATACTGAATCATCTTGCCACTCGATTTTTCTACATAAATACATTAAGCCACCACATTCAGCATATACAGGCATATTATCTTCGATAGCATTTTTGACAGAAGCCATAAATGAAGTATTGGCGTTTAGTTCATGCATTTTTGTTTCAGGAAATCCACCACCAATAAACAGACCATCTATTTCAGGAAGTGCTGAATCTTTTATGCTATCAATAAAAACCAGATTTGCACCAGAAGATCTGAGCGCATCAATATCGTCAGGGTAGTAAAAGCCAAAAGCTTCATCGCGTAAAATTCCGATATTAATATCGTTCTTGAGGGAAATGTTATTTGTAATTGATGATTCTGGATGCGCATCTGGTGCAGTTGCTGTCGATGCTATTTCGAGTAATTGGTCAAGATTGACTTGTTCCTTTATGGTTTGACCTATTAAACGAATCTTTTTATCGGCAGCATTTTCTTCATTGCTGGGTATCAAGCCAAGGTGTCGTTCATCAATATTGAGTTGAGGGTTTTTATGCACGGCACCAAGAACAGTAACATCTGTATAGTGCTCGAGAATTGCGCGTAGTTTTGATTCATGTCGACTACCACCGACCTGATTTAGAATAACACCTTTTATATTAATCGCAGGGTCAAAGTTCTGATAACCCAATACCAGGGGTGCGATTCCTCGTGTCATGCCACGTGAATCTAAAACCAGAATAACAGGAGACTGAAGTAATGTTGCCAGAGCAGCATTACTGTTACTGCCATCGAGATCAAGGCCATCATAGAGTCCTTTATTGCCTTCGATAAGTCCAATGTCAGCATCAGACATTTTGTCTAAAAATGTATTTTTGATCTCGCTTTGTTGCATTGTATAGAAATCGAGATTATAGCAATTGCGACCAGATGCACGTGAAAGCCACATGGGGTCAATGTAATCAGGGCCTTTTTTGAATGTTTGCACCTGTTTAAATTCACTGAGAGCAGCAGTAAGACCAATAGATATAGTGGTTTTTCCTGAGGACTTGTGTGCGGCAGAAATTAATAAATGTGACATCGGTTTGCCCGCTATAGTCCTATTCAGGCAGCAGTGCCAAATTTATTTTTATTGCGCTTGTTCCACATTGCCGTAGCCATTGACTCGGCTTCTTCATGGGTTTCGGCTTTTTGCATTAAAATCAGGGCAATAGCCACAGTACCAGTAACCGCAGCATCTCCATATTCATCTTCAATACTACCATTCCATAATGCGGGTAAACGGTTAATGTCCATTACGTCATCGCGCATGTGCCGTTTCTCAAACATAGGCAGCCATTCACTATCGCTCATTTCGCCATCATTGACACTTTGTACAAGGCACTTCATATCAGGATTACGCTCAATTTCACCACCATCTCCTTTTACGACAGCAACTTGTTTCATACCTAGTAATAGCGCAGCTTCCTGATGCATGGGGCGATAACCCGGGTGAAAAATCCCCTGAATAACATAATCTGCATTGAAAGGATCAATCATGCGGGAAACAGTATGTACTGGAGAGCGCAAGCCCAGAAAAGGCCTGAGTTCGATAATTTTATGCATTAGTGGAGAGAGGTATTCAATATCCATATAAGCAATATTGCGTGAATTAATGGAGGTCTTAACTTCATCCATTGTTTTGCAATAATCAAGATCAAACAGGGATAGAATGTCTTTTGTATAAATGCGCCCAGGTGTATGCCCTGAAGCACCATGAATAAAGGTAGTAATTCCATTTTCAGCTAATAACAGGGTAGAAAGGATGTACCAGGGCAGCTGACGTTTTTTCCCGGCATAGGAGGACCAGTCAAGATCGATATGTGGCATATTATCCGGAATTGACAAGGACTCTTTAACTGCTTTTACAAACCCTGCAATTTCTTCAGGACTTTCTTCTTTTACACGTAAAAGCATCAGAAATGCCCCTAATTGCTCAGGCGTCACTTCGTCAGCAAGAATCATTTTCATTGACTGGTAGGCTTCGTCCATGGTCAGTGACCTTGAACCATTCTTGCCTTTACCCAGAATACGTACAAATTCAGCAAAAGGGTGTTCAGTATACATAATAATATCTCTCGTATTTCTTATGAATCATAATGAAATATTATGATCTATAATGACTAAAACGCCAAGAGTGCCATATCAGGAAAACATGGCGCACTTGGCGTTTTATCGTCGCATCCCTGACAAAAATTGGCCAGGATAATGTTAGTTTTATGCCTTACTATGTGGATCAACTTCCTTGTCTGCAAGACTGGTAGGCATAAAGGCAAGCACCTTGGAGCCAAGAACAACAATGAGTATTGCAACAGCTATACCACTCAGACCTAGTAAAGTCTCTGCAAGGCTGGGAGAATATGGGTGGTATGCATTTGCATCACCAAAGCTACTACTAATAACTTCCATTCCGGGGAACATTTCCAGTGGATATGACTGGCCACCAATAACAATTACGTAAAGCTGCGCAATACCGCCGATGAGTACTAATAATGCACCCAGACCTATCCATTTACGTGAATTTGATAATTTAGAATAAAAAATTACCAGTGGTAAAATCCCGCCAACAAGTACCTGTAAAATCCAGAAGATCTTTGTGAACTCTGTATTACCCGCGATTATAAATTTTTCAACACCATGATGCTCTGTTCCATACAGATTTGTGAGATGGTAAACCAGTACGAAGTACATGACTGCGCCAACAAAAACACCTAACAGATTTTTGAGTGTTTTGACTGTCTTGTCTCCCAAAGGTCTACCCATGCATGGGTATCCGATCAGGATAATCAGCATAAAAAATGCAAGACCAAATGCAAATGACATAATGATAAACATAGGCGCCATAATAGCTGCGTCGTAAGCTGAGCGTGCAACCAGGAATCCAAATATTGAACCGGTACCCGTTGTCAGTATCAGTCGCCAGATGAAAGCAACAATACCCGCTGGACGGTAATAATTATGCATCTTACCTTCCATCATCATCCAGATGTAAACAATGACAATAGCAAAGAATCCATTATATAAGATGATATTCCATGCAAAGATAGACTTGAAATTGTAGTAGGTCATGGCAATAACTAGTCTGTCAGGACGACCAAGGTCCAGTACGAGCACCATTAATCCACCTGCAAGCAAGGCAATTGCCAGAAGGGCAGAGAGGCGGCCCAATGGTTTATAAATTGTTTTGCCAAAGACCGTACCGATAGATGCAACGTTTAAAGCCCCTGATGCTGCGACAATCAGGAAAATTGCAAATACGTGAGGCATGCCCCAGACGATCTGGTTATTCATGCCGGTGACATAATGACCATGATGTTCCATGTAATAGGTGGCGCCTAGTCCTGCCAGTGTAATCAAACCCAGTACAGCCAGCAAACCAAGAAGTTTTCCACTCCAGCCTTCTATTTCAAGATAATTTATTTTTTTCATCTTTTCGTATTCTCAATACTCGTTATAGGTTTCAGCCGAATTAAATACCGCGATAGCGAACGCCTGGATTTAAATTCAGGTCTGCACGTATGGCTGTACTGGAATGTATCTTGAGCTGTTTGCTAACATCACTATTTGAATCTTTCAAATCGCCAAAGTACATTGCTTTATGTCCTGCTGTGTTACAAGCTTCAACACAGGCAGGTGTTCCACCAGTATCAACCCGGTGAACGCATAAAGTACAGCTTTCTACAGTACCTTTACCTCGTGGAGCATAATCGAGCTGATTGTTAAGTTCTTCATGAATAAAGGAACGTGCTTTATATGGGCAGGCCATCATACAGTAACGACAGCCAATACAGATGTGTTTGTCGACGAGAACGATTCCATCTTTACGTTTGAATGATGCGCCTGTAGGACATACATCTACGCAGGGTGGATTTTCACAATGCTGGCACATTAATGGTAATGATACGGTATGATCTGTGGCCTTGTCTTTGAGCTCAACTTTACGTATCCAGTGTGCTTTTTGATCAGGGCGTGAATGTTGTTCATCACCTCGATCAAGTCCGTTCTCATGATTACAGGCATCAACGCATGAAGTACAACCTTTAGCACATTTGTTTGTGTCTATTAGCATACCCCAGCGTTGCTTATCAGTAACTGACTGATCGGCGGGTTTTGCCTGCGCAATACTCAGCAGCGAAACGCCTGATGCAATACTGACTCCTGCAGTTGTGACAACACCTGCAGCCAGAAATTTTCTACGGCTTATTCCATCTGAAGAGGAATCTTGGTTATTCATTATGGTTTTCCTCCTGCGTTTGACTTAGTGCTTTTACTCGTTGGTGTAGATGCATGGCAGTCAAAACAATCAATCTTCACTGATGCAAAGCTGTGGCAGCTATTACAGAAATGACGTTTATCCTTATGGGTAACTGCTTTACCTGAATCATCTTTGACAACATGGCAGGTGATGCACTTCTTAAAACTGAACTTGGTTGTTCGTATGCCTTTGTGCATTGTGTTATCGCGCTGATGAAGAATTTTCTCCATGTGATGCAGGCGCATTTCTTGCGTTGGCAAAACACATTTATCAGCATTGCCCTTTGGTATTACAGGGCCAGGCACTTCTGCCAGAACGGTATTGCCTGTAAGCAATACCGTTAGCAGAACAAGAATGAAACGCAGATACTTCATAGTTATTTCCCTGCTTGAATTTATTCGCCCATACCCATGTCAATGTAACCAGTTGGGCATACATCAGCACAGATATGACAACCAATACAACGATCGTAGTCTGTGTAGACATAGCGACCCGTTGTTGACTGATCTTTTGGAGTACGTTTTACTGCTTCCTGTGGGCAGAAAATAACGCAGTTATCACATTCGAAACACATACCGCAGCTCATGCAACGACCGGCTTCAGCCTGAGCCATTTCTTCGCTCAGTCCTTCCATACGTTCGCGGAAGCTACCAATGACATTTTCTGGATCAACAGGTACATCTTTACGAATATTTCGTTCAGTATATTCAAAGTGTCCGAGGAACAACTTTGTAGATTTAATGATTTCATTAGCTGAACGGTCTTCGTAATTATGTACAGCAAAATCAGCAGAGTTAGTTCCACGCTGATCATCTTTATCAGCTTCAAAATGAGTGGGTTCAAGTCCTACATTTTGTAATTTTTGCAGAAGGTCATAGTGATGCACATCAACTTTAGGACGTTTTTCCAGGTCGTGATGAGTCAGGTATGAATTAATTGTTTCCGCAGCGATAGAAGCCTGGCCTATAGCAGTTGTTAACAGGTGAGGGCGTACGATATCGCCAGCTACAAAGTGACCTTCTTTGCCAGGTACTGCATAATTTTTGTCAGCATCTATGAAACCATGGCCATTATCCATACCCAGATTATCAAGTGCGCCGCTCTGGCCAATAGCTGATACAAGAAGATCGCACTCTACTTCAAATTCTGTACCTTCAACAGCAACAGGTCGGTTACCATCCATTTCACATTTAGCATATTTTACCTTAGTGATTCGGCCGTCATCACCTTTAATAGCTTCAACTGGCATAACGCTACCAAGAATGGTAACACCTTCGTGTTGAGCATCATGAACTTCATGTTCAGCTGCTGTCATGTTTTCAACAGGGAACAGTGAAGTCAGAGTAACGTTAGCGCCTTCACGTGCAGCGGTAGAGGCTACGTCATGTGCTGTGTGCCCCATAACAACATTTTCAGGACGATCTTTCTCATGGATGTTGGTGATAGCACCAAGGCGGCGTGCAACAGATGCAACGTCGATTGAGGTATCGCCACCACCGATAACTACGATGTTACCACTGACAGCTTGTAAGCGACCTTCATTAAATGCAGACAGGAAGTCGATACCACTGATGCTGTTTGAAGCATCGCCACCTGTTACTGGTGCGATTTTTCCGGAATGCGTACCCACAGCCCATAAGATCGCATCATAATCTTTTTCAAGTTGCTCGACAGTGATGTCTTCACCAATCTTTGTGCTGGTTTTAACTTCAACACCCAGGTCGATGATACGTTTAATTTCGCCATCAAGAACATCACGAGGAGTACGATACCCGGGAATACCATAGCGCATGAAACCGCCAAGCTCATCATGGTTATCAAATACTGTACAAGCATGCCCCATGCGACGGAGTTGGTAGGCGCCAGCCAGACCAGCTGGTCCACCACCTATGATGGCTACTTTCTTGCCAGTATCTGCCGGGGCAGCATCAAAGGTATAGCTGTTTTCTAATGCAGTGTCACCGATAAATTGCTCGACAGAATTGATACCAACGAAGTCTTCAACTTCATTTCGGTTGCAACCATCCTGACATGGAGCAGGACAAACACGACCCATGATAGAAGGGAAAGGGTTAGCATCAGTTGAACGACGGAAAGCAAATTCCTGCCATGCCATATCGCCTTCAGGTTTTTCAATGCCGCGAACAATATCCAGCCAGCCACGAATATCCTCACCAGAAGGGCAGCTACCCTGGCAAGGTGGAGTACGGTGAACATAAGTAGGGCATTTATATGACGTGTCTTCCTTGAAGATCATATCTGTCATGGCGCCCCATTTGTTATCACCCTCTTTAAATCTTCTGTAGTTAAGATTTTTTTTCATATCATCGCTGGATGTTGCCATCGTTAACTCTCCTG
>Ga0316206_1001061_pt1 | contig 27936 bp, 22 predicted proteins | sample 6monthpyrite_MG_FD_204942 | JGI IMG/M metagenome (GOLD analysis project Ga0316206, IMG submission 204942) | Microbial mat bacterial communities from mineral coupon in-situ incubated in ocean water Damariscotta River, Maine, United States -... | ecosystem: Environmental > Aquatic > Marine >... | reverse complement strand
GCCCATAAATTTCCCGCTCAGGAAGAAATTACCACGGTTAATGCCATTGAATTTCAGGTTGGGCGCACCGGGGCGATTACACCTGTAGCACGTTTAGAGCCGGTTTTTGTTGGCGGTGTTACAGTGAGTAATGCCACCCTGCATAATATGGATGAAGTTAATCGTAAAGATGTGCGCGTCGGGGATGAAGTGATTATTCGACGTGCGGGTGATGTTATTCCCGAAGTTGTGCGGGTGGTTCCCGGAAGTCGAAAAGACGATACTAAAAAAGTGTTACTTCCGTCAGCATGTCCGGTTTGCGGCTCCGAAATAGAGCAGGAAGAAGGTGAGGCGATTGCACGCTGCAGTGGAGGTTTGTTTTGTGGAGCACAACGTAAAGAATCAGTAAAGCATTTCGCTTCACGTAAAGCAATGGATATTGATGGGCTGGGCGACAAGTTGGTGGAGCAGTTAGTTGATGAAGGTTGTATTGATCATATGGATGATTTGTACACATTAACGGTTGAAAAAATTATTGGCCTTGAGCGCATGGCTGAAAAATCAGCAGGCAATCTTATTGAGTCACTTAAGAAATCTAAATACACCAGTTTAAATCGTTTTATTTTTGCGTTGGGTATTCGGGAAGTCGGCGAGGCCACGGCTCGCTCATTAGCGCAACACTTTACTTCACTGGATGCAATTAAAGCGGCGGATGAAGAGACACTGCAACAGGTCGATGACGTTGGTCCGATTGTCGCAGCGCATATTGTGCGGTTTTTTAAACAGCCCCATAATCTTGAGGTTTTAGAAAAGTTACTTGCAGCGGGTATCTACTGGGACGCTATTGAAACAACGGCAGCAGAAGAACAAACGCTCGAAGGTAAAACTTTTGTACTAACGGGCGCCTTAACCGATATGACTCGTGACGATGCAAAAAAAGCACTACAGGCCAGAGGTGCAAAAGTTACCGGTAGCGTTTCCAAAAAAACCAGTTATGTAGTGGTGGGTGATAATGCGGGTTCAAAAGCATCGAAGGCTGAGCAGCTGGGTGTTGAAATACTGGATGAGGCAGCGTTAATTAAAATGTTAAAATAATTGATAAAAATCACATTTGTTTTGTAGTCTTACTAACTTGTGCAGCTGCCTTGATAAAATAATTTCTGCATTCAGTAGGGTTTATTTTTTCTGGATTTTCAAATAATACGTAACCCTTTTTTATATGTCCTTTTGCAAAATATTTTAGTGGAATAGCTTTGCCGCTCGATATGAGTTTGATGGTTTCCTTTTCGGATAATTTAAAGGCTAGCCCGGCAGGAGACCAGGAGGCGCAGGTAGTATTGTTTATATAAAAAGCTGCACCACTGAAAAAATGTTTTATTTCTATATTCGCTGAAATGCTGTTATTTAAATTCAGTTGCTTAACTAACGATGTTAATTTTTCGAAATATATCTTTGCCATTTCAAGTATCACCATTGATTGAAGGGTCTGTCTGATTTAAAAAAACAATAAATTAAGAATAAGTTTTTATATTAAAATTTTCGTTTGTAGCGGGTTCCTGAAAATACTGGCTGATTTCATAAAATTCCTCATCAGAGGTAAAAGCGCCTCCAACGGGTTTATTCCGGTTGCGTATTTTAAGTTGCTCCAGACAGGTGTCATCACTCGTATTAACATAGTGTAAAGTATGTTTTGCCTGGCTTTTATTAATAATTTTCGTAAACCATTCTCGTTGAGTTACAGTATTGGCTGGAAAATCCAGAACGACTGAAATGCCAATATTAAGTAGATTTAGAATATGTTCAGATATAATCGGCTTGAGTCTGGCAGAGTATTTAATGTAACTTTGTATGTCAATTATTTCATCAGGAAAGAGCTTTGATAACCAGATGTCCTCAACGATCAAAATGGTGTTTTTCTGTAGAGATAATTTTAATGCCAGGGTTGACTTCCCGGCTGCCATTTTACCACAAAAAAAATGCAATTCAGCTTGAGTGTCCATAGATGAATTTCCGGCCTTAATGTATATGCTTATGTTTATTATTATGAGTTTATATAATACTGCGTAAAGCCTCATATAACTCGGTTTTAGACCACGCGGCAGGGCGAATATTAAATGGCCCACCGGTAACTCTCTTTACCCGCATGTCATTCAAAGTTTTACCTGACTTTACCGAAATGACTTTAATGCGAAAGTCTGCTTCACTTTTACTGCGCCACAAAAAAGGAATCGAAAAAGTCACTTCCAGTCGGGGCGTTAACTCTTCTATTCTAATGATAATACTAATGCTTTCATTAGAAAATTTATTAAGCATTTCACGCTCTGGCGTAGCTGACCAGTTGGATGTTACGTATACCATTTTCTATAGACAGGCTATCACAGGATATATTTCTAAATGCAGTATTTAGTTCACCTAAAAACATAATGTCACATTTTGCGGTGTCTTTCTGGTCATCTCTCCAGGCGGTTTCTGGCAGTATGGCTATATTTCCTAAATCAGGATTTGAAGGCTTGCAGGTGAACTTGTTACTGTTGGTCGCCTATGTTTTGATGTGTCTATTTTAAGAGCATTAAATAATTATGGTGATATATTCACATGCCTCAGATTAGCAACTAATATACAATACTATATGATAATTCAGTAGTTTTTTGTTGCATTAATCAGGGGATAATAGTGCCTTTAGCATCATCAGAATGGCTAGACAAATTACCAAAAATTGAGCTACACATGCATCTTGAGGGCAGTCTTGAGCCGGAATTCATGTTTGAACTGGCAAAGCGAAATAACATTGATTTGCCATTTGATTCTGTTGAGCAAATACGTAGTGCCTACGAGTTTAATAATTTGCAGGATTTTCTGGATATTTATTATCAGGGTGCGAGTGTTCTGCAAGCCGAGCAGGATTTTTATGATCTAACCTGGGCTTATTTAAAAAAATGTCAGCAGCAAAATGTGATTCACGTAGAGCCTTTTTTTGATCCACAAACTCATACTGACCGTGGGGTTGCATTTGAAACGGTTATTAATGGAATAACCCGTGCGTTAAAGGATGGTCAGCAGAAGCTTGGGATTTCCAGTCAGTTAATTATGTGCTTTTTGCGACATCTCAGTGAAGACGCCGCCTTTGAAACCTTGAAGCAGGCACAGGCATTTACAGATAAAATTATTGCGGTGGGATTAGACAGTTCCGAGCTGGGACATCCGCCGGAAAAATTTAGCCGGGTATTTTCTGCTGCTCGTGATATGGGATTGTGGGCGGTGGCCCATGCGGGTGAAGAAGGTCCGCCGGAATATATCTGGACGGCAATTCACGATTTAAAAGTATCGCGCATCGATCACGGAGTGCGGGCGACTGAAGATGCTGAATTAATGTTACATCTTAAAAGCAGCAAAATATCCCTTACGGTTTGCCCGTTATCTAATATTAAACTCTGTGTGTTTGAGGATATGTCTAAACACAATATTTTAAATATGCTGGAACAGGGTGTATGCGTAACCGTTAACTCCGATGATCCCGCTTATTTTGGTGGTTATATGACAGAAAATTTTATAGCACTCGCTGAATCATTGAAGTTAAGTGAGGTTCAGGCAAAGCGGCTAGTAATGAACAGTATAGAAGCGAGTTTTGTAAATGAGGTTAGGAAAAACCAATTGCATAAATTGTTAGCCTCATTTGATTAAATAAAATGTGCAGGGTGAAAGTTCAACAAAATTGATAAAATTCCAGTCCCATATTGGAAGAAAGCTGGGGCATAATAGGACCCTAAAAGCCAGCAACAATTTTATATTCTATATTTTGTATTCTATGGAGAATTGCTTGGAATACCTTAAGCTTATACACGTTACTACCGTTGTCTTATCATTCTGCGGTTTTTTTATACGCGGAATCTGGATGATTTTAGCTTCGGATATGTTGTTAAATAAATGGGTGAAAGTACTACCCCATGTTATTGATGCAACTTTATTGTGTAGTGCTTTATTAATGCTATATTTTTCACAGTGGTCAGTGATTGAAAATACCTGGTTGCAGGTCAAGATAGTTGCATTGCTGGTTTATATTGGTCTGGGAATGGTAACGCTAAAGTTTGGGCAAACGTTAAGGGTGCGTGTCTTTGCATGGCTAGCTGGCTTAGTTGTTTTTTTGTTTATCGTTTCTGTTGCGATGAGTAAATCTGTTTTTGGTTTTCTAACAGGTTAAAGTTATCTGGGTTTAAAAAAACATAAAATGTTAAAATGAGGAATCAAGCAACAACTTCCCACATCTGTTTTCGACACAACCCACTCATATCACAATAGCCACAGGCCTTAGTGTCTCCCCACGAAGGCAAGGGCTGAGCAGTACGAATTTCAGCTACAACAGATTCCAGTCGTTGCAAAACATCCGCTTTCAAGGTATTTAAAGTGTCAGTCTCTAACATTCCCGCAATTTTAGTTTCGCCTTTATCCAGTTTTAAATAAATAACATTACACACATCTTCCATTAATGCGGCATAACTGGTTAGCTGAATGTTTTCTGCCAGGTCTATATCAATTTGTCGTGCAGTATTTCCGGTTTTATAATCTACGATAGAAAAACCATCGCTCTGCTGATCTATTCGGTCAAGTCGTCCCACCAGTTTTGATTCTGAATTTAAATTAAATTCAGTCATTTCTTCAAGTTTATAAATATTCCACTTAAGCTGTCGCTGAATCTGCCAGTCGATATAAGATTCGGCGGTGTCCATCCAGCGAGTGAACCAGCCCCTGTGCTGAATAGAATCTTCGGTTTGTGTTTTGAAAACCAGCTGCGATAAGTTTTCAATGTGTGTCAGAGCCTGTGTTTTGTTTTGCAGTGTTAAAACCTGATTAAACGGCGCGGGCATATCCGGGCACTGTTGATGGAATGCGTGCAGAATTAAATGCACTTTTTCACCGTATTCGCTCTTTAATAATTCCAGGCTAATTTTCTCAAGTGGTTTTAATTTAAGAACATCTGCTGCAAAAAATTTATACGGGCAGTCAATCAGGCGCTGGTGTCTTGAGGCGGAAAATTCCGTTGGTGTTAATTCGAAGTTTACAACGGGCTTTGCCTGACTGACGGTTTTTATGTTATCTATTAATGTATTGTTTCGATCAGTTATGGGGGATAGTTTGTTTAATAAAGGCTCTAAATGGTTGTCCCGTAAAGACAGGTTAAATGCGAGCTGGCTAAAATCCTGTAATGAGCTTACCCATGGAGAAACCTGCATCCACTCGCCATTTTTTTCTGCCTGCCAGGTAATGAGTATATCGTCGGCAGCCATGAGTAAATTCTGAAACTGTTCAAAATTATTTTGCTTTTTCTGTTGCCAGTTTTTAAGCTGTAATGCCTGTCGAACACTCTGGTTAAAAAATGGATGCAAGCTGACACTGCCGGGGAATGTCTGCATATTGGCACCGGCAACAATTAACGTGTCGAACTGACAATACTGTGCCTGCTGCATATTCATTATTTTTACAGTCGAAACATTGCCCTCAGAAATATTTCCATGGGGTTTAAATTGTTCGCGCTCTAAAGTGCTACCGATCCAGGTGCGAAAATCCAGCCAGTTTATCTGCGGGTTTGCGGCAAATTGTGCATGACTTAGCTTTTCAAGTTCTTCCTGTACCCGTTGTCCGGCAATATCTGTGGACAGTTGCTGATAAATTCCAAGCTGCTTTATGCTATGGATGAAGTGTTTAATCCAGTCGCTGGATGTGCATGGCAGGTTGCTTTGAAACAGGGATTTTAGTTCGTTTGCTGCAATATCAATATTTTCCAGCAGCTTAATTAATTGCTCGGCGGTTGCTGCATTTTTGAGGTTAAGTCGATGTGCTCTGTTTTTTATGGCCGACTGATAGCGTTGTAAATTATTGGCGATGTTTTCATGTAGAACAATATCCTGCTCAAAGCGGTAAACCAGATTCAAATGCGTTTTAAAGTTTTCATTATCGCAAAAAAAGGGTGACTTCAATAAGTCTAATAGGGGTTGATAAGCAAAATCCTGTTCGATGCATTCTAGCCAGCGCTCCAAAATAGTTGCGGCACTGGTAGTGGCCAGTGCCCAGCCTGCGGTGTCCTGAATATTTATATCTGCGCGTTCTAATAATGCGCGCAAACGTCTCGCCAGTTTTCGGTTTTCAGTAACCACGGCAATATTGGTGTTGCCCTTTAATAAACTCATGCGTATTTTCAAATCAACGGCGCGAGTTTCCTGCTCGGCACTTTGTGCATCGTAGAGTTTTATTTTATCTAGAAAACTGTGGTTGTTTTTATAGTTTTCTGTGCGTTGATATAGCGTTGTGCTTTGACTGTAAATAGCTTGCAGTAAAGTCAGGTCATTATCTGCGGGTGCTTGCGCTTCGCATGTTTGTTGTATTTGCGTAACCTTCGCAACTTTAGACAGTTGTTCAATCCACACCTGTTCTAATGGAGCGAATTGTTCAAGTCCGATAATATAAAAATGTTTGTTGTGAAGGGTTGCCGGAATTGTTGCAAGTAAACGCTGTTTAAGTGTGCCGGTGTCATCTTCAATGTTGAGTGCATGCAACTGTTGCTGCCAGGCTTGCCAGAGCGTCTGAACTATTCTTGCTTCCTGATTCAGGTGTGCGATGTCTTCATGGGTTTCATATGCGCTTTGTAGTTTTTCAACCCAGGTAGGGGTGGACTCGTTTAACCACTGGTGCTGGCTTAAGCTCAGTTCATCAAACAGTTCCAGTAGGCTGTCGCAGATTTGCCAGTGATTTTCTGTGGCAAATAAATTACTGTGTTGTTTGAGTGCTTCAATTAATAAAATTTGTCGGGTGGATTGATTAATGTGTTTTTTTGTTAAGTCCGCGGGTCTGATGTTTTCATTTAGCCACTCAGTCAGGCTGCCAATAAATCCACCCAGTAAGGTTTGATGATTAACATTAACCAGGCTGCGACGCATTTGTTGAGTCGCCTGGGCATTGGGTAAAAATATGCACACATTATTTAAATCCGGCAGGCTTTGCTGGTGAGTGTTTAATATTTTTTTAGCCAGTGCGTCGGTGAAATGCTGACTGGTTGGAATGTTAATTGTCGTTATGTTTTGAGAAGATGACATGTGGGGGAGAGGTTAGCATATACAGTGTTAAAATTGCGATTGAACTTTGCGATGTTTTCGACTTTATGCATTTTAATAATCAAGCTTTATCGCTAGTACATCGCAGGGCATATCGTGCAGAACCGCATTGGCGGTAGAGCCTAAAAGAATATTTAGACCGTGACGTCCATGGGAGCCCATGACAACCAGATCACATTGATGATCTTTTACAAACTCACTGATCTCATATTTGGGTGTGCCGGGAATAGTGTGTAGCTGGTCTTCAGTTAGCTGATGTTTTTGGCCAAATGCCTGCATCGAACTTTTTGCCTGAGTGAGCATTTCGGTTTCATCAAAAATCCAGTTGCTGCTGAGTACTGGTTCGTAAACCGTATCTATCGGGGGCACATATTCAATTACATGCAGCAGGCTAAGCTTGGCATTGTTACGGCTGGCAATATCCCGCGCTTTATTCAGTATCTGTCCAGAGGGTGATGAAAAATCGATGGCAACAAGTATGTGGTTGTAGTTACTCATGTGGGTCTCCGCAGATTGTCATTTCAGTCATTGTAAGTATAGTGTGTTTAGCTTAACGGATCTAACAAATATGTGGGTCAATTACCGACATAAAAATAAGGTAAATCATCGCCATGCAGCCAAATGAACAACTCATTCACGACTTTTACAATGCTTTTCAGAAACTCGACTGGCAGACAATGCAGCAATGCTATGCAGAAAATATTCACTTTTCAGATGTGGTTTTCGGGGATTTAAAAGGTGATGATGTCTCTGCGATGTGGCACATGCTGTGTGACCGGGCAAAAGACTTTGAGCTGAGCTTTAGTGATGTTCAGGCGGATGATAGCCATGGTTCGGCTCGCTGGGAGGCTAGTTACACTTTTTCGCAAACCGGTCGAAAAGTGCAGAATGTGATTTTTGCTGAGTTTCAATTTGCCGAGGGTAAAATTGTGCGTCATTCAGATCATTTTAGTTTCTGGCGCTGGAGCCGGATGGCGCTTGGGCCAATGGGTGTGTTGCTGGGCTGGTCGGGGTTTTTAAAGCGCAAGGTGCAGCAGCAGGCGCTGGTGGGGCTTAAATTATTCAAGCGCCGACATCATTCTAAGAAAACTGACTAAAAAATAAATATAAAAAACTTCACAAGACAAAATTTTGTTATATAATACGGCGCCTTACGCGAGCGTGGCGAAATTGGTATACGCGCCAGATTTAGGTTCTGGTGTTGAAAGACGTGAGAGTTCGAGTCTCTCCGCTCGCACCATCTTTAATTAAGGGAGGCTACCTGGCTTCCCTTAATTTTTTGAGTTGTCGGTGTGTGTAATCTCTATTATTACCGGGGATTAAGCACACACCGGGCATTCAAATTTACACATACATTATGTATTACCCATGATATTTGACTGTTACCAGTCTAATCAGCTACAACCGAGGTTACTATGCAAGTTTCTGTTGAATCAGGCGAAGGTCTGGAACGTAAATTAACTATTCAGATTCCCGCTGAAACGATTGATAAGGAAGTGGAAAGCCGTTTAAATTCTATGCGTCCACGGGTCAAAATTGATGGTTTTCGCCCGGGTAAAGTGCCTTTGAAAGTGGTTAAGCAACAGTATGGTGCTTCAGTAGTCCAGGAAGTTATCGGTGAAGTTATGCAGAGTAGCTTACGTGATGCAGTGACTCAGGAATCTCTAAACCCTGCTGGAAACCCAACGATTGAGCCAAAATCAATGGAGCCGGGTCAGCCATTAGAGTATGTAGCGACATTTGAAGTGTATCCCGAGATTGAGTTAAAAGATTGCGCCACGCTTGTAGTAGAGCGTACTACCGCTGAAGTTGTCGATGCTGATGTGGATAAAATGATTGAAACATTATTAAAGCAGCGCACGAACTATGATGTAGTTAAGCGTGCATCCCAGGATGGGGATCAGATGACGATTAACTTTGAAGGTTCAGTTGACGGAGAGCCATTTGAAGGCGGTCAGGCAGATTCTGTGCCGGTCGTGATTGGCTCGCACAGCATGATTCCCGGGTTTGAAGAAGCGCTGATGGGTAAGTCTGCGAATGACGAATTCTCATTTGATGTGAATTTTCCGGATGATTACCATGCAGAGAATTTAAAAGGCAAAAAAGCCACATTTGCGACAAAAGTGATTTCCGTTGCAGCGCCTAAAGCCCCCGCAGTTGATGAGGAGTTTGCCAAATCATTTGGTGTTGAAGATGGTTCTGTTGAAACACTGCGTTCAGATATTCGTAATAATATGGAACGTGAATTACGCAATAAGCTTACGGATGTGCTGAAAAAAGAAGTTATGGATAAGCTGTTAGAAGCGAATGACATTCAGGTTCCAGTAGCGCTGGTTGATCAGGAAGCCGAAAACCTGCAAAAGCAGATGATGGAATCGGGTAACCTGCAGGGTGGTATGTCATTGCCCAAAGAGTTATTTGAAGGTGAAGCGAAGCGTCGTGTAAGTTTAGGCCTGGTGATTGGTGAAGTCGTTAAGAAAGCTGAAATAAGACCGGAAGCGGATAAGGTAACAGCCAAGATTGATGATATTGCACAAACCTATGAAGATCCGGCTGAGGTAATCAACCACTACAGTAGTAACCCTCAGCTAAAACAGGGTATTGAAGCGCTGGTAATGGAAGAAATGGTTGTTGACTGGATTGTTAACCAGGCTAAAGTGACCGATGTAGCAAAAACATTCCATGAATTATTAAACCCTGAAGCTGATGCACCTGTATAGTTTGCAAGGTTAAACGTGTAATTTGTTTAATAAATAAACAGCTTAATTTAAAAAGCAGGCTTTTAGTCTGCTTTTTTTATTTGCCTACTTGTATTTATCGAGTCACAACATACAATCAGTTTAATTAAAAAATTACAACAGCAATTCGTATTGCTAAATAATGTTCCCGGAGAACAATGAATGATCATTACATCAGACAATAATAAGGGCGCTTTAGGATTACAGGATAACCTGGTACCCATGGTAGTTGAACAAACTGCACGTGGTGAGCGTTCCTATGATATTTATTCAAGACTGTTAAAAGAACGGGTTATCTTTATTGTGGGGCAGATTGAAGACCACATGGCAAACCTGATAGTGGCGCAATTACTGTTTTTAGAGTCTGAAAATCCTGATAAAGATATTTCTATCTATATTAATTCACCCGGCGGTGTTGTTACCGCAGGTATGGCTATTTATGACACCATGCAGTTTATTAAACCCGACGTATCCACTTTATGTGTGGGGCAGGCTGCTAGCATGGGTGCACTATTACTCGCGGGTGGCGCAGAAGGTAAGCGCTATGCATTGCCAAATTCGCGGGTAATGATTCACCAGCCACTGGGTGGTTTTCAGGGGCAGGCGACGGATATTGATATTCACGCCCGTGAAATCCTGTTAATGCGTGATCGTTTAAATGGCATATTGGCGAAACACACTGGTCAAAAAATGGATAGAATCGCTGAAGACACCGAGCGTGATAATTTTATGAGCGCGACTGATGCGGCTGAATACGGAATGATTGATTCAGTACTGCAGGATAGAAGCGTCGACGATAAAGAAGATAAAAGCTAATCTTTGATGTTCATTTGCTTGAAATTAAGCAAATTAGCACCATGTAATAAATAACCGCCAAAAGGCGGTTTTTTATTAAAATTTAGACTATCTTCTAAACTAACAAAAAATGAAATGTTAATTTGCTGTCTAAAATTTGCACAAAAACAGAGATATAGTTTTGGGGTTTCTTAAATATTCCTTGTATTTCATGGGGTTGTGATGAATTAATCAAAAACTATATAAATAATACCCTTGCAACTTAAAGCAATAATTGGCAAGGTGTAGCATATAAAACTGTAGTTAATTTAAGACTATAAAGAATTATCAGCTTCGGGCTAGTATGAGGACACGTCATGAGTGACGACAAAAATAATGAAGAAGATTCGGGCAAACTGCTGTATTGCTCGTTTTGTGGCAAGAGCCAGCACGAAGTTAAAAAGCTGATTGCTGGCCCCTCCGTATTCGTGTGTGATGAATGCGTTGAGCTTTGTAACGATATTATCAGCGAAGAGTTACAGGAGCAGGCCGCATCATCGGTAACCAAGCTTCCTAAGCCTCAGGAAATTAAAGAAATTCTCGATGATTATGTTATCGGTCAGTCTCAGGCCAAGAAAGTGCTGGCAGTTGCGGTGTATAACCACTACAAACGCCTGGAAGTAAAGCATAAGAAAGATGACGTAGAGTTATCTAAAAGTAATATTATGCTGATTGGCCCTACTGGCTCAGGTAAAACCCTGTTAGCGCAAACGCTGGCGCGTTTACTGAATGTGCCCTTTACGATTGCGGATGCGACTACATTAACCGAAGCCGGTTATGTGGGTGAAGATGTTGAAAATATCATTCAAAAGCTACTTCAGAAGTGTGATTACGATGTAGATAAGGCGCAGACTGGCATCGTTTATATTGATGAAATTGATAAAATTTCACGTAAATCTGATAACCCTTCAATTACCCGTGATGTTTCCGGTGAAGGCGTACAGCAGGCGCTGCTCAAACTGATTGAGGGAACGGTAGCCTCAGTTCCTCCACAGGGCGGTCGTAAGCACCCTCAGCAGGAGTTTTTGCAGGTGGATACCTCAAATATTCTATTTATCTGTGGTGGTGCATTTGCAGGTTTAGATCAGGTTATTCGTGACCGCTCTGAAAAGAGTGGTATAGGCTTTGGAGCGGAAGTGCGCGGTAAAGAAAATACCAAGTCTACCGGCGAAATCCTCAAGGATATGGAATCTGATGATTTAATTCGCTACGGTTTAATTCCGGAGTTTGTTGGCCGTTTACCGGTAGTGGCAACACTGGAAGAGCTGGATGAAGATGCGCTAATTACAATTCTCACCAAACCCAAAAATGCGTTAACCAAGCAGTATTCCAAAATGTTTGAAATGGAAGATTGCGAGCTGGAATTTCGTGAAGATGCTCTCTCGGCGGTGGCGAAAAAGGCTATGGCTCGTAAAACCGGTGCCCGAGGGTTGCGTACTATTCTGGAAAATATACTGCTGGAAACTATGTACGAGCTGCCATCTCTGGATAATGTAACCAAGGTTGTACTGGATGAGAGTGTCATTAACGGAGACGCTAAGCCCTATATGGTGTTTGAAAACAATGAGGCCCCTAAATCGGCCTCCAATGCTGAATAATAAGCAGCTGAATAAAAGTCTGCACTCGTCAATAAGCACGATAAACACTTTCAAACTGGCAGGCAGATGCCCGCTTGTTTGAAAGTGTTTTAAAAAGCGCAAAAAGCATCAACATATTTATTGGCTCCCGGCTGATCATTAAAAATATTTATAGATCAACCTTGAAGCTTCACATACTGCCCCCATGTGATTCTTAAGAATTAACACACCGGCGGGTCTCCATTTTTACCCCCGAATACTCGAGGTACACTCTGTGTCAGATACCGAAAACGAATTAGAATTAACAGCAGCCGAAGCGTACGAGGGGAAAACCCCGGTACTGCCATTGCGCGATGTAGTGGTTTATCCACACATGGTTATTCCGCTGTTTGTAGGACGTGAAAAATCTATTCAGGCCCTTGATGCAGCGATGTCAAAAGACAAGCAAATCTTGTTGGTTGCTCAGAAAAGTGCGGAAATAGATGATCCGTCGATGAAAGATATCCATGAAATTGGCACGCTTTCTACCATCTTACAGTTACTCAAACTTCCCGACGGCACTATTAAAGTGCTAGTAGAAGGTGCCACCCGAGCACAAGTGGATAAAGTTTACGACGATGAAGTTTTCTTTACCGCCGATTATACCTTGCTTGAAAATACCGGTGATGATGACAGCCGTGAGCTGGAAGTGCTTTCCCGTTCTATTATGGGTGTATTTGATCAGTACGTAAAACTTAATAAAAAAGTACCCCCTGAAATTTTAACGTCACTAAGTGGCATTGATGATCCTGCGCGTTTGTCGGATACCATCGCAGCACACATGTCACTTAAAGTAGAAGAAAAGCAAAATATTCTGGGCATTGCGGATGTTAAAAAACGCATGGAATACTTGTTGAGCATGATTGAAGCTGAAATTGATTTGCTGCAAATTGAAAAGCGTATTCGTGGCCGCGTTAAGCAGCAAATGGAAAAAAGTCAGCGTGAATATTATTTGAATGAGCAAATGAAAGCCATTCAGAAAGAACTCGGTGAGCTTGATGAAGCACCCAATGAAATTGAAGATCTAGAAAAGAAAATAGCCAAAGCCGGTTTAAGCGCGGAAGCTAAGAAAAAAGCTAACAACGAGTTAAATAAACTCAAAATGATGTCGCCCATGTCGGCGGAAGCCACCGTTGTGCGTAACTATATTGATGCGCTAGTGGGCTGCCCGTGGAAAAAACGCAGTAAAATATCTAAAGATATCAACGCAGCACAGAAGATTTTAGACGAAGACCATTTCGGTTTAGAAAAAGTTAAAGAACGCATTTTAGAGTATCTCGCGGTGCAGCAGCGGGTTAAAAAATTGAAAGGGCCAATACTGTGTCTAGTTGGGCCACCGGGCGTGGGTAAAACTTCACTGGGTCAGTCAATTGCCCGTGCAACTAATCGAAAATTCACCCGCATGGCGCTGGGTGGTGTGCGTGATGAAGCTGAAATTCGTGGACATCGCAGAACCTATATTGGCTCGCTTCCTGGAAAAGTGATCCAGAATTTAAGTAAAGTTGGCACGCGTAATCCGTTATTTTTATTAGATGAAATTGATAAAATGGCGCAGGATTTTCGTGGCGATCCGGCATCGGCATTGCTGGAAGTTTTAGATCCGGAACAGAACCATACATTTGGTGATCACTATTTAGAAGTTGATTTTGACCTGTCCGATGTCATGTTTATTGCGACCTCAAATAGCATGAATATTCCTGGCCCGTTATTAGATCGTATGGAAGTGATTCGGATCCCAGGTTACACCGAAGATGAAAAAATGAACATTGTTAAAAACTATTTGCTACCTAAGCAAATGGAAAATAATGGACTGAACAGTGATGAGTTAGAAGTGACCCAGGAAGCTATTATGGACACGGTGCGTTATTATACCCGTGAAGCTGGCGTACGTAGTTTAGAGCGAGAGATGTCCAAGATCTGCCGTAAGGTGGTGAAAGATGTTTTGATGAATCCGAGCGATGAAAAAGTCACTGTTACACCTGATAATTTAGAAAAATATCTGGGCGTTGTACGCTTTCGTTACGGTAAAGCGGAAGATAATGATCAGGTAGGGCAGGTAACAGGCCTTGCATGGACAGAAGTGGGTGGTGAGTTGCTCAGTATTGAAGCCGCCGTTATGCCTGGTAAGGGCAAGCAAACTTTTACCGGGCAGTTGGGCGATGTTATGCAGGAATCTATTTATGCTGCAATGACTGTGGTGAGAAGCCGGGCTGCTTCTTTAGGGCTGGAAGATGATTTTTATGAAAATAAAGATATTCATATCCACGTCCCTGAAGGCGCAACACCAAAGGATGGTCCAAGTGCTGGTATTGGTATGTGTACCGCTATTGTATCAACCATGACAGGCATACCGGTTAAATCAAGCGTTGCTATGACGGGTGAAATCACTCTGCGTGGAGAAGTGTTGCCGATTGGTGGTTTGAAAGAAAAGCTTCTGGCAGCACATCGTGGTGGAATTGAAACGATTATTATTCCCCATGAAAATGAGAAAGATCTGGCGGATATTCCAAAAACCGTGCTGGATAAACTGGAAATTAAACCAGTGCAGTGGATTGATGATGTGTTAGCTATTGCTCTGCAAACCACGCCGACGCCATTGGATAAAGGTGCGGCTTCAAGTACAAAAAGTAAAAAATCTAAAAAGGATGATAATTTACGCCACCATTAATTCAATGCTTCGTTTGGGTTAAATATGCGGGTGGTTTTTAGATATAAAACTTTGTTCAAAATTAAGGGTTTAAATTGCTGTTATTTTTAATGTAAGGATTTCAGGTAAAATTTATTTTTATTAAAACTAAATGGAATAAAAATTAAGGGTGTTTTTGGTGAATAGCCTTAATTTTTTAGCTAGTTTTTTAATTTTGAATAAAGATATATTTTTATTTTCTTATACAGATATATCTAAAATATTTATTAACTTTCAGACAAAAGTTGCATTTTTAAGCTTGACAGAAAATTAATTGTTTAATTTTCGGTGAAATTTGCTTAAAGCCGTTGACACGGCCCTTTCAGGGCTGGTATAAAGTTTGCGCTAGTTTTATCCTGAATATATCAGAAGTTAGTGACATGGAGTGCGCTGCATATTGATAGTTCTTGATATTTGAAGTTTCTCCGCGGCATGACTCATTTAAAAAGTCACAAGATGGTAGATACCGGCTTTTATACAATAAATTTTATTTACCGAAACATCAGTTTCATTTTTTTAAAATAACTACAAACATTTAGGATTAATAATGAATAAATCAGAATTGATTGACGCTATTGCTGAAAACTCAGGCTTGTCAAAAGCAGATTCAGGTCGTGCACTGGATGCAGTGATTTCATCTGTTTCAGGTGCTTTAAAAGACAATGATCAGGTAACGATTGTTGGCTTTGGTACATTCCTTGTTCGTCAACGTGCAGCGCGTGTTGGCCGTAACCCACAAACCGGCGCAGAGATCCAGATTAAAGCGGCAAATGTTCCCGCATTTAAGCCTGGCAAAGCATTAAAAGATGCAGTAAACTAGCGCCCGCACAAAAAGGCGGGTGGTTAGCTCAGCTGGTAGAGCGTCGCCCTTACAAGGCGAATGTCGGGGGTTCGACTCCCTCACCACCCACCACTGGACCGGTAGTTCAGCTGGTTAGAATGCCGGCCTGTCACGCCGGAGGTCGCGGGTTCGAGTCCCGTCCGGTCCGCCATATAAACAAAAAGGCCCCTGCAGCGAAAGCTGCAGGGGCCTTTTTGTTTATATGATGGCCCGGAGGGCCTTGATGAGAAGCAGTTTCGAAAAAAACGCCGGGAGCGTTTTTTAACGTGGTGCTGTTTTTTAGCGCCACGGCCGCGAGGCGGTGAGGGCAGGACAGCCCGAATAATCCCACGTTCAGCTGGCTAAAAACTAAAGCGGCACAAAGACCGCCGCGAAAGCTGCAGGGGCCTTTTTGTTTATATGATGGCCCGGAGGGCCTTGATGAGAAGCAGTTTCGAAAAAAACGCCGGGAGCGTTTTTTAACGTGGTGCTGTTTTTTAGCACCACGGCCGCGAGGCGGTGAGGGCAGGACAGCCCGAATAATCCCACGTTCAGCTGGCTAAAAACTAAAGCGGCACAAAGACCGCCGCGAAAGCTTTATTGTCTCCTTCGTTGATTTACACAGTTTATTATGAGAATTATTATCCGCGCCCCGGCTATTTGTACACGGACTACTTATTCATATGCACACAAAAAGCATGTGAATGAGAGTGACGGTATATATCTACTCCCCCTTAGAAAAAGGCGGCTGGGGGGATTTAAAAACCCAACAAAAATCACCCTCTCCCTGTCTTTCGCTGCTAAAGAGAGGGGCAAAAACTTTACTATCTCCTTTTACAACTCACCACACTCTAGTATCATTCACCGCTAAATAATTAAAGTACAGCCAGCAGGCTGAGATAAAGGGTTTTACAAAATATGTTGCAATCTATACATGACAAAGCTAAAGGCATACTGGGGATTATAATTGTTGCTTTTATTGCACTGGTATTCGGTTTATGGGGCATTGGGGATTATTTAACAGGGGCCACTGAAAAGTTTGCGGCAAAGGTTGATGACATGCAGATCAGTCAGTCTCAGTTTGAACAGGGTATGGCAAGACAACGCCAGAGACTGGAGGAAATGTTTCAGGGAAAAGTACCTGATAGCCCCGCATTTCAGCAACGCATGAAAGAGCAGGTGCTTGAGCAGTTAATTACTCAGAAAGTTATGCAAAAAATGGTAACTAATGAAGGTTATCGGGTTGCTGATGTGGTGCTGGCGCAAAAAATTAAAAGTATGGAAGCTTTCCAGAAAGATGGTGCTTTTGATAATAAGTCTTATGAGGCATTAATTCAGTCGCAGGGAATGGGCGTTAAAGAGTTTGAAAATCTGTATAGAAATGATCTTGCGGTGCAGCAGTTACAGGATGCAGTGACCCGCTCTTCTATTATCGGACAGGCAGAACTTAATATTCTTAACCAGATTCAGCAGCAAAGCCGGGACATCAATTATTTACAGTTTAATGATGTTAATTTTCTTGCTGACATAAAAGTTACTGATGAAGATATTCAGAAATATTACGAATTAAATCGTGGTCGCTATATGCATCCGGAAATGGTGAGTATTTCCTATGTTGAGTTAACTCAGGATCATTTAGCAAAAAATATTCCGGTTGATGAAGAAGCAGTGCGTCGATTATATGATGAATATGTGGATAGCATTTCGAGAAAAGAGCAGCGTAAAACGCAGCATATTTTAATTGCAGTCGCTGCGGATGCAGATGCAGAAATGCGACAGCAAAAGAAAAAGTTAATTGATGATTTATCCGTGCGTATTAAAAATGGCGAATCGTTCGAAAAACTGGCAAAAGAAAACTCTGAAGATCAGGGGTCAGCACCCAATGGTGGTGATTTAGGTTGGGTCAGCAAAGGCATGATGGTGCCGGAGTTTGAAACAGCCTTATTTAAACTTGATAAAGGCCAGATATCTGAAGCGGTTAAGTCTTCATTTGGTTATCACCTGATTCGTTTTAATGATAGTAAGTCTGAAAACGTTGCATCTTTTGACAGTAAAAAAACTGAGCTGGAAAAGCAGTATAAAGCACAGTTATTAGAAGATGGTTTTTATGAAAAGTCTGAATTAATGGCAACCGTTGCTTATGAAAATGATCAGAGTCTGACGGAAGTTGCGGATGCATTAGGTCTGGAAATAAAAACCACCGATTCTTTTTCACGCTTAAGTGGTAAAAGTATTGCAGTGAATAAAAAAGTGCGTGATGCAGCTTTTAATCCGGATGTGATTTCGGAAGGTCGAAATTCGGAGATTATTGAACTTTCAAAAAATCATGTGCTGGTGTTAAGGGTTGATACACACACAGAAGCGAAACAGAAAAAGCTGGATGAAGTTAAAAATATAATCAAGGCCGCGATTAGCACTGAAAAAGCCAGAGAAAAATCTATGGTAATAGCGCTCGAAACTCTAGCTAAACTTGAGCAGGGTGAATCTATAGAAAGCAAATCGATTCAGGCATCAGGCAAGTTAACTAAACTGGGTTCAATAAAACGTGATAATACGACGGCCAATAAACAGGTTTTAACTGAGGCATTTACAATGGCTAAACCCTCAGCTGATAAAGCGGTTTATAAAGTGATCGAAATTCCGAGTGGCACTGCAGTTGTTGAACTCAAATCTGTAACTGCGCCGGGACCGGCAACCAAAGAGCAATTACAGGCAATGGCCAAACAGTTTGAAAGTGAACAGGCCAATCGCGACATGGGTGTGGTTCTCGAATATTTAAAATCACAGTCTAAAATCATTCGGGCTGCTGAACTGTAGTGTTCAAAAAATTTACTAATTTACCGTTACACTGGCAAATATTAATTGCGCTGGTGCTGGCGGTATTTGCTGGTTTATTAAGCGGTAAAGATGCCGCTTTGTTCGGGTTAAGTTTTTACAATGTGTTTGAATTTGTAGGCACACTGTTTTTAAATGCATTGAAAATGCTAATTGTGCCATTAATCGTGTCTTCAATTATTGTTGGCATTATGGGAATTGGTTCGGGTGAAAACCTCAGTCGCCTAGGGGGTAAAACGTTAACCTATTATGCTATCACCAGTTTTCTGGCGATTGTAACGGGCCTTATACTGGTTAATCTCACCACGCCTGGCATTAGCGATGGGCAACCTCTAAAAGATATTATTGGGCTGGCAGATGTTCCCGTAGAGGTAACCCAAAGTGTTGAAGGCAAGGGCAGTGGGGATATTGTTGCGGTATTTTTACGCATGGTACCACCGAATATTGTGTCTGCTGCAGCCCAGGGGCAAATGCTGGGTTTAATTTTTTTCAGTTTGTTGTTTGGTTTTTTTATGACCAGACTCAGCGGTGCCAAAGCTGATGTAATGCAAAATTTCTGGGAATCGGTGCTCGATATCATGATGCACATGACTAACTGGGTAATGAAGTTTGCACCGATAGGGGTGTTTGCTTTAGTCGCCAAAGTTGTAGCTACATCCGGTGTTGAAGTGTTTTTACCATTGCTGGTATTTTTCTTAACGGTCATTGCAGCACTGGCGGTGCACTTCATATTAACCATGTCCCTGATACTTCGCTATGTGGCTAAGGTTAATCCACTGTTGCACTACAGGGCAATGTCCTCGGCATTGCTCACTGCGTTTTCAACCAGCTCATCATCAGCAACACTGCCATTAACGATGGAGTGTGTTGAGCATAAAGCCGGTGTTTCAAATCGGGTAACCAGTTTCACCCTGCCATTAGGTGCAACCGTCAATATGGATGGCACCGCTTTGTATGAATGTGTGGGCGCCATGTTTATTGCCCAGGCCTATGGTTTAGATTTAACCTTAACCACTCAGTTTACTATTGTGTTTGTCGCACTGATTACTTCCATTGGGGTTGCGGGAATTCCGTCAGCAAGCCTGGTGGCGATCAGCATTATTCTCGGCGCGATTGGTTTGCCGCTGGAAGGTATTGGACTAATATTGGCTGTAGACCGGGTGCTGGACATGTGTCGCACGGCGGTTAATGTATTTAGTGATTCGGTGGCGGCGGTGGTGATTGGTAAACTGGAAGGTGAAGAAGGTATTTTGAAGGGTTAAAAGATAAAAGCAGGTTGTCCGCAAATGAACGCAAAAAACGCGAATTTATTGCTGGTGCACCTGCGGCGCACAGCGCAAATTAACTACTTTTATTTGCGTCTATTCACGTTCATTTGCGGAAAACCTGCTTTTCAAAGCTACTCAGCCTCGTTAATCAGCCCAACAATATGGAAACCACTGTCCACATAAATTACCTCGCCTGTAATACCCCGTGCCAGTGGCGAGCTTAAAAATGCACCGGTATTACCCACATCATCGATGCTCACATTTCTGCGCAGGGGTGCTGTGCTTTCCACCTGATCAAATATTTTACTGAAGGCACCCGCACCGGATGCGGCGAGGGTCTTAATCGGACCTGCAGAAATAGCATTTACCCGAATACCTTCCGGGCCTAAATTTTGAGCCAGGTAACGTACATTGGCCTCAAGGCTGGCCTTGGCCAGTCCCATTACATTATAACCTGGGAAGGTTCTTTCAGAGCCCAGGTAACTCATGGTAATGATGGCCGCATCATCACGGCCCTGCATCATGTGCCGACCGGCCTTGGCAATCGCGGCTAAGCTGTAGGAGCTTACGTCATGTGCCGTGTTAAAGCCCTCGCGGGACAGATTGTCCAGATAATCACCTTCAAGCAGTTCTTTAGGTGCGTAGGCGATGGAATGCACCAGAATATCAAAAGAATCCCAGTAATCATCTAAATGTTCAAATACCGCTTCAATTTCGTCATCGTCTTCCACATTACAGGGAATAACGATATCCGAGTCAAGCTGACCGGCTAATTTTTCAACCCGTTCGCGTAATCTTTCATTTTGAAATGTAAAAGCCAGTTCGCAACCTTCACGGTGCATTGCCTGTGCAATTCCCCAGGCAATAGACCGAGTGCTTGCGACGCCAAATATTAATGCACGTTTACCTGATAAAAATCCCATCAAAGGACTCCTGTTTTTTATAGTTATAATTACTATGCATAATTGGTATGCTATGGGCACGAGAAAAAACCAATTAAACCCACAAATAAAATTTACTTAATACGCTGATAATATGACGATAAAAACCGGATTGCACCCCTTTAAATGCATTTTTTTTATTTTAATTGCAATCTATAGCCAAATTTTCTCTGTTGCGGTAGTTGCAGCGCCTTCCGCTGCGATGGGTTACCCCCCCAAATATCCGCCAAATTTTAAACATTTTGATTATGTAGACCCGAATGCAAAAAAAGGCGGACGATTAATTCTTGCGGGCACCGGCGCTTTTGACAGTTTCAATCCGTTTATTTTAAAAGGTGTTACTGCAGAAGGCAGCAATCTGCTGTTTGATACACTAATGGTGGCCAGTAAAGATGAACCCTTTAGTAAGTATCCGTTAATTGCCAGTGATATTCAGCTGGCGGATGATAAATTATCCGTTATTTTTAAAATAGATCAGCGAGCGCGCTTTAATAATGGCGATAAAATCACCGCTGAGGATGTAAAATTTTCGTTTGATACCATTATATCAGAGCAGGCACATCCGCAATTTAAATTTATTTTTGCAGATGTTAAAGACGCTGAAGTAATTGATGACTACACGATTCGCTTTAATTTTAAGCGAGTGAACCCGGAGTTACATTTAATACTGGGCGATATTTCAATTTTTTCTAAAAAATGGCTGGATGGAAAATCATTCGATAAATTAACCGAAGTAAAGCCGGTTGCAAGTGGCCCTTATACCATTAAAGAGTATGATTTGGGAAAACGTATAACCTATCAGCGTAATATGAATTATTGGGCTAATGATTTGCCGAGTCGTCGCGGGCAGTTTAATTTTGCAGAAATACAGTATAAATATTATCACGATTTAGTTATTTCACTGGAAGCCTTTAAAGCGGGAGCGTTTGAATTCAGGCACGAATACTATTCAAAACTATGGGCCCGCGAACACAATGGCCCGAATTATGATTCGGGTAAAATTATAAAAGAGAACTTACCTAACAGCAATAATGCAGGAATGCAGGGCTTTGTGTTTAATGCTCGCAGAAAACTGTTTAATGACCCGGTTGTCAGGCGCGCAATTGCCCTCGCATTTGACTTTGAGTGGTCAAACAAACGTCTATTTTATAACCAGTATGTAGTGAATGACAGCTATTTTAGTAACACCGAACTACAGGCAACCGGTGTACCTGAGGGAAAAGAGCTGGCATTATTAATGCCGTTTAAGGAACAGTTATCGCAGGCAGTATTTACACAACCATGGAAGCCTGTTAGCACAAAGCCACCAGGTTCTTTGCGACAGAATTTACGCGAAGCCAGGGATATTTTACATAAAGCCGGCTGGCGGGTGAAAGAGGGTGTGTTGGTGAATCAGAAAAATCAGCCGTTAAAGTTTGAAGTGTTACTGGCACAAAAGGGAATGGATAGAATACTCGCACCCTTCGCACGTAATCTGGCTAAGCTGGGGATAGAAATGAAATATCGCACTGTCGATCGTTCATTATATATTCGTCGGGTTCGATCGTTTGATTACGATATGATTGTCGGGAGTTTTTCGCAGTCTATGTCACCGGGTAATGAATTACTAAATATGTTTCATTCAGTCTCAGCTGAGAAAAAAGGTTCAAGAAATTATATGGGGATGAGTGATCCAGTCGTCGATTCTTTGGTTGAGAAAATTATTTCATCCGAAAATAGAGCCAATTTAGTTATTGCCTGTCGGGCACTGGACCGGGTTTTGTTAAACGCAAATTATTTAGTACCCAACTGGTATATTAATACGCACAGAGTCGCATACTGGGATAAATTTAACCGGCCTAAAAATACACCGCTGTATTACAATCCCATAGAATGGATGATATCGAGCTGGTGGTTTAAAAAATAAAAGAATAAGAACAATTTGAGTCATCCCAGCCTGTTTCTATCTGAGATCCAGTGACTTTGTACGAGTGAAATTTCGAAAAATCCTGAGTTTTTATATTTACAAAAGAAAATTATATGGCAAGTTACATATTAAAACGTTTACTCCTGATGATTCCCACTCTAGTTGGTGTAATGCTGGTGACTTTTATTGTTACCCAGTTTGTGCCCGGCGGGCCAGTTGAACAATTAATCAGCCAGATGGAAGGTGGGGTTGGTGGTGGAGAGATCAACACTACTTCATCGAGTTTGTATCAGGGAAATAAAGGTCTGGATCAGGAGCAAATTGAAAAACTAAATGCACTTTATGGCTTTGATAAACCTGCATATCAGCGATTTTTTGATATGATGATACGCTATGTGCAATTTGATTTAGGTGATAGTTATTTTCATAATAAATCGGTGATGGAATTGATGGTTTCTAAATTACCTGTGTCAATCAGTTTAGGCGTCTGGTCGTTTGTGCTGGTTTATCTAACCTGTATTCCACTGGGTATAAAAAAAGCTGTCAGGGATGGAACAAAATTTGATGTTGTCACCAGTACCATAATATTAATAGGCTATGCGATTCCCGGCTTTATTTTAGGTATAGCATTACTGGTGCTTTTTGGCGGCGGTAGTTTTTTTGATGTGTTTCCGTTAAAAGGTCTAGTTTCAGATAACTGGCATGAGTTGCCCTGGTATCAACAGATAACGGATTATTTATGGCATATGGTTTTGCCGATTATTGCATCAACCCTTGGCAGTTTTGCAGTATTGACTATGCTCACAAAAAATAGTTTTCTGGAAGAAATTAGAAAACAATATGTACTGACAGCCAGAGCTAAAGGATTGGCTGAGTCTACAGTGCTATATCATCATGTGTTTCGCAATGCCATGATTCCAATTATTACCGGCTTTCCCGGTGCATTTATTGCTGCTTTTTTTACCGGCAGTTTATTGATTGAGACCATATTTTCGCTGGATGGCTTAGGTTTGTTGTCTTATGAATCTATTTTAAAAAGAGATTATCCAGTGGTGCTGGGTAGTTTGTTTTTTTATACCATATTAGGCTTATTTGCAAAATTACTGGCAGATATCAGTTATGTATTAATAGATCCGAGAATTCAGTTTGAATCGGTGGATAGTAAATGAAAAATAATTACCTGTCTCCAGGGCAAAGATCGTGGTTACGCTTTAAAGAAAACCGTCGTGGTTTTTATAGTTTATGGATATTTTCAATTTTATTTGTGCTGAGCTTGTTCGCAGAATTTATTAGTAACGATAAACCGCTGATTGTGCACTATCAAAATGCATATTATTTTCCGGTTTTTACATCTTATAAAGAAACCGAATTCGGTGGAGATTTTGAAACCGAGGCAGATTATCAGGATTATTATGTCAGGAATATACTGACTAAAAACGGTAACTGGATGATAGAACCCTTAAATTCGTTTAATCATACCTCTATCAGCTATGATTCTGATTTACCCAATCCCGCACCGCCGTCAGATTTTAATGTTCTGGGTACTGATGATCGAGGTCGCGACGTGCTAGCACGTTTAATTTATGGATTCAGGTTATCTATTTTATTTGCCATTGCCTTAACTATTGTCGGCACCGGCATTGGTATTCTTGCGGGCATGGTGCAGGGCTATTTTGGTGGTAGAGTTGATTTGTTTTTCCAGCGCTTTATTGAAGTGTGGGGCTCAATGCCGGAGTTGTATTTATTAATTATTTTCGCATCTATCTTTCAACCCAGTGTCTGGTTGCTTATTATTCTATTATCGATGTTTGGCTGGATGGGATTGTCTGATTATGTGCGCGCAGAATTTTTAAAAGGTCGTAATTTAGATTATGTGAAATCTGCACGGGCGTTGGGCTTAACCGATAAAAGTATTATGTTGCGGCATTTATTGCCCAATAGTCTTACCCCGGTGATTACCTTTATGCCGTTTAGAATTTCCGGCGCAATTTTAGCCTTAACCAGTTTAGATTATCTGGGCCTGGGTGTGCCTCCGGATACACCGAGTTTGGGTGAGTTACTATCTCAGGGCAAAGAAAATATTTCCGCCTGGTGGTTGTCGCTGACTACATTTGGTGTGCTGGTGGGTGCCTTAATGATGTTGATATTTATTGGTGAAGCGGTGCGTGAATCACTGGATACCCGCAGGGCGTAATTAAATTTTTTATCCCTATGGATTATTAAAAATTTTAAAAATGTGAATTGTAATTTATGAGCAATAATTTAATCAGCATAAAAAATTTAAGTGTTAATTTTAAGGCTGCCAATGAAATCGTACAGGCGGTAAAAAATGTCAGCTTTGAAATACCGGCGGGGAAAAATATTGCTTTGGTGGGGGAGTCCGGTTCAGGTAAGTCGGTGACTGCCCTGTCTATTTTAAATCTACATGATGCATCCCATGTGAATTATCCATCGGGTGAAATTATTTATCAGAAAAATGATCTGCTATTACAAACTGAAAAACAGTTACGCAGTATACGCGGCAGAGATATTGCAATGATTTTTCAGGAACCGATGACATCTCTGAACCCAGTTTATCCTGTGGCAAAACAAATGATAGAATCTTTGATGCTACACCAGAATTTATCGAAAGAGGATGCACTAAAACGCAGTATTGAATTATTCGAACGGGTGGGAATTCCCGATCCATCACGCTATATAAACAGTTTCCCCCACATGATGTCCGGTGGGCAGCGTCAGCGAGTTATGATTGCAATGGCACTGTCCTGTAGCCCTAAGTTATTAATTGCAGATGAGCCAACCACCGCTCTGGATGTCACCATTCAAAAACAGATCCTTGAATTAATAAAAAATCTGCAGGCGGATTTTAATATGTCAGTTTTAATGATTACCCATGATTTAAATCTGGTTAAACATTACTCTGATTATGTCTGCGTAATGAATCAGGGAAAAATTGTCGAACAAAATTCAGTGCAAAATGTTTTTAATAATGCACAACATGATTACACAAAACATTTGCTGTCGTCACAACCACAAAGACTTATTGAAGGTACGATAAAAGATTCTAAAATTCTTTTACAGGGAAATGACCTGCGAGTTTATTTTCCTGTTACAAAAGGTTTTTTTAAACATAAAGTGGGTGAAGTAAAAGCGGTTGATCAGGTAGGTTTACATTTATCCAAAGGTGAAACTCTGGGCATTGTCGGAGAATCGGGTTCAGGAAAAACAACGTTAGGCATGGCTTTGTTAAGGCTGCAGAACTCCACGGGTAAAATTCATTTTAATCAGCAGCGTATTGATGATTTAAAAGAGTCAGATATCAGACCATTGCGAAAATCTTTTCAGGTGGTTTTTCAGGATCCGTTCTCGTCACTTTCGCCGCGTATGACTATCGAGCAAATTGTTGGTGAAGGCTTAGGTATTCATTTTCCAGAGCTGAATGCTCAGCAACGTCGGGATAAAATCAGTAAAGTGTTATCTGAAGTCGGACTGGATGATTCAATACTCTGGCGTTACCCCCACGAATTTTCTGGTGGTCAGCGTCAGCGTATTGCGATTGCGCGGGTGGTTATTTTAGAGCCAGAATTAATTCTACTTGACGAACCCACCAGTGCACTGGATGTTTCAGTGCAGAAGCAGGTGCTGGAATTGCTCGCAGCGTTACAGCAAAAACATAATATAAGTTTTATATTTATTAGCCATGATTTAAATGTCATTCATTCTATTTCACACAGGGTAATGGTTTTGAAAGAAGGCAAGGTTGTGGAGCAGGGGGAGACTGAGGTGTTGTTTAAAGAACCTCAGGAAGCCTATACGAAAGAGCTGCTTGATGCGGCAATGTTTTGATGTAAGTCATAAGTCTTATGACTTACGATCAGGCTTTAATAGTCTATACTTCAAATATCTTACAAAAGGTTAAATTGAGTGAAATTCTAATGACTGAAAAAGAACGTCGTCAATATCATCGAATTCCATTTATCGCCGATGTGGTTATGCGTCATAAAGATCAGCAATGGAGCTGTGGGCTTGAAGATATATCACTGAAGGGTATGTTGATTGCACCGCCTGTAAATATCCAGCCGGTTATGGATGACACTTATGAAATTGAACTGGTACTGGGCGAGGGCGCAACCATTAGTATGCAGGCACATATTAGTCATACAACCGATACCCACTGGGGAATGCAATGGGGTAATATCGACCTTGAAGGGTTGACCCATCTGCGCCGTTTGCTCGAACTCAATATGGATGATCCGCAGCAAATGCATCGTGAGTTGGCTGAGCTGGGCTGAGTTTTTTATTAAAAGCAAAGGCAGACTGACCGCAAATGAACACAAAGTTTTGCTCCTGCACGCTTATGCGTCCGCAAGCCTGACGCTTCCCATTATACTTTGAAAAAGTAAAATTATATTCAATGCTGTGTATCGCAGGTACACAAAAAAGCATTTGCGTGTTTTGCGTTCATTTGCGGTCAACCTGCCTTTGCTTGTATCTTCAAGCTCGATAAATCTACCCCCAAATAATTCTTGACTAAAATACTAGGTTAATGCAATATCCTACTAAATTACTCAGGAATTATCGGGTGCACTATGAGACTTTCAACTAAAGGCCGTTATGGCGTAACTGCAATGATGGATCTGGCGATACATGACAACGCCGGGCCCGTTACATTGGCGGATATATCGCAATGTCAGGGCATTTCCCTGTCATATCTCGAGCAACTTTTTTCCAAGCTGCGTAAAGCAAAACTGGTTGAAGGTGTGCGTGGCCCAGGGGGTGGATATCGCCTATCGCGTCCGGCGGATGAGATAAATATCGCTGAAATTATCAGTGCTGTTGATGAAAAAGTCGACGTAACCCGTTGTAATAAAGAAGCTAACTGCCAGGATGGTATGCGTTGCCTGACCCATGATTTATGGATGGAATTAAGTGATCGACTTTACAGCTTTTTAGCCGGCATCACGCTGGCGCAATTTGTTAATCGCCCGGGGATTCATGAGCTGGCGATTCAACGTGACAATATCAATGGTCGCTTTATATTGGCTCGCCGTCAGGCAGAAGTATTACAGCAGCAGAGAAAAGCATCGTGAGTGACTCAAAAACAAACTTAAACCTGCCCATCTATTTCGACTACGCCGCCACCACCCCGGTAGACAAGCGCGTCGCCGACATCATGATGAAATACCTCACGGTAGAGAGCGACTATGGCA